>Ga0209777_10003727_pt1 | contig 18629 bp, 14 predicted proteins | sample FrelakmetHBP12HB_FD_187147 | JGI IMG/M metagenome (GOLD analysis project Ga0209777, IMG submission 187147) | Freshwater lake sediment microbial communities from the University of Notre Dame, USA, for methane emissions studies -HBP12 HB (SPAdes)... | ecosystem: Environmental > Aquatic >...
CCGGCGGCGCTGGGAGCGGTGGATTCGCGGAGGCGAGTGAGCGGGCCGACCGCCCGCCGCCAGGCGATGAGTCTCGGAACTCGGAACGCTGGATTCTTCGGCGCGTCGCGCCGGATTTTCAAGTGTGTGCCGCTCGCGGCCCGCTGCGGGGAGGTCTAGGCCGTCAGAACTCGAACTGCTCGATCCGCCGGAGCGCGATCCGCAGCGGCACGACCGTCGCCGTGACGCACACCGCGATCACCAGCAGGAAGGCCCCCACCATCAGCGGCGAGATCGTCAGCGGCTCCTGGTTGACGGCGGCGTGCAGGTAGCGGTAGACCGGCGCCGACTCGATCACGATCACCACCGCCAGCAGCGCCACCGTCGCCATCATGAAGACCAGGCCGCCGAAGCTCGTCGGGATCTGCGCGGCGTTCTCCGTCTCGAACTGCGGATAGAGCGCACCGAAAGCCAGCGCCAGCGCGCTGATGGCCAGGGTCAGGAGGATGATCGTCCCCACCCCCACGGCCATCATGAACGGCGTCGCCTTGAGGATGACGTTGGTGAGGATGGTGATCGCCAGCGCCAGCACCAGCAGCGGGATCGTCCCCACCCAGTACTTCGACCAGAGCAGCGCCCTGAGCTCGAGCGGGCTCGAGCGCAGCAGCCACATCTGCCGCCCCTCGAGGCTCACCGCAGGGAAGATGAACCGCGCCGCGATGGACGCGAGCACGAAGCCCGCGAGGCCGAGGTTGAGGAACGACACGACCGACACCAGGTAGAACGGCACCTGCTCGCCGCGGAACAGGGGCAGCGCCCGGATGTTGAACACGTAGACCAGCAGCAGGGCGCCCAGCAGGATGAGCTGGCTCCACTGGGTGGTGTCGCGGAAGAAGAGCTTCAGGTCCTTGAGGATGAACTCGCGCCGAGCCGCGCCGAGGGGCTTGAGCAAGTTCCCCAGCGCTCGACCCCACACCCCACCGCGCACGAACCGCTCCGCTCCTTCCTGCGCCCGGGTGAAGCCGGTGTGGTAGAGCCGTCCGTGCAGCCACGCGCCCAGCACCAGCGCCGCGCCCGCCGTGGACCAGAGGAGGTAGAGCGGCAGCCAGTCCATCTTTCCGCCGAGGTAGCCCATCACCGCCTTGGTCACCCAGTCGCTCGGAAGCAGCGGGCTGGCGGGCGCGCGCAGCACGGTGATGAAGTCGAGCAGGTTGCGGAATCCCTCGGGGCGCGCCAGCTGCTCGGGCCGGATGATGCGGAACAGCAGGATGACGCCCGCCGCCGCGGCGAGCGCGATGATCGAGAGCAGGTCGCGGGTGCGCCGCGCCGGGAAGACGTTGACCAGGATCAGCGTCGCGGCCGAACCCAGCACGGCCGGCAGCACGAGGAAGGGGAGGAACGACCCCGCGGCCACCAGCGGGAAGAGCAGGCCGCCGTGGTATACGACTGCGTAGGCGGTGAAGATCGGCACCGCCATCAGCGCCACCATCCAGGAGGAATGGAGCAGCGTCTCGCCGAGCTTGGCGAGATAGATCCGCGCCTGGTCCACCGGCGAGGAGACCAGCAGGTCGAGGTCCTTGGCCAGGAAGAACGACGACAGCGCGGTGATGACGTTGGACAGGAGCAGCACCGACACGAAGGAGAGCAGCGTGAGCGAGAGGAGCTTGCCGGCCAGCAGGGCGCCGATCTCCCGTACGTCGCGGAAATAGCGCAGCACCCGGAACAGCACGCCGAACACCGCGGCCCAGAACAGCAGCCCGACGATCGCCAGCGTGACGGCCTTGCCGGTGCCGCCGCTGGCGCGCTCCTGGCGCGCTCGCGTGAGGGCCGTGCGCCACTTGGGCTGGAGCACGTGCACCAGCGTCGGCTGCTTCAGCGGCCGTCCTCCAGGACCGCCGCCAGCTCCTTGGCGGCCGCGCCGCCGGTGAGGCGGAGGAACAGGTCCTCGAGCCCGATGTCGCCCGATGCGGTCTGCGTCCGCAGCTCCGCCATCGTTCCCGCCGCGACGATCTTGCCGCCCTGGATGATGGCGATTCGGTCGCACAGCGCCTCGGCGATCTCCAGGGTGTGCGTGCTCATCAGCACGGTGCCGCCGCGGCTCACGAAGCCGCGGAACAGGTCCTTGAGGAGCCGCGCCGCCCGCGGGTCGAGCCCGACCATCGGCTCGTCCACTACGATCACCTCGGGCCGGTGGATCAGTGCCGAGGAGATGATCAGCTTCTGCCGCATTCCGTGCGAGTACGACTCGACCAGCTCGTTCTTCCACGCCGACAGCTCGAAGATCTCCATCAGCTCGTCGACGCGGCGCTCGACCAGTTGCCCGTCCTGACCGTATAGCCCCGCGACGAACCGCAGGAACTCCGCGCCGGTGAGCTTCTCGTACACGAACGGCCGGTCGGGGATGAAGCCGAGCCTCGCCTTGGCGGCCAGCGGCTGGGCGATCACGTCGTCGCCGCCGATCAGCACCCGTCCGGTGGTGGGGCGCAGGATGCCGGCGATCATCCGCAGCGTGGTGGTCTTGCCCGCGCCGTTGGGGCCCAGGAAGCCGTACAGCGCGCCCCTCGGCACGTGGAGCGTGACGTGGTCCACGGCGCGGAACGAGCCGTAGTCCTTGGTGAGGTCCTCGAGACGAATCACGTGGGCTAGCTCTGGCTCCCGACGACGGTGACCCGGACGCGGCCGATCAGGCGCAGCAGCTCGACCTGGCGCGCCAGGCCGCCGATGACGAAACGCAGGTGCGAGGCGTCGGCAGGAAACTGGCCAAACGTCGGGTCCACCGCCACCCACTGGCCGAGCCACACCTCGGGCCAGGCGTGGTAGTAGAAGTGCCCGCGCAGGTACACCAGGCCGGCGTCGGTGCGCGCCGGCAGGCCGAGGGCGCGGGCCAGGGCGACATAGAGCACCGTGTGCTCATTGCAGTCGCCGCGCCGGTCGTCCAGGACCTGCACCGCGCTCGGGACGCTGATCGTGATCTCCTTCTTCAGGTTCTCGTACACCCAGCGGTTCAGGAGATCCGCCACCGGGCCGGCACGCCGCTCCCGGCCGACGATCTGCCGCGCCTGCGCCTGGATGCGCGGATCGTCGGACTGCACCAGCGGCTCCGCGGCCAGGTCTGCCGTGAAGGCGGTGTCGAGCACCGGCAGCTTGGCGAGGTAGAGCGAGGGCTGGGGACCGGGCAACCGACCGACGCCGGTCTCGCGCCGCACGATGAGCGTGTCGCCCGCCAGTGACTGCCGCCCGCCCGAGAGATCGAACCCGGCGAGCGACACGTTGCCGAGCGCGACCCGCAGCACGCTCAGGTCCTGGGGCGCGAGCTGCACGTTGGCGGTGATGGCGGTGGCCGCGATGACGTCGCCACCCGTGCCCCCGCCCCCGGCCGCGACCCGCGTCTCGGCGCTGCGGCGCCAGTTCTCCACCGCCATCTCGAAGGGCATGCGCTCCATCCGGAAGCCGATGGGCGAAACCGCGCTCACGACGCGGCCCTGCCGGTCGATCCACGATTCGGTCGAGAGGCCGCTGGACTCCTCGGCCACCTTCCAGGCCAGCAGCGTGTCCTGGCGCGCCGGTACCCAGCGCCCGGCCGCCGAGTCGCGACGCGCGCTGTCGGGCACGACCAGCGTGCTCTCGGCCAGCACGCGCACCGTCACGTCGCGCTCCTCCATCAGCATCGGGTCGAACAGCCGGACCGCGTACTCCTTGCCCGGCGCGAGCTGATGACCGAAGGCGAGCTGAAGCGGGAGCATCGTCGTCATGACGATGGGGTGGCGGAGGCTGACGCGCGTGGTCTGCGGGCGGGCGGTGCCGGCATCCAGCGCCACGGTCAGCACCGAATCGCCCTGCACCTCGCCGTGCGCGCGGAACGCCGTGCCGGGAGCCTCGAGCGAGGCGTCGAAGCCGCGGAGCCGCAGGTCGCGCGTGAGGCGGATCTCGGTGGCGAGCTGGGTACGCTGCACCCTGCCGAGCGCCTCGATGTCCACGACCAGCAGGTCCTGCACCCGCAAGCCTTCGGGAGTCGTGTCCACCGTGCTGGAGGCGTAGCCGATCGGCCCGCCGCCCATCGAGATCGCGTAGAACTCCGACCCGGGGCCGACGCGCAGCGCGGCCTCCTGGAGCCTTACGGCGTTGGGCTTGAAGTACTCGCGGCGCACCAGAAGGCCGATCCCTGCGGCCCACGCGACGAGGACCAGGACAACCAGCAGTCTGCGGTTCAGGACAGACCCCCTCCCGCGAGCCGGGCCTCGAAGATCTCTCGCTCCGCATCGGTCTCGACCACAATGACGATAGTGGCGGGATGGTCGGCGTTGCGGCCGTGCTCCCAGGCCACGTCGAGCAGCGCCGCGGCGGCGTCCTCCGTCGCCAGCTGCCCCGCGCCGGTGCCGAGGGGCGGCAGCGCCAGCGTCCCGATCTGCCACTGCGCCGCCTGGCGCAGCGCTGCCTCGGCGGCGCGGTGCACGCCGGTCTTCGTCACCGCTTCCTGGCTCGTCATGATCACGGCGTGCACGACCAACTCGACCGGGAGGTCGCCCGCGGTGGTTACGACCGCGGCGCCGACGCCCAGCTCGCGTTGCACGTGGCAGAACTCGCGAAAACGCGGCCCTGCTGCCAGCTCGAGGCGGCGCAGGGCCGGAGTGATCGCTTCGAGGTTGCCGTTCGCGGGCCGGACCACCGCGTCCGCCGCGACGGACGCGAGGTCGCCCACGACCACGCGGATTACCGTCGGCCGACCTCCCGCGCGCGGCGGTACATGTGTGCGGCATCGTCGGGCCGGGCGAGACGATCGTAGATGATGCCCAGGCCGTAGAGTGCGCGCGGGTTGCCAGGCTGCAGCTCGGCCGCGCGCTGGTACGACGTGAGGGCCCCGCCCAGGTCGTCCACGTGGTTCAGGGCCTCGCCCAGGTAGTAGTATGCCGCCGCACGGGTCGGCTCCAGCTCCACCGCACGCCGCAGATGCGGAACCGCCTCGCCCCACAGCCCCTTCTTGCTCATCACGACGCCGAGGTTGAACAGCGCTTCGGCGTTGGCGGGCTCGCCGCGCAAGACCTTCTTGAGGTCATGCTCGGCCGCAGCGTAGCGACCCATCGCGCCGAGCAGGGCGCCACGATTGACGAGCAGCGTGCCGTTGTCGGGGTCGATGTCCAGCGCGCGGTCCAGTTCGGCCAGCGCGGCCTGGTGGCTGCCCTCGGCGTCGAGCAGCAGCGCGAGGTTGTTGCGGGCACGCACGTGCGAGGGATGCGTGACGAGGAGCTCCCCGTACAGCCTTTTCGCCTCGTCGCAGCGGCCGGCCTCGGCCGCGGCACGTGCCTCGCCGTACAGGATCTCGGTGCGATCGGGGGGAGGCGGCGCGACGGCGACCGGCTCGGCGATCTCGCTCGAGTCGGAGGGCGCGGCCTCGCGCGCCGCGTCGGCGGCATCGCGATCCGCGTGCACCTGCGGCTCATCCGAGGCGGCCGACGCGGCGTCGCCCATCGGGGCAGGGCCGGCTTTCAGGGCCGCCCCGTTCGACACCTCCGCCGGCTCCAGCCGCAGCTGCGCGGGGTCGTCGAATCCGAGCACCATGACACCGCCTTCCGGAACTTCGTCGAGCGCCAGGGCTGGGCCGCGAATCTCCGCCCACGGATCCAGGCCCTCCAGCTCGAGCACCGGCGCCAGGACCGGGGGCCGGTCGTTCGGGATCGGCACGTAGACGGGCGAGAGGGTCTCCGGGGGCTGCGGCGAGAAAGCGTTGCTATCCCCCGCCTGCCGCTGGCGCCGCCTCGAACGACCCATGTCCCTCACTCCTTCCGCTTGCGCTTGCCCGTGCGCGCCTGCCGGCGCGCCTTCGCTTTGCCCGCCCCCGCCGCCCCCGTCTCCGCGCGCAACCACTCGAGGTAGGGTCTGTAGCCGCCCACGACCGGAAGGGCGATCAACTTCGGTACCTCGTACGGATGCAGCGCGGGCAATGCCGCGACCAGCGCCGCCCAGCGGGCGGTCGTCGTCTTGAGGACGACCACCACCTCTTCCTCTTCCGTCACCGCGCCCTGCCACCAGTAGGTGGACAGCGCTCCGGGAATCACCGTGCCGCACGCGATCAGGCGTCGCTCGACTAGCGTCCGCACCAGACGCTTCGCCGTCTCCGCCGACGGCGCCGTCGTGAGCGCCGCCAGAAACGGAGTCGGTGGATCGTCACGTTTCATCTGGTCACGGCTTTCGGCGCGGACAGCCAAGATGCCGACCGCCTCTCCGCCCCGCAAGACCCACGGGGGTTAGGGGTTAGGGTTGAGGGGGTAAAGCGGCTTCGAAGCCCTGCGCTGGGGTCCAACGCCTGCCCCTCGGCCCATGGTCCCATTATCTTCCAGAGCGAACCCCTACATGCCGGATACACAGCACCTCGCTACGGTCCTTTCGGGCCGCTCTGTCATCGCCTTGTTGCCTGGCTCCGGTGGCACGGCCGCCGTCCTCGCGCGGAGTACGAATCATTGAATGACGCCGTTTCGCGGCTCGGCGCCGCGCTCGCAGACCGCTATGTCATCGAGCGCGAGATCGGCGCGGGCGGGATGGCCACCGTCTATCTCGCGCACGACGTGCGGCACGAGCGCAAAGTGGCGCTCAAGGTCCTGCGCCCGGAGCTCAGCGCCATCCTGGGCGGGGAGCGGTTCCTGGCGGAGATCAAGACCACCGCCAACCTCCAGCACCCGCACATCCTCTCGCTGTTCGACTCGGGCGAGGCCGACGGCCTCGTCTTCTACGTGATGCCGTACGTCGAGGGCGAATCCCTCCGCGACCGGCTGACGCGCGAGAAGCAGCTGCCGGTGGAGGACGCGGTGCGCATCGCGAGCGAGGTGGCCGACGCGCTGGAGTACGCGCACCAGCACGGGGTGGTGCACCGGGACATCAAGCCGGAGAACATCCTGCTGCACGGCGGGCACGCGATGGTGGCGGATTTCGGCATCGCGCTCGCGGCCTCGCGCAGTGAGGGCGGCTCCCGGATGACCGACACGGGGATGTCGCTCGGCACGCCGCACTACATGGCTCCCGAGCAGGCGATGGGGGAGCGGGAGATCACGCCGAAGGCCGATATCTACGCGCTGGGCTGCGTGCTGTACGAATCGCTGAGCGGCGAGCCGCCGTTCACGGGGCCGACGGCGCAGGCCATCATCGCGCGGGTGATGACGGAGGAGCCTCGCTCGCTGACGCTGCAGCGCCGGACCATTCCGCCGCACGTCGAGGCGACGGTGCGGCGCGCGCTGGAGAAGCTCCCGGCCGATCGCTTCGGCACGGCGGCGCAATTCGCCGAGGCGCTGGCGAAGCCGTCGTTCGCCACCGAGGCGCCGGCGGGACGCGCCGCAGCTGCGACGAAGGGGCCCCGGTCGCTGGGGCTCCCCGCGGCAGCGGTCCTCGCCGCCGCGGCCCTGGTGCTCGGAATCGCGGTGGCGAAGCTGGTCTGGCGCGAGCGTACCCCGGTGGCGGCCACGACGCGACTGATGCTGGACTTTCCGGAGAACCAGCGACCTCGCCTGTCCACGACGGGCACCGGGTCGATGCTGGCTCAGCTCCCGGATGGCAGCGGTTTCCTCTACTCCGGCCCCGGTGCCAACACGCGGACCCAGCTCTGGGTCCGGCGGTGGGGCCAGCTGGAAGCCACGCGCCTCGCGCAGAGTCTCGACGACGGCTGTTGCGCGGTGTTCTCACCGCATGGCGACTCCCTGGCGTACCTCACACCGCCCCATTCGCTCCAGGTGTTGCCACTCACCGGAGGCCTCTCGGCCACGGTGGCAGATTCCGGACTCACGGCCGTATCCGATTTCGGCGGCGGGGTGGACTGGGCCTCGGACGGCATGCTCTACGCCAGTGGGCTGGCCGGGTTGATCCGTGTTTCGCCGCGCGGCGGGAAGGTCGACCTGGTGGCTGCCCTCGACGCAAGACGTCGTGACCTTCGTTACGTGTGGCCGGCCGTGCTGCCGGGCGCACGCGGCGCCCTGGTGTCGGTGGTCCCGATGCAGGATCCGAACAACCTGGAACGGACGTCCATCGGTGTCGCGGACTTCCGCACCGGGAAGGTGGCCATCATCCTGCAGGGCACGCGAGCCACCTACTCGCCAACCGGGTACGTGGTCTTCTCGAAGGCGAATGGCGTACTCTGGGCAGCGCCGTTCGACCCGGGGTCGTTACGCCTGACCGGGAAGGAGCGCGAGCTGACCGACACGGTCGCGGTCGGCGGAGCGGCCCTGGGAGACTTCTCGCTTTCCCCAGGCGGGGCACTCGCGTACACCAAGGGAGTGGTGCAGTCGTACCAGGCGGTCTGGGTGAGCCGGAACGGCGAGTCGACGCCGGTCGCCGCAGACTTGAACGACCACGGGTTGGACACTCCCGCACTCTCGCCGGACGGAAGCCGGCTGGCGATTTCGATAACCGGACTCGACGGGAAGAGCAACATCTGGGTCAAGCCGGTCGCTGGTGGCCCCAAGGTACGGCTCACGTTCGACGGCAACATCAACGACCGCCCGGCCTGGCGCCCCGGCACCGGGGCGATCTCGTTCCGCTCCGACCGCGAGCAACCCGGGGCGGGCACGCGCCTGTTCCAAATCGCCGCCGATGGTTCGGGGGGCCTCAGCAAGCCCGAAACGCACGACCGTCGGTCGATCGGCGGGCACACGTGGTCACCGGACGGGAAGTGGCTCGTGTTCCGCACCGACGACCAGGAGGCGGGCAACGCGGACATTCTGGCCATCCGGCCGGGTGCGGACACCGTTCCACGGCCGCTGGTCGCCACGCCCGCCGAGGAACTTTCACCCGCGGTATCTCCTGATGCCCGGTGGATCGCCTATAGCTCGAACGAGTCGGGACGGCGCGAGGTGTACGTCCGCCCGTTCCCCGAACCGGGTGGCGCGCGGTACCAGATCTCGACCACGGGCGGCACCAGTCCGGCCTGGAACCGCAACGGACGGGAATTGCTCTATCTCGACGGGCAGACCAACATGGTCTCGGTGCCGGTCGTGGCGGGAACGACCTTCCAGAGCGGACAGCCGAGCGTGCTGTTCGCGGCCGCGCGGTATGAATCGAGCCCATTCGGGCGGGTGTATGACGTCACGCCAGACGGTCAGCGCTTCGTGATGATTCGCGGGGTGAGCGACGCCGCAGTGCACGTGGTGGTGGTCTTCAACTTCCTTGCGGAGCTGAAACAGCAGATGGCGACGCCATGAGTGACGCGCTTGCGGGCCTCGCGGCCTCCCTGGCCGACCGCTACGTCGTCGAGCGCGAGCTGGGCGCGGGCGGGATGGCTACCGTCTATCTCGCGCACGACGTGCGGCACGACCGCAAGGTCGCGCTCAAGGTGCTGCGGCCGGAGCTGAGCGCCATCCTCGGCGCCGAGCGGTTCCTCCACGAGATCAAGACCACCGCGAATCTGCAGCACCCGCACATCCTCTCGCTGTTCGACTCGGGCGAGACCAACGGCCTCGTCTTCTACGTGATGCCCTACGTCGAGGGCGAGTCGCTCCGCGACCGCCTCAACCGCGAGAAGCAGCTGCCGGTGGAGGACGCGGTGCGGATCGCGTGCGAAGTGGCCGACGCGCTGGACTACGCGCACCGGCACGGGGTGATCCACCGCGACATCAAGCCGGAGAACATCCTGCTGCACGACGGCCGGGTGCAGGTGGCGGACTTCGGGATCGCGCTGGCGGTGAGCACCGCGGGCGCCGGCACGCGGATGACCGAGACGGGCATGTCGCTCGGCACGCCCCACTACATGAGCCCCGAGCAGGCGATGGGGCAGCGCGAGATCACGGCGAAGAGCGACGTGTACTCGCTGGGGTGCGTGCTGTACGAGATGCTGACGGGCGAGCCGCCGTTCATGGGGCCGACGGCGCAGGCGATCATCGCGCGGGTGATGACGGAGGAGCCGCGCTCGCTCACGCTCCAGCGCAAGTCGATCCCCTCGCACGTCGAGGCGGCGGTGAATGCCGCCCTCGAGAAGCTCCCGGCCGACCGGATCGCCAGTGCCGCCGAGTTCGCGGAGGCGCTGCGCCACCCGGGCGCGCTGCCGCTCGCGACCGGCCGCACGACGGCGTCGCCCGCCGGGAAGCCCGCGGGACGAACGCTTCGTACTGCGCTGCGGCTCGCACCGTGGCTCCTCGCCGCCGCGGCCGCTGTCGCGGCGCTCTGGGTAGCGCGGCATCCGCGTACGTCGGCCGAGACGCCACGATTCAGCATCATGGTACCCGACTCCGAGGGCGTGCGCACGGACCACCCTGAGCGCTCGCTGGCGTTCGCCCCCGACGGCTCGCGGTTCGTCTACACCGGGTCGGGGCCGCACCGGCGCCGCATGCTGTACGAGCGGAGCCTGGGGCAGCTCGAGCCGCGTCTCATCCCCGGCACCGAGGGAGCGGAGGGCCCGTTCTTCTCCCCGGACGGCCAGTGGGTGGCGTTTTTCGCGGACGGGAAGCTCAAGAAGGTCGCGCTGGCTGGTGGCCCGCCCCTGACCGTTGCCGACGCGCCCCAGGCCCGCGGGGGCGCCTGGAGCGAGCGCGGGACCATCGTCTTCAACGGGACGAACAGCGGCGGCCTGCTCAGCGTCTCGGCCGCGGGCGGGGCGGTGGATACGCTCACACGGGCCGGGACCGACACGACCAACGGCCGGAGCCACCGGTTGCCGCAGTTCCTGCCCGGGGGCAAGACGGTGATCTTCACCGAGATGGTCGGTGCCGGCGTGCGCGTCGCGGCGCTGGACCTGCGCACGCGCCGCATCGCGATTCTGGTGGACCAGGCGATGGACGCGCATTACGCGGCGACCGGACACCTGGTGTACGGGACGCAGGCTGGGGCGCTGGTCGCCGTGCCGTTCGACGCCAAGCGGGTGCGTGTGACGGGCTCGCCCGTGTCGCTGCTCGAAGGCCTGCTCGTCAAGTCCGCGACGGGCGTGGCCGAGTTCGCGCTGTCCGCGACCGGGCGCGTGGTCTATCTGGCCGGCGTCCAGTCGCCGCGCACGCTGGTCCTCGTGGACCAGCGCGGCACCGAGCGGCCCCTCGGCCAGATGCTGGACCTCAGCTCGCCCCGATTCTCGCCCGACGGCAGGCGGATTGCGCTGGGCAGCTCGGAAGGCCAGACCAACGACATCCGCGTGCTCGACCTCGAGCGGAAGACCCTCTCCCGGCTCACCTTCGAGGGCCAGAACCTCTATCCGGAGTGGACGCCCGACGGTCGGCGCATCGCCTTCTACACGAGCCGCACCGGCTCCCAGGGGATCGACCTGTACTGGACTGCCGCCGATGGCAGTGGGGAGGCGAAGCCGCTGTACGCCGCCCCCGGAAATCAACTCGAGGTGCAGTTCACGCCCGACGGCAAGTCCATCGCCTTCCGGCAGACGACCCCAGGCACCACGACCAAGCGCGACATCTGGATCGCACAGGTGGATTCGCCGCAGGCCCCGCACCCCTACCTCGCCACGCCGTTCGAAGAGCGCTCGATGGTGCTTTCACCCGATGGCCGCTGGATGGCCTACGTGTCGGACGAGTCGGGGCGCGACGAGGTGTACGTCCGGTCGTTCCCCGAGGCGTCCGGACGCTGGCAGATCTCCGTGGACGGCGGGCTCGAGCCACGCTGGGCGCACAGCGGCCGCGCGCTGTTCTACCGCGCCGGGGATTCGCTGGTGAGCGTCGCCGTCACCACCCGCCCCGCTTTCGTGGTCGGCCAGCGGTCCCTCGTGTTCACGCGGCCCTACTACCTGGGCGACACGCACCACGCGCACTGGGACGTCGCGCCGGGGGACAAGGAGTTCGTGTTCATCAGGCAGGGGTTCGAGACGCCGAGCCTCGTGGTCGCGCTCAACTGGTTCGAGGAGCTGAAACGTCGCAGCGCCGGCGGCCCGGTCGCCACGACGCCATGACGGACGCGCTCGCGCGCGCAGCGCCGGGCAGAGAGTGACGGAGAGACGTGCCACGGACGCCGCGGATCGGCGGCGCTCCACGCACACCGCTCACCGACGGAGATAAGCTCGATGCCGCACGCCAGGTGGATGCTCGCGTTGTCTACTGGTCGGTCGCCTCGGCCTCACCGCGCGCGGTCTGGGCGGTCGGCGCCCGGGGCCGGATCACGACGTTGCGCGGTTTCTGGCGCGAGCACGGCTGACCGTCTCGCCGCGGCGCTGGCCGACCGCTGCTCCATCGAGCGGGAGCTCGGCGAAGACGGGATGGCCACGGTCAATTCGCCCAGGACCTCAGGCGCGACCGCCGGGTCGCGATCCAGATCCTCGGTTGACGACGTGACCATATATGACCATATTATGACCATGAAAGACGCGCCAGAGAAGACCGTCAAGGTCGCCGAGCTCAAGGCGCGGTTGAGCGCGTACCTGCGCGCCGCCCGCCGTGGGCACCCGGTCACGGTATGCGACCGCGACACCCCCATCGCGCGGCTCGTGCCCTACCGGCCGGCGGGCGAGCCGCTCACCGTCCGGGAGCCGATCCGCGCGCTCCACGACGTCCCTCTGCCCCGTCCGCTCGGCCGCCCGGTGGACAGCCTCGCCGCGCTGCTCGAGGAGCGGCAGTCGTCGCGATGATCGCGTACCTCGATGCGTCGGTCGCCCTGCGCCTGGTCCTTGGCGAGCCGAACCGCCTCGCGGAGTGGCGGCGCATCGAGTCGGCGGTCGCGAGCGCGCTCACCGAAGTGGAGTGCCTCCGGACCCTGGATCGCCTGGCACACCAGGGATCGCTCGCTGCAGACGAACTGGCGGCGCGGCGCGCGGCCGTCTACCGATTGCTCGCAGCGGTCGAAGTCGTGGACGTGGGCCGTCCCGTGCTGCGGCGCGCGTCGGAACCGTTTCCGACGCCGTTGGGCACGCTGGACGCCATACACTTGTCCACGGCCCTTGCCTGGCGCGATGCGAGCAACGCGGATCTCACCATGGCCACCCACGACAAGGCGCTCGCCATGGCGGCGCGCGCGGTTGGCCTGCAGGTGGTCGGCGCCTGACGTCGCGGACGTCGGAAGGTGACGCCGCTCGCGCGGCCGCTTGACACCCATCGACACCCCCGTACACTTCGGCCCTCCTTCACCTGAAGATCCATGCGACTGGTTCCCTGGCTCGTGCCGGGCCTGTTGGGCTTGGCAGGCATTCACGCGTCGCCCGCCACATCGGGGCCCACGATTCACTTCAACGACAACCGTGCTCCGGCGGGCAGGCTGGCGCACGGCGTCTTCACCGTCGCGCTCGAGGCACGCCTCGGCGATTGGCACCCGCTGGGCGCCGATAAGCCCGGCGTGCCGATCTTCGCCTTCGGCGAGCCCGGGAAGCCGCTCCAGGATCCGGGACCGCTGCTGCGCGTGCGCGCGGGCACCGAGATCCGGGCCAGTGTTACGAACCGCACGGACGCGACGCTGGTCGTGCACGGCCTGGCGCGGCGCAGGGTGGACGGGATGGACACGCTGGTGGTCCAGCCGGGCGCGACGGGAGAGGTCCGGTTCGTCGCCGACGCGGAGGGGACCTACTACTACTGGGCGAGCACGCGGGGCGAGGGCTTCGACGACCGGCAGTACGAGGACGCGCACCTCAACGGCGCGCTGATCGTGGATCCGGCGGGCGCGGCACCGAAGCCCGACCGCGTGTTCGTGGTGGAACGCTGGATCCCGGGCCTGGATTCAACCGGGAGCCCGCTCGGCTTCGACGAGCTGTTCACGATCAACGGCCGCCCGTGGCCGTACACGGAGCGGTTGACGTACGACGTGGGCGATTCGGTGCGCTGGCGCGTCATCAACGCGAGCAACGACGTGCATCCGTTCCACCTGCACGGGTTCTACTTCCGCGTGGATGCGCACGGCGACCTCCAGCGGGACACCGCATACTGGCCGGCGCAGCGCCGGATGGACGTGACCGAGCCGCTGTCGAACGGGACCACGATGGACCTGGCGTGGAGCCCCGACCGGCCGGGCGGCTGGATCTTCCATTGCCATCTCAACTGGCACGTTCTCCCCAACACGGCGCTGCCGCCCGATACCGAGCCGCTGGACACGCGCATTGCGCATGTCTTGAACGGCTATCCGGGCACGCCCATGGAAGACCACGCGCGCTACGGCATGGGTGGATTGGTACTGGGGATCTACGTACGGCCGCCCCGCGGATGGAAGCCGCATACGGGGGCCCGCCGGACCCTCCGGCTCCTGGTCCAGTCCGACTCGGCGCCCGGCGACAGCACCATCCGCTTCGGCTACGTGCTCCAGGACGGCGACCGCGTGCCGCCCGATTCGATCGGGTTTCCCGGGCCGGCGATCGTGCTCCGTCGCGGGGAGCCGACGCGGATCTGGGTGGTGAACCGCACCGCCGAGATGACGCAGGTTCACTGGCACGGGCTCGAGCTCGAGAGCTTCTACGACGGCGTGGCCGGCGTGAGCGGCACGGCGGGGACGCTGGAGCCGCCCATCATGCCGAGAGATTCCTTCGAGGTGCGCATCACGCCGCCGCGGGCCGGCAGCTTCATGTATCACACCCACATCAACGACATCCGCCAGCAGAGCCACGGTCTCTACGGCGCGCTGATCGTCCTCGACTCGGCCGAGACCTGGAACCCCGACACCGACCGGGTCTTCATCACGGGCGACGGACCCGACTACGGGCCGGAGCTGAACGGCACGCGGTCACCGGCGCCGCTCACGCTGCGGAGCGGCGTGCGGTATCGCTTCCGGCTGATGAACGTCACGATGGGGGGGCCCGGGCTCCGCTTCTTTCTGGTGCGCAACGGGGCGCCGGTGCGGTGGACCCCGATCGCGAAGGACGGCTACCGCATCCCGCCGTGGCGGGCCGTGGCGCGCCGAGCCGAACAGCTGGTGAGCATCGGCGAAACCTACGACTTCGGGGTTCAGGCGGCGGACAGCGGCTCCGCAGCGCTCGAGTTGCGCACGGGCGGCGGCACGCTGGTCGTGTCGCAGGCGATCCGGTTCGTGAAGTAGGGGGGCCAGGAGCTGGGGACTAGGGGCTAGGGGCTGGGGGCGCCGACGGAGGCCGACCGGCCCGACACTGGGCGTGCTATGGCGTCGGGCGCTCCAGCACGGCAATCCGCCCGTCCGCCTGCGCCACCAGGAGTTGGGAGCCCCGCACGGCCAGGCCGACCGGATGCTCGAGGCCCGGCACGACGTAGGCCGCCTGTACCGTCTTATCCCTCAGATTGATGACCAGCAGAGTGGAGTACGCCGCGCTGACGGCATAGAGCCGGCCGTCGGCCACAGTGGCGCCGGTGACCACGTAGTCCGCGAGGGTTCGGTCCGGTCCCTTGAGTGTCAGGCCCGCGCCGAGCCGCGGCTCGAACTCGGACGCGAGCACGAGGTCCCCGCGGGCGAAGCGGGACACCACGAGCTGCGGGTGCCGCGGGTTGGGCACGCTGACTGTGATCAGCTCCTGCGCCTCCGGATCGAAGGCCAGCGACAGCACGTACATCTGACGCGCGCGCACCGTCTGGAAGCGCCCCAGCCCCAGCTCGGTCATTTGGCCGTCGGTCGAGAGGAAGTGGCGCCACTCGGCGCCGGGATCGACGTGCGCGTCAGGCCTGAGGAGCGCCCAGCTCTTGTTGGTGGACAGGACCGCCAGCGTGTCGCCGCGTAGGAACGCCGCGCCGGCGATCGGCGTCAGGTCAACGCTGAACCCGGGGTCGAGGACCACGTAGTGCAGCACGCGCGCGAGCGTGCTGTCCAGCAGGTACACGCCGAAATGGTCGGTGATTATGAGGAAGCGAGCGGTCGCAGAGTCGCGGGCCAGGCCGCTCAGCGCACCGTTCAGCGGCGTGCCCACGCGTTCCCAGCTCGACACCACGAGCGTCGGCAGCGCCGCCAGCGGGCCGTGTGCGGGATCCGGATCGGCCGCGGCCGGGTTCGGCGCCGGGATGGTCCAGGAGCCGCGCAACGAGATGTACGGCGGGTCCAGCTCCTCGAACGACCAAACCCAGTGCTTGGGGTTCAGCGAGAGCCGCACCGGGTCGCCCTGCCCGAACCACGGTGGCGGTCCGGTCGAGGCGAAGGCCTGGAGCGCGTTGGCGGCGACGATCACAACAAACAGACCCATCGCGACGCGACCCGCACGGCCCGGTTCGCGCGCTCCCTCAGCCGGCGCGATCTCCCGCAGGAACAGCAGCAGCACCGCGATCACCGCGAGGACCGTCACGTGGATGACCCACGCCCAGACGTAGGTGTGAACTCCCAGGATGGAGGCGCTGAAGCCCTGACCGACATCGCGCGCCAGGTGCAGGGCCGAGTGGCGCAGCCCCATGAACGTGCCCCAGGTGCCGAGCAGCACGGCCACGCCGAGGTAACGGGGGCGGGGCCCGTAGCGGACCACGAACAGCGCCACCAGCGCGATCAGGACCATCGAGGTCCGTTCGGCCCAGCAGAGAATGCAGGGGGAATCGCCGTACAGGATGCCGAGGAGCACGGCGCCGCCGACCGGGCCGCCCACCAGGACGATCACGACCCAGGTCAGGATTGACCGGAGTCGCCCTTCCGAGAGCGTCATCACAGGTTCACGCCCGGCACGAGGGATCCGTGTGTGCCGAGGAGGAAGAGGAGCGCCATCAGGACGCAGCTCACGACCAGAAGCGTAAAGGCGAGCCGTTCGCGCTCGGGGCGGCGCCACACGAGCCATGCGGCCCAGAGGATGATGAGGAAATTCATGAACTCCATTGTGCCGACAATTGTCCGCGTCGGCGGCCACCTCCGCAAGTGGACCAGTGCCCGCGCCTGCTCGGCTCGCTTGTCATCCACTCCGCCCCCGGCGATGTTTGATGGTTCCCCATAGTGACGTAACTGAATCCTGTCCACCTGGCAGCGGCCCTCGCTGGCCGCCGTCAAGCGCACGGACCGTCCGACCAGCCATCCGGGAGGCGAGGTGAGCGACGCCGTTGGCCGCCTGAGCACCGCCCTGGCGGATCGCTACGTCATCGAGCGCGAGGTGGGCGCTGGCGGCATGGCCACGGTCTATCTCGCCCACGACGTGCGGCACGACCGGAAGGTCGCGCTCAAGGTGCTGCGTCCGGAGCTGAGCGCGATCCTCGGCGCCGAGCGATTTCTGGCCGAGATCAAGACCACGGCGAACCTGCAGCACCCGCACATCCTCTCGCTGTTCGATTCGGGCGAAGCCGACGGGCTGGTCTACTACGTGATGCCGTACGTCGAGGGCGAGAGCCTGCGCGACCGGCTGACGCGCGAGAAGCAGCTGCCGGTCGAGGACGCGGTGCGCATCGCGGTTGAAGTGGCGGACGCCCTGGCTTACGCGCACCAACACGGGGTGGTGCACCGGGACATCAAGCCGGAGAACATCCTGCTGCACGGCGGGCACGCGATGGTGGCGGACTTCGGCATCGCGCTGGCCGCGAGCCGCAGCGACGGCGGCACGCGGATGACCGACACCGGGATGAGCCTGGGGACGCCGCACTACATGGCGCCCGAGCAGGCGATGGGGGAGCGCGAGATCACGCCGAAGGCGGACATCTACGCGCTGGGGTGTGTGCTGTACGAGATGCTGACGGCGGAGCCGCCGTTCACGGGCGCGACGGCGCAGGCGATCATCGCGCGGGTGATGACCGAGGAGCCGCGCTCGCTGACGCTGCAGCGCAAGACCATCCCGCCGCACGTGGAGGCGGCGGTGGAGCGCGCGCTGCAGAAGCTGCCGGCGGACCGCTTCGCGAGCGCCGCGGAGTTCGGCACCGCGCTGGCGGACGAGAGGATCCAGTCTCAGGGCCGCCCCGCCGCGCAGCAGCGGCGGGCCCGCGGTCCAGGGGGCCGGCGGTCCCCCCTGCCGTGGGTGGCAGCGGCGTCGGGTCTCGTGCTCGGCGGGCTGGGCCTCGCAATCGGACATGCTCTCTGGCACCAGCCGGCGCCGGCGTTCCCTCCGGTAGCGTCGCGTTACGCCATGATTCTGCCGGACAGCGTGGCCTACGAGGATGCCAGCGGGAAGTCGATCGCCCTCGCCCCTGACGGATCGGTGTTCGCCTATGTATCGCGGGCGGGCCTGATGTTGCGGTACGCCGATCGCGTGGATGCCGTGCTGGTCCCTGGTGGACGCCACGGCATCGACCCGTTCTTCTCGCCCGACGGCCGGTGGCTCGGTTTCCAGACCGCGCCCCGTCTGGTCAAGGTGCCGCTCGCCGGAGGAGCCCCGATCACGATCTGCGACTCATGCGCCGGCTACTCCTTCGACTGGGGGACCGACGGCACGATTCGCTACTACACGGCGCCGCCCGGCGACGTGAATGCACGGGTGCTGATGGAAGTGTCGGCCCGCGGCGGTCCGCCGCGCGCCTTGGCCCGCCCCGACAGCGCCTCGGGAGAGCGGTTCCGGACACCTGTGCTGCTGCCGGGCAGGCGCACGGTCCTGTTCGCGCTGTTCAAGGGAGCGACCAGCCGACTGGCGGCGCTGGACCTGCGTACCGGCGCCATCACTCGGTTCGATCAGACCGGTATCTCGCCCCAGTGGGTCGACCAGGGTTTCGTCGTCCTGGGCAACCCGGACGGCACGCTGATCGCGCTGCCTTTCGATGCCAACCGCGTGCGGCCCACGGGTGCGCCGGTGACGATCGCGCGAGACGTCCTGCAGCCGGACGGATTCGTCGCGCGAGCCGCGGTGTCGGCCAGCGGGTCCATCGTCTACGCGCCGTCCGGCGCCGTTTCCCTGCGGCAGCTCACGCTGGTCTAGATCG
>Ga0209777_10003728_pt1 | contig 18625 bp, 15 predicted proteins | sample FrelakmetHBP12HB_FD_187147 | JGI IMG/M metagenome (GOLD analysis project Ga0209777, IMG submission 187147) | Freshwater lake sediment microbial communities from the University of Notre Dame, USA, for methane emissions studies -HBP12 HB (SPAdes)... | ecosystem: Environmental > Aquatic >...
GGTTCAAGAGAGGCTTTATGATCAGGTCCTTCCATATTTTTATCAAGAGTAAAATGTTTTTCAATTACTTCGGCACCGAGAGTGACTGCTGCAATAGGAACCTCAATTCCAAGCGTATGATCGGAATACCCTACTTTAATATTTAAAGCATTTTTAATGGTGAGCATTGCTATTAAGTTAACATCTTCATACGGTGTAGGGTATTCAGTATTGCAATGAAGAATTGTTATTTTTTCTTTTTTAGTTCCACTTTCAAGCAAAACATCTAAAGCATCTTCAATTTCACCAAGATCAGCCATGCCAGTTGAAAGGAATACATTTTTATCTAGTTTACCAATCTTTCTTAAGTATGGTAAGTTAATTATTTCACCCGAAGGAATTTTGAATAAATCAAGACCCAAATCGTCTAAAAGATCGATACTGTCTAAATCGAAAGGTGAAGAAAGAAATTGAATTTCTTTTTCTTTACAATAGTTAATTAATTCCTTATGAGCATCTACCTTTAATTCTAATTTTTTTATCATTTCAAACTGGCTTTCACTGGTACAAGTTGTTTTTTTTTGATATTCGGCTTTCTCAGCTTTTTTTGAAACCACTTTTTCGGCTTTAAAGGTTTGGAATTTGACAGCATCCGCACCACATTCTTTTGCCGCATCAATCAACTTTTTGGCTATTTCAATCGACCCGTTATGATTTACTCCCGCCTCGGCTATTATAAATGTGTTATTTTCGACTTTATAATTCATAATCTTTAATTTCTTTTAAAAGGTTATTTAATTTTTCCGTATCAAGAACAAATTTAGATTTAGATCCCTTATTTAGATATATTATTTTACTGTCCTTATCGCCATATTGTTCTATTGTTCGTTTTGCTACGCTCTCATAACTTAAACTTTCGTCTCCGACATTAAAAATACCTACTTTGTTATGATTCACAAAAAAATCTATTATTTTAAGCAACTTTTGAATATGTATAAAGTTTGATATTCTTTTCCCATTCCCATAAACAGTAATCTGATTCTTTACCATCAACTCTTTAAGCATCATTGGCATTATTCGATCGTCACGCATTCCATCTCCATATACCTGTGCTAATCTTAAATGAACTATATTTCTATCAGATAAATAAAAAGACAATAGATTTTCTGCACAAAATTTTGATAAGCCATAGATACATTCAGTGTTAGATGCAGTCCAAATAATTGAGGTCTCGGAATATTTTCCATCTAAATTAGGATAAACTGCCATTGTTGAGAAATTGATTATTTTTTGTACATCTAATAATTTTGTTAATTCAACTATTGATAGAGTTATTCGCAAATTATCGAATAAAATTTCTTGATTTTTAGAATTGTCCGTTCCAACAAGCAACGATGCTAAATTTAGAATAATGGCTATTTTACAATTTATTGAATTTTGTAATTCATCAAAATTTTCTTCAGCATTGTTTAACAAATCACAAGAAATAACAGTTTTGCATCCATCAATAGTTTTATTTCCTCTTGAGAGTCCATAAACATTATGTAATTTTCCAAAGTGTTGGCATAAATGTTTACCAATAAAGCCGCTTGCTCCAATTATTAGAATATTCATAATTATAATCCTTTAGGCTCAACAAAAAATTCATCAAAATATCTAATTACTAATCCCTCCTTTTGTTTTTCTTTCTTTAATTTAACATGCAAGTGATGAGCTAAGATAATATCAATCTCATTAAAACCAAAAAATGATCGCATAAATGTCGTACCTGAGTGCCTCGGGTTTATTTCAAAAATTTTCGGTTTGTTGTCTGAGTCGATTCTCAATTGAAAATTGGCTGCACCTTCAGGTTTTAAAACATAAGCAACATGTTTTATGTAGTCTTTTAAGAAATCATAATCTTTTTTATATTCTGCAGAGAAGGTATTTCCATCTTTCAGGTATCTTCTAAGGGCTATCACATCTTTAACGATGCCACCTAAGGAAATTACACCGCAGGTAAATTCTTCATCTTTGTTTTCTATATATTTTTGGATAATCGGATTATTAGTAGTACGAAATGTATTCAGGAGTTCTTCCTTATCCTTTACAAGTATGACTCCCCTACTCCTAGAGCTGATTCTAGGTTTGACAATCATAGGAAATTTTAGTTCTGTTAATGCCTCTTCCGGATTAATAAATGACTCTGGATAAAACAAATTATTTTCCTTTAAAAAATTATATGTGGTATATTTGTCATTGCATATATCAATTACCCTTTCATCACTTACAATTACTTTACAATTTGTTTTTGTAAATATGCTATCTTTATTTCTAGCAAAAACGCCTAACTCAAAATCAATACCAATAAAAATGAAACTAATTCTAAATTTAGTAATTGCTTCCATTATGGCATCAACAAATTCTTGTTCATTAACATCTTTTTTAAAAATATCAGGTAAAGTTACATTGTTATCGCACCAGTATGATCCCACTGTATTCAAAAAGTAATCGAATCCAACTATCTTTTTAAGGTGTAATTTGCTTTTTTTCAATGATTTAATTATTGCTTGTCCAATAAGGCTACCAGTGCCAGTAACTCCAACTGTTATCATTAATCTATATCCTATTCTTTTTTGAATAATAAGCTAAACATTCTTTTGGATATCCCCTTACTTTCATTTCATTCAAAACAATTTCAACATTATATGGAATCTTCTTTAACTCAATTGAATTAAATTCCGTATAAAAAACCGCATAATTTATAAGATTGATAATACTTCTATTTTGGCCCACGCTGCCTGGATTGCAGACTATTTTTCCATTGATGGATTTTATAAATTGTTTATGGGAATGGCCAATAAAGATATTCTCATGTACTTCTATATTCGTGTCTGGGAAAATATATTTATCATCTATAGTATGTTTAAAAACCCAATCCCAATTTTTCCATTTTTCTTTGTAACTTGAAATAAGGTTAAATCGGTTAAAAGTCTTAAATGTGACATCAAAAAACTTTTGGACCAATTCATTTTGATTAGGATAATTCCCCTTCAAAAAATATGTTTCATGATCGCCAAGTATACAAATACAATTATCTAAGTTGTTAATAAAGTCAACACATTCATTGTTCCAAGGGCCATAATTCACAACATCTCCTAAACATATATATAGATCAGTATCTCCCTCAAGCTGAAATACCTTTTCCAGAGCTGGTAAATTCCCATGAATATCGCTTATCACTGTAACTTTCATTTTAATGAATTTAATGAAATACCACTTGGAATATTCACAACTCTTTCTTCAAGCCATTCGGCATTATCTAAATTATCTGTTTGGCAATTTCTGTACATTTCTAATTTGTTCATTATTCTCCAGATTGGGCGTGTCATTACTCCATTATCGTTTGTGAATTCAAGAAAATTATTTCTTTCCTCTAAATTATTTAACAAAATTGAATTCAGCCAAAAATTGGTTTTTGTATTTACAGGTTCATTGAAGAATTTAATTTCAGTGTTCATTAAAAAATCTTTGTATTTTTTCGCGGTTCCCCGTTTATTCTCAATATATTTTTCTATTTGCTCCATTTGAGCTACACCAATAGCCGCATTAATATTTGTTAAACGGTAATTGTATGCAACTACATCATGAACATACTCCCATTTATGTGGTAATTTCCCGGTAGTTGTAATATGTTTTGCTTTTTTGGCAAATTCTTCATCGTCGGTTATTATCATCCCACCGCCGCCTGTTGTAATTGTTTTATTGCCGTTATAACTTAATATTCCCGCTAAACCAAAAGTACCTGTATGTTTACCTTTATAATAAGAACCGAGAGATTCAGCAGCATCTTCAATTACCGGAATATTATATTTATTTGCAATCTCAATTATTTCCTCAATTCTGCATGGAAAACCGAACGTATGCATGGGAACAATTGCAGAGATTCGTTTATTGGTTGATAGATTGATTGTTTGATGGGTTGATTTATTGTATTTCGTGTTTTTTAATAGCCAATGTTCAAGTTTTTCTGGAGACATTCCCATTGTATCAAGATCAACATCAACAAAAACCGGTTTAGCACTGCAATGTGAGATTGCGTTAGCGGTTGCTACAAAAGTAAGCGGTTGTGTTATTACTTCATCCCCGTGTTCAACACCAGCAATTTGTAAAGCAACTTGTAATGCTGCTGTTCCATTTACAACTGCAACAGCGTACTTTGCGCCAGTAAAATCCGAGGTCAATTCTTCAAACTTAGTAACATATTTCCCTACATAAGAAACAAAAGTGGAATCAATACAATCGACCAAATACTCTTTTTCTTTTCCTAAAAATACAGGTGCGTGTAAAGGTACTGGGTTATAATTAGGGTAGAGTGATTTTATAAATCTTACTATCTTGTTAAACATTGTAAATATCAGCTTTGTAAATTCCAATATTTTCTTTTAACCAATTAATTGTTTCAGTTAATCCTTGTTTCAAATTGTATTTCGGTTCCCAAGCAGTATACTTTTCTAATTTAGTATTATCACACCTTAATTTATCAACTTCACTGTTCTCCGGTCTTACTCTTTTATTGTCTTCTCTAATAGTTATGCTTAATCCTAATAATTCTGCAATCGTTTTTGCAAGTTCTTCAATACTAATTTCTTCATTCATTCCGATGTTTGTAACTTTACCAAATAAGTCTGTGCTTTTATATATTTCTATAAAGCCGGCTACCATATCATTTACATATGTCAAATCTCTTGTAGGTGATGTATTACCCAAGTAGAGTTCTGTTTTTCCACTTAACAATTGCGTTATTATGGTAGGGATTATAGCACGGGCAGATTGTCTTGGTCCATAGGTATTAAACGGTCGAACTATTTTAACAGGTAAATTGAAAGAACGATGATAACAAATTGCTAAATGATCCGCAGCTATTTTAGAAGCAGAATAGGGGGACTGACCAACGAGTGGATGTTTTTCGTCAATTGGTACATATTGTGACGTTCCATAAGTCTCACTAGTAGAAGTAACGAGCACCTGCTCGATTCCAAGTTCTTTTGAAGCTTGTAATACATTATATGTTCCTTCAATATTTGTCTTTATATATGCAAGAGGTGAAACATAAGAGTATGGAATACCAATTAAAGCAGCTAAATGAAAAACTGTAGTGCAATCTTGCAATGAATTATAAACAGAATCATAGTCTCTAATGTCACCGCTTATTATTTCAATTCCATTTTTAACATCAGAAGTTTCTAGCCAACCCCAATTATTTTTAGAGTTATATCTGACAAATGCTTTAACTGTAAAGCCTTCTTTTACTAACGACTCAGTTAAATGTGAACCGATGAAACCACCAGCACCTGTTACTAATACTTTCATTCTATTTGATCAGCTTTATTGGTAAGTAAATTGTTTATCAAAAATAAATAAAATTGCAACAATAAGGTTATGACCAGTTTCTTTAATTGCTTATATGTATCGTAGTGCTATGTAACCGCAGCACCAGTAATTGTAAAATTTTTCATCGAATTTCCCGCTAAGCCTTAATAATTTTTGGGGATGCAAAACCATTCCGTCCAAAAATATTTCTGGTATCAATTATCAATTTTGAATTTTGAATTATAAGTTTCGAAATCTCTTTATAAAAATCATGATCAGTAACAAGTACAACCAAATTATAAAATGGAAGACTAGAAACGAGAGACGATGATTCTATAGATCTCATCTTAAAATTATATTTTCTAGTCTTAGGCAGTTGAGGGACAAAAGGATCATAATAATTAACTTCTGCACCTTTCTTTTGGAGAAGTTCAATTAGCTTAAGAGCCGGTGACTCGCGCAAGTCATCAATATTTTTTTTATATGCAACCCCGAGAATAAGCAGTTTTGAATTTTGAATTTTGAGTTTTAAATTTCTTAAAACTTCTTCTACTTTATCCACAACATAATATGGCATTTGAGTATTGATCTTACCTGCTAGTTCAATAAATTTAGTTTCTACACCAAATTCTTTCGCCTTCCATGATAAATAAAACGGATCTATCGGAATGCAATGACCTCCTAATCCGGGACCTGGATAAAAAGCTTGGAATCCAAATGGTTTTGTTTTTGCTGCTTCAATAACTTCCCAAACATCAATTCCCATTTTGTCAAAAATCATTTTGAGTTCATTGACAAGTGCTATATTAACAGATCTATAGATGTTCTCTAATAGTTTAGCCGATTCGGCAACTTTACACGAAGAGACAGGGACAACTTTATTAATAACTTTTTGATACAGCGCAATAGCAACTTCAAGACAATTTAGTGTTACTCCACCAACTACTTTTGGGATTGTCGAAGTACTAAATTTTTTATTACCAGGATCTTCTCGTTCTGGAGAGAAAGCCAGGAAAAAAGATTTACCAACAGTGAAAGGTAACAGACTAGAGGATAGAGGTTTATTTGAATCACTTCTTACTTCTTGCTTCTCGACTCTTGCCCGCTCAAATAGCGGAAGAAGAATTTCTTCTGTCGTCCCTGGATAGGTTGATGACTCGAGTACTACTAATTGCCCTGGGCGCAAATGTTCTGCTACAGACTTGCCGGAATTCTCAATATATGATATATCCGGTTCGTTTTTATCGTTTAGTGGAGTAGGGACACAAATGATGATGCAATCGCAAGAAGACAGACGTGAGAAGTCGGTTGTCGCTTCAAACCTTGTTTTAATAACCGATTTTTTTCGGTGTGATGAAGAGATAAGTTTTTTTATTCGTGATGATGGAATGTGTTTAATGTAAGATTTCCCTTTTGATAAAATCGGAATCTTACTTTCATCAATATCTAATCCAATAACTTTAAATCCTTTCTCAGCGAATGTTAATGCTAAAGGAAGTCCCACATAACCAAGACCTATAATTCCAATAACAGCTTTTTTCTTTGATATTTTTTTAAGTAAATCAGCTTTAAAGTTCATTTTATTCACTATTTGTATATAATATTGTTGAGCTTTTTAAAGCTTCGCTTGGTCAGTCACAAAAACTGATGCAAGTTAAATTAATTCCGCAAATACGACATCTATTATAATAAAAATCTTTTGTAATTTAATTCGTGACTTATATCAACATATAAGATCTTAATTCGAAATAACTGCTTGATCTTTTGTTAAAATTAAAAAGCATGAGAATTTTATTCATGGTTTTTGTGTGTGGGATCTAACTATCTATTTTTTATTATAAGCAAAATAACCGACATGAATATAATGAAAATCTCAAATTTTAGAAACCGTTAAGTTAAGATGGGAAATAATAGATATAATATAATTTTAATTGGTTTTTGAATTTACTTTTTAAACAAATTAATTTTCAAGAGGATGGCTGGCAATTTTTTTGAAAGACGTTTATGTTTTTGTTCAGATATTGTTTGACCATATCTCACTAGAATACTCGCACAATACATCTTAAAGGAAAGTGAATTATTCGTTTTTATTGTGATATATAAGACATCCTATTTGAGGAGAGAGCGGGATTCGCCGACTATTGGAATATTTATACGTTTTTAAACTGTAATAAGTGCTTTTTGAAGATGATGTCCTAAAAGTGTCCAACTATTTTGGATGACTTTATAAAATGAAAAAGCTCGAAATTTTTTTCTGATTTGTGCGGAGAGCTGGGAACTCACTGAAAAATTAAAAGTAATTCAAGGTTAGTCTGTAGTTGCCGCTTTTGAAAAGCAATGACCATTTTGAAACCTAGTCAAAATTTTTCTTATCTATTATATATACAAATTTCGATTAGTAATAAATTTTAAGATAGGTTCTGTAATATTTCTAAATTTTATTGTGGATGGACTTTTGAATAAATACAATATATTAGTTTCGAACAAAGACGATAAAAACAATATCTTATTCCCAACCCTCATTTCCTAAAGCAATGTGTAATTCATTAGGATTGTGTCTGCAATGATATTCGATCTTGCTCGAATCTTCATGTGCACGATCATAATCCCATCCCTTCGCCATTAGGTTTCTCTCGTGTAATTCGTGAAGTAAAACATATGGACGTTCGACTTCTTCCAAGTCATTATCAATCCAAACTTCGTTCTGAGGAACAAACTCATATACATAATCATGTCCACCTTCTGTAAAGTCTACATCAAAAACACTTCTCACAAGCCGGCCGTCAATAATCCACACACTAACAGGTGTTTCTAATTTCTTCCAAAGTCTAACATGGACTTTTTCAGCATCCGGAAGATTTTTCCCTTTTGTTAATTTTCTAACGTCTCCAGATTTTTTTCTTTCTGATAATTCGATTTTATCAGCTTGTTCCAAGGCTTCATTATACGGGACACACTTTTCCATAAGTCTATGTTCAACCAGCAGGTGATCAATAAAAAATTTTTGTTCATCAGGTTTCCCTTCTTGATCTAACCAGAACTCTTCTTTAGGAATGTATTGGAAATTATAATGTTGTCCATAATTTGTAAATTCTTCGTCAATATGAGTACGAACATATGTTCCATCTACGATCCAAATACTAATAGCTCCCCGCTGACCAACTTTTTTCAAATATGGAAGTTTTATTGTTTCCATTGTTTGGTCTCCTCAAACTGTATTATATTATTTTATAAATAGAATAATACTAGCAATATTAACTCATTTCCTTTTTCGATTCCGTATCAAAGAAAATTTTGTCTAATGAATATTTCCCTGCGCCGTTAATCAAAAGAAAGATTCCACCAAGCAGCATTGAAAAATCCACACGTGTCTCATGCGCCATTGCCCAAAATCCGCTACGTATAAGAATAGCTATTTTAGTTGAAATAATGGCAACACTTATATCTATGATTAGAGGTATGGATGCAATTCTTGTAAACAACCCGATTAATAATAAAAATCCGAATACGATCTCAACAACCCCCACAAAAGGGGCAAAGAATTCCGGTGCCGGAATTCCTATTTTTATGAATCGTCCGACTCCTAGTGCGTCCGGAAATAAAAACTTCTGTATCCCTTCTATAAAAAAGACCATTCCGACAATTAAACGTATTAGAATTATGGAAGCCGGTACTTTTTTATTATATAATTCAAATTTCATAATTAACCTTCCTTTACTCTGAATTGTCGTAACTTCTAGTATTAAAAAAGATCAGCTAAAATACCCGTATGTCAAAGCCGATTCTAAAAAAATTTCTTGTTCACTTACACAAAATTACTTGCCAAATACGAGCAACACAAAACTGCCCTAATTCACTTTTATTATTTCGTTAGTTCGAACATTTTCTGCTGCGAGGGTGGATTTGTAACCATTCACAATCCGTCTCGCAGCTACTGGAATACTTTGAAAAAAATAGTTCGTCAATTAGTGACTAATCACAAAGAAATATGCACCAATAACAGGTCCGCGCATGCGACGACCATTAGCTCCCTGGGGTGCGTTTGCTGGAGGTGGTCCGTACTGTGGCTGAAACAGATAAGCCACGTGTTTTATCGGATCGACGGAAATAGTTTTCGCACCACCCATTGTAGTAACCATGCTAACCACACTATATTTGTCTGGCGAATCTTCATGAACAATTGTCACACTACTATCGCGACCGGCTGGAATGTATATTAACTTCTCGGACGAATCCCATCCAAGAGCATCAACACCCTCACCGTTTTGAATTATTGCTACAATTTTGCCGGTTCCAGGATCTACTACTGCAGAAGTTTTGCTGCATCCTGAAAAGATTCGGTTAGTTGTCCGATCGTACGCGATTCCGGTCGGACCTTCGCAGGGACTGAGCGACCACGATGCAAGCACTTTCATAGTCTTTGCGTCGAGCACCTGAATAGTATTTTTGCTCTCGTTGTTAACGAAAAGTTTCCCTTTTCCATCGCTTGCTGCACCTTCCGGTGCATTATCTTCAAGTTCAGCTTGTCCAGTTATTACTCCTATGTTCGGGTCGATAGCTGTAGCAGTGCCGGGTTTGCTATGATTAGTGAGAATGATTCGATCTGAGAAGTCATCGTACATTATTCCATCCAGGCCGCCAGCAGGAATTTTTATCTTCTTTATAACTGACAATGTTTTTAGATCGAACATCGTGACAGTTGAGTCACCGCTGTTCGTTGTGAATCCATGGTTGTATTTAGCGACAAGTGCGATTCCGTGAGTGCGTGGCGTCTCTGGAATATCACCAATCACCTTGCCCGTGTTTCCATCAACTACCATCACGTGGGTGCCCCTCGAGATAAATACTCTCCCGGTGCCAGGCTCAGCGGTAAGATAGTCAGTGCCCCCTTCACCCCCGATGCTGTATTTTTGGACCTTGAATTCTTGTGCATGAAGGCAACTTATGAAGTTGACACCAATGAGCAGCGTTAAAGCAATTACAAAAATTTTTCTCATTTTGTTCTCCTTTGTTGATGGTTTAAAGATATCATAATATTTTACCAAATTATTTACATAAAAAAAATAGACAAATTTCAATTCCAACTAGAGTATCTTCATGAAGGGACGGGAAATATTTCAATTAATCTTTTTCGTTTTCTTCTTTTTCTCCCTTCTCATTTTTTTCTTTCTTTACGACCTGTTTCCCATTTTTATCAAAAATCAATTCTTTTTTTACTTTATCCTTATTTATTAGGGTTTCAAAAGAAACATTACCTTTTGCATCAACAGTTTTTGCCGATTCGGTAATATTCCATCCTTTGTAATTTTGTGCTACAAATTCTTCAACACCTTTTGGCAATTCTGTTTTTGCTATTATTGTTTCTGTTTCTTTTACATTACCTTTAGGATCCATTGCAACTGTGACAACAGCTCCGTTTAATTTAAATTCAGCTTCGAATTCAGTTTTTCCTTCCTTAACCCACTTAACTTCTGTCACATTGGGATAAAGTCTATTGAATGCGTCTTTTACTTTCGAAGGCACTTTCACTTCTTGTGCAGTTAGTGAAATTGCCGAAGCAAACAGTACTAATAAAAAGATTCTTGTTCTCATTTTGATCCTCGCTTGTGAAGTTTTATAGTGTTAGATACTATTTATTTAATAACTAATTGATTCATGCAGACAATTACCTACTTTACCTATCTTACAAATGGAATAACAAATCCGTTCTTTACCAGGTTTAATATTATTTCTCCGTTTTTACAGATTTACTCAACTGGTTTCCATCCTTTGAATATTGCAATTTCACTACTTCCTTATTTTTTTTTACGTGAATCTCATAGATTAGTTCCTTTGAGTCAGGTGTTTCTATACTTTGGAGTTCAATGGTTTTATAGTTAGGAAAATCTTTAGAAACTACATTCTTGACGGCGGTAGGAATAGATTTACTTTTTACTAAAGACTCTGTTTCCAACCATATACCTTCGGGGCTGAATTTAACGGCAATTTCAACACTATTTTGTCTAAACTCTGCTTCATAGTTCTTGTCCTTCTTCAGCTTCCACTCAATTTTCTTTGCCGAAGGGAATTTTTGTCTAAGAGCTTCTTTTACATTTTGGGGCACATTAACTTTTTGTGCAGACAATGAAAATGTGAGAGCAAATAAAATTAATAAAATAATATTTGTTTTCATTTTGATTCTCACTTTTGATTTTTACTCTTGCTAGTTTCCATTATCATACTGAATAGCTTTTTCTTTAGCTTTTTTGGATGGCTTTCCGAGATGATATGTTACACCTAAATACATTATTCTCGAATCACGACTGTTTATTGTATTTTGATTCAGCCAAGATGTATCAAAATTCATTTCCCTTTTGAGTGTTCTGAAAAGATCCGAAATTGTAAAGACTACAGACAATTTATCATCAAATAAATCTTGACGTATTCCGAGATTAAGAACAAAACTTGGTTTGTATTCCCCTTGAGGCGTTAACCGCGCTGATCTGCAATTAGAGTTTATCTGAACCATTGTCGTTGATGTCAGATTCGCATTACAACTCATATTACCGCTGTAAGATATCGTAGATTTGTTATTGCTAAATCCAAGATTTGAAGCGTCTATCTTTTCATAAAATGCGTTCCCGCTAAGATTAGCTGATATAAAATTCCCATCGCCACCTGAAAAAACAACTTCTAGGCCGGCAGATTCATCGGAAGACAAATTTTCTCTTGTCGTTAAAAGTGTTGTATCGTTAATTGCTTTCGAAACAGTTGTAATTCCGTTATAACGGTTTCTAAAAAATATGCTTGGAACTATTGTAAGAAAATCAGTTTGCCATTGGAACCCGAATTCAATAGAATGAATAAATTCCGGTTTTAGGTTTGGATTTCCGGCTCTAATATTTCTTGGATCCTGGTATTCGGGGAATGGATTAAGATCATCGCCTTCCGGTCTATTAGCACGCTTACTGTAATTTAGTTGAAGCTGCATTACCTCGCTAAGTTTGTAGCTAAGATGAAGTGTTGGATAAATATTGAAATAACTATTCGTAATTATACTATCTCTAGAAACAAGATTTGCTTTAATAGAAGAATGCTCTAATCGTAATCCGCCTAAAATGCCAAGTGAACCTAACGTATTTGAGTATGTTGTATAAACTGCATGAATATCTTCATTGTAGATAAAGTGATTTGTTGTTATTAAGTTGGTAACAAATTTCTGCTGTATAAGATCGAAAGCCTCACCAAAAAAATCCATATCGGTTTTATTCAGATCGCCGTTATATCCTGCTTCAAAATTTGCGCTCTCACTAATAGGATACGAATACTCGGCCTGCAGTTGAATTTTATTCTCATCCTGTTTAATCAAAGTGTTATCATATTCATTATTGATAAAAGGTGTTCGATAAGTATTTGTGTAATGATTGTTCTCAACTTCTGGGGAAAACGAATCGTTAATTTCAAATCTTATTTTATGATCATTTCCGGTGAAACTGTGTTGAATATATGCTGTAACATCTCCTTCCTTTTCAAATTCAGGGTCATGTCGGGCTCTGTCATAATCTGTTGTAACAGTTTGATTTTGATCTCTTAAAATATATGTCGAAATATCATCACGTGTAAATCCTCTGTAAAAATAATTCCCAGTTATACCAAGACTATTTAATTTATCCATTGTATAATCAAACCCAAGCATTCCTCCTCTTGAAAGTGGTCTCGAATACGATTTACTCTTGTTGTCATAAAATCCTGAAATACTTGATCCATTGCCATATTGTGTTCTGATATCTGACGATATACTGTTGCGGTCATCCTGCCTTAAGCTCAGACTTCCGAAATAATTTACACTGCCCGGTTTATAATTTAGAGTTGTATTTCCATTATATCTATCCTGATTGCCAACGCTGACTGTAACGTTTCCGTTTAATCCTGAGCCCATTTCTTTTTTCATCACAAGATTGATGATTCCTGAAGTTCCATCCGGCTTGTATTTTGCAGATGGATTTGTAATTACTTCAATCTTTTCTATTGAATTTGCCGGCATCTGCTGCAAAACATCTGCGCGTGTTTTACCCATAAGAGGGGATGTCTTTCCATTTATAAGTATCAAAACATTTGTGGATCCTCGCAGACTCACATTACCGTCAATATCAACCTGGACAGAGGGAATATTTTGCAGTAATTCGGCAGCTGTTCCTGTTTTGCTCATAATATCCATCTGCACATTATAAACCTTGCGGTCAATTGAAGTATTCAACATAATTTTGTTTGAAGTTACTGAGATTTCTTCAAGATTAACTTCTGTTCCTCTTAATAAAATTTTACCGACACTAATCTCACTTTTTTTAGATGTTACTGAAATTATAGATGAATTTTTTGTTATATATCCAACGGAACTAATCCTTAAAAAGTAATTTCCAAATGGTATCTCTGATATTTCGAATCTTCCCTTATTATCAGTCATAGAACCGGTTACTGCGCTGCTGTCTGAATTTTTGATTACGCTTATGCTAGCAAATTCGATAGGTTGATTACTTGTTGAATCTGAAACTGTACCTAAAATAACTCCGGAATTCTGTGCATTTGTTTTGATCACTTGTAAAAACATGATTGCTATAAAAACTAGGCCTAACTTACTTCTCATTATATCTCCATTAATTGAAATTTTACCAATCGAAAATAAAAATAGATTTTGAAGGAACTTTGAAGTTATTTAGATACTGTATAAAAAGTTAAAAATGTTTATCGGAGGTAAAATTATTTTGACTTAAGGGAAATTTATTTTCAAAATATGAAATGGTTTCTCAAAGGTATATTCAATTTTAATTCTGTATAAATCACATATCTTCTTAACAATTGCTAATCCTAGTCCCAATGAATTTTGAGATTTCTCATCATAGGTAAATCGTGTAAAATAATGCAACGGACTTTGTTTTGGTTCCTTACCATTGTTTCTTATCATAAAAACTGAATCTTTTAATTCAACGAATAAATCACCTTTCGGGATGTTATGTTTTATTGAATTAGAAATTAGATTGCTTAGTAGTATATCCAACAAGTTTTCGTTGAACTCTATTTCATGAATTGATTGCAAATTTGTGTGCAATACAATTTCTTTTGAATTAATTGCATCTGAATAGTTATCAATAATTTTTTCAATTCTACTACTTAAAAGAATTTTTTGTGTTGGGAACAGATCCGCAGTTTCCAGTTTAGTAAGTAGAATCAAGGAACGGTTCAATTTATCAAGCCTGTCGGCATTGTTTATGATTGATTGCAGATTGCTTGAAATTTCGGTATCTGTAAATTCTTTCTGCTGTAACAATTCCGCCTTTGCTTTTATTACAGCCAATGGAGTTTGTAATTCGTGACTCAAATCTTCCGAAAATTCTTTTAATGATCGGTATTCCTTTAATGCTTTTTCCGACAACTTTGTAAGAGCATTTTTTAGTTCATTAAATTCGTCTATGTTGGATTCATCTAAAATCATCGAATCATTTTTGTGCAACGAAAACATGTCTAAATGTTTTAGATTGTTATAAAACGGCTTGAATATTTTTCTTGCTGTGTATCGGTTAATCAGAGACAAAATAACGAACAGAAGCGCAAGAATGATAATAAGAATAATTAGAATCGCCGAAAATAAATCTTCCTTCTCAATCAATGATGTCCGTACTATTATTTTATAATTCTTCTCATTGATTTTTTTATAGACCGTATACTGTCTGTATATCTCACTCTCTTTTTCAGATTCCAAATAAATGGTTGTATCCTTAAACGTAGGTTTGAAACTATATTCGCTTGTTAATTCTATTATTTCAATCAAAGGTGGATATTCGGCTTTTATTCCTCTCTTAAGTTTTAGTGTTACTTCCTTGCTTGTATCTCTCAGTTGTCCGTCTGATCTTTCAGAAATAATCCAATCCACAGATAAATAAATAGCGAACAATCCAACCATAAAAAGTATAGCCGTGTTAAATATGTAGTAAAGCGATATTTTATTTAGTAGTTTCATTTCAGTGTAAACTTATATCCAATACCATAGATTGATTTCAAATAATCTTTAGCTCCACTATCCTTCAACTTCTTTCGCAAATTCTTTACATGAGTATATACAAAATCATAACTGTCAAATGCACTTGAATTATCACCCCAGACATGTTCAACAATTGCCTCTTTATTTAATACTCTTTCTTTGTTGCTGATAAAGAATAAAAGTAAGTCAAACTCTCTCCGTGTTAGTTCTATCGCAATTTTATTTATCGTAAGCTCTCTTTTATCAATGTCTATTTTCAATTCATTCACGTAGATAGTATTTCCACCATCAAAATGTTTTCTTCTAATAACTGATTTTATTCTTGCATTAAGTTCAGCCAAATGAAATGGTTTAGTTATATAATCATCTGCTCCTAAGTTTAGTCCTTTTACTTTATCTTCAAGTGATTCCTTCGCGGATATAATAATAATTCCACATTGCTGATTTAGTTCTTTAAGCTTTTTGACCAAGTCAATGCCATTCCCATCCGGCAACATTAAATCTACCAAAGCACAATCATAACTATACATACTTATTTTTTCGTTAGCTTCAGAATATGTGTAGGCCTTATCAATAAAATATTCTTCTTCTTTAAGATAAGAAGCAATTGTGCTGGCTAAATCTTTTTCGTCTTCAATTAGAATAAGTTTCATACTTAAAATATAACAATTCAATTCTGAAGAAATCTTGGAGTGAGTAATTCTTTCATTTCATCTATTGAGGTTTTTTGTCCACATAAAGCAGCCGCACTTTTCAAGGTTGGTTGAAACTCCGCCCTCTCATAAATCTTAGATTTTCTGATGATCCCTATGTTACCAGAAAATGAACAACTATACCAAATTCACCTTAATATGCAACACCTTTTAAAAAACAAAAACCTCAAAAACAGCATTTATCTGCTATAGACGAGGTTCTATTTTGCTATGAGGAGAGAGAGGGATTCTACAAGCTTTGGTGAAAATATTAATTTTTAGCATGGAATAAGGGTTCTCTGGAATTGATGTTCTAAAAGTGTCCCAGCTTTTTATTTGTTTTAAGTATAAAAACATTCCTCATTAATTATGAGGATTTCTCATTAACAAGGAGTTATCACTTCTAATTCTGAAAATTGACTAATTACTAGTGTCTATTCTTCGATGAAGATTTACTTTTAAAAATATAAGAACCTGATAGATTTCTTGAACATTCCAATTTATTATAACATCTCAACTAAAAGAGCTAGTTAAAATTCGAGCTACTTTCAGAGCTAAATATTATCAAGTTAAAGTTGAATTTGTGTTTTAAAAAAATCTTGATATATGCAGAGAATAAATTTTATTATTTTTATCTTTACTTGTTATTTTCGTGGAACGAAAATATTGGTCACAGAATAAATTTGATATATATGTGGGCGACCATTTTTATAATGTTGAGGGCCAAATAAGAATATGGATAATATAAAATCATCAGCACTTGCATAACTATTTCGAACAGATAAATGAAATATTATAATAAACAAGAGAATTTCGAATCATGAAAAAGCAATTATTATTAACAACCTTACTGATTCTTTTTTTAATTATTGAGAATATATTTTCGCAAGCTGCAACTCCATATGAAATTGGTAAGTGGCAGGGATTCCGTTCTTGCGCAATAAGCTATACATTTGATGATAATGAATCAAACCAACTTGCAATAGCAGTGCCAATGTTCAATAATTATGGTTATAAACTAACTCTATTCACCGTTATTGACTGGTTTCCAAATTGGCTAGGTTTGCAAAATGCTGCTGATCAGGGGCACGAAATTGCAAGCCATTCGGTTTTCCACCCTGATTTAGATGTATGGGATGCAAAACAAACTTTAGAGTTGCAAAATTCTCAAACTGAAATTAATAATCATATTAAAGGTCATCAATGTTTAACTTTTGCATATCCTTTCTGCGCTAAAGGTGTCTCCTCTTTTGTGAGCCAATATTATGTAGCCGCTCGTGGTTGCCAGGGTTATGTTGAACCAAGCACTCCAGCGGATTTTTATAATATCAGTTCACTTGTATGTGGTGCAGTTGGACCCATAAATTCTATTGAAGCATTTAATGTAACAGCTAACAATACCGCTTTGAAAGGTGGATGGTGTATCTATATGATTCATGCTTTAGATTCGGAAGGTGGCTATTCTCCTCTTTCTTCTGCCATTCTGAGAGCAAGTTTGGATTATCTAACTGATGATCGTAAATATTGGGTATCGACCTTTAGTAATGTAGCTCGTTATATTAAAGAAAGAAATGCTTCTAATATTTCAGAAACTGTAAACCCTGATAATAATATTAAAGTTAGTGTAACAAATGATCTTGATGTATTCTTATATACTATCCCGATTTCAATTCGTCGTCTTCTTCCCGATGGGTGGACTACTTGTTCAGTAAAACAAAAAAATGAAATATTACCTTCTCGAATAGTTGAAATAAATTCAATAAAGTATATTATGTTTGATGTGGTACCCAACAATGGTGACATTACTCTTATTAAAAATGGTACTACTAAAATTGAAAATGATTTCCATGGATCAGTTCCTATAGAATATCGGCTTGATCAAAACTATCCTAATCCGTTTAATCCGTCTACGGTTATTAGTTATCAGTTAGCAAATAGCAGTCATGTTTCAATTAAAGTATTCGATGTATTCGGAAAAGAGATAGCAACTTTAGTGAACGATTACCAACAAGCAGGAATTCATTCATCAAAATTTTCAATTTTCAATTCTCAATTATCTAGTGGTATTTATTTTTATAGATTGAGCACCGGTAATTTTGTCTCAACGAAGAAGATGTTATTAATTAAATAGTATTTTGAAAAACATATAAAATGTTGGCTCCAATTTGGGATAGATAAAAAAATATACTTTTTAAGCGGTTATGTTGTCAGCATTATAAGAAAAAGTATCTGACTTTAAAATCAAAAACTTTATGGTTGTTTTAAAACCTCTAATATTGAGAAGTATGCAGGTTTTGGATTCAAGTCGTCATCATATAATGTAGGATCTGAATTTGGAGACGTCGGAACTCCAAAAGAGTTAGGAACTTCCAACCAAGAATATTTATCTCCGAAACCCCAAACAGTAAAACTTTTGCAAATACCAGATTCAAGACATGCTTCTAACATTTCTTTATAAATATTTGCTTGTATCGCGTATCTATCTTCTTTTGTACCTTGTACATCTTTTAGATCAACATCAAATTCAGTTACATATACAGGCAAACCATAATTTTTCATTGTGGAAATAACATCTTCTTTTTTGGGC
>Ga0209777_10003729_pt1 | contig 18620 bp, 18 predicted proteins | sample FrelakmetHBP12HB_FD_187147 | JGI IMG/M metagenome (GOLD analysis project Ga0209777, IMG submission 187147) | Freshwater lake sediment microbial communities from the University of Notre Dame, USA, for methane emissions studies -HBP12 HB (SPAdes)... | ecosystem: Environmental > Aquatic >...
GGATATTGTACATTGAAGTTAAGACAAGGACCATTGATATATGTATGGTATACACAATCATTATTATCCATATATCCAATCTCACTATCTCCTGTTAAAGGATTAGCTAAGAAGAATATATGTTTGTTTTGTTCTTGGATGAAATGTTGCCCAATAAGTTGGTAATCTGTAGGAAATTGTAGGCATAGCTTGTTCCCTTGCTCATTCTGATAGTTAATAGAATTAGCATCAAAGTTCTCTAGGTTAGCATTAAGAGCATACGTAAGCCTACCTTTCTCAATCTGATTAACAGTTGAGTCCATGTTTAAGCCTGTTCTGCCAAGATTAAACTCCCTTCTAATATTTCCTTGTGGTTCTTGTTGTTGCTCAGCCATAGTTAATTATTAATTTCTTCCCCAACCGTAAGCATTATAAGATCTATTTGGTAACTCATACATATTGAATCTATTAAGATCATTCTTAATTCTTCTTTGTTTAGCCCAAGGATCTTGTTTCTTAATCTCAATATCAGCCATGATAAAGGCTTCATCAGATAGGTTTTTATAATACCCTAACTTCTGTTGTATTTGTTGGAATGTTTCATCAGTTAACTGATTAGATAACATTTCAAATACTTTATACTTGATGAAGTGCTCTACATATTCTCTGATACGGAAGTTATCAGGGATTAATTGATTACCAATATTATCATATTCTGTAGCGTAGAATATCAATCTCACTACACCATTTCTGAAGTTGGTAACAAATTTGTTATCTCTAATATCAAAACTATCATAGCTAGCTGAGCCAGGAGTAAATTCATGAATTGGAGGAGGTGGAGTGTAGAACTCCCAAGCATTAGTATATTCTACATCACAGTTACCTCTTACAGAGATGTTACCTGGTTTAAGTAGGTAATCATTTCTAAAAGCTCTGTATGCTTGTTGATTAGTCTTATATACAGTTTCTATAATCTCAGGCATACAGCTACCATCACATCCTATATTACCACAACAAGGACTAGGAATAGCTGGTCCTCCGTAAGTAACAGGACTCACTTGAATAGTTGTCTGTGTAGCAGCTTGTGAATAAAATGAGTTAGGTGTCTGAATAGGATAGTTAGAAGGAATTTCTGTACACATCCAAGCTTCTCTTACAGCATAAAAGTTATCTGGAAGTCTAGCTTCAAAATCATTTATGTAAAGAACCTCTTCTGAAATGACATAAGTTGCTCTACCTAACTTCTTTAAACATTTGTCTAAGTAAGTAGGGAACAACAAATCATCTACTGCTCCTGTGTCAAAATAACTTTTTAACTCTTCTTTAACAGTGGCATACACTGGTTGAGGAGAAACAAAGTTGTACTTGTAATAATATGACATTTCTTTTTATTTTTTCCACTCACGATAGATATGTTGATATTTACCGTCAGTCTTTATGTAATGGGATAGCAATCTAGAAGTTACACGTGAAGGTTTGAAATACCAAAGATTTATATTTCTAAGTCTAGCAGACTCTTTAAACCACATCCATCCAAAAAAGTAACCTTCTGTATGATAGTTAAAATTGTAGATACGTTTACCTTTCTCTTTAGACTTTTGCCAATCTACTGGAAGGTTAACCATCTCTTTTCCATCAACTGTTTTTAATTTCTTTCTCTTCTTCTTATTGATAGAAAACTCACCAAACCCAAAAGGAAGCCTAGCTTTCTCTCCTGTTTCTAAAATATAGTTCTTGAATGACTCATTATATAGGTATATAATGTTTCTCCACTCATCAAATGTAAGCTTGATTGTAGGGTTTTTCTTACAGAAATTATTGTAGTTTTCTTTACTGGAGCTTCTCCAATCTATTTTTATACGCATTTTACACTTTACTTACTTGATCATCTTTTACATCTTCTGTCTTATCATCATCAATTCTAAAGTATGTCTGTAGTAATTTTTGTGTTGTCATAGCTAACACCTGTTGTTCTAAATAACCAGGGCAAGCATATTCTTTATCCAATGGGTTTTTGCAATAGTCATCTAAATTATATTCAACATTGCCACATCCACAATCTGGATACATTAGTTCATTCGGTACATCTTCCTCAAAGAATGCAGCAATTCTCACTGCTTTTAACATTGGATTGCTTATGTATAAGTATTCATTAGCTATCCAATAGTATTCTTGCTTCTTAATATAAGGAAGCTGTAATAGATTTAGATATCTGTTAATTGTAACTTCTTTAATCTTAGTTCCTTGTCCACCCATAGCATTAATAGACCATACCCCTTGAATAAGGTATTGATAGTTTCCTTCAGAGATGCGTGGAAGTTTATATCTAGTTCTTGCCACTTGACAAGGATCTGTGTATCCACAGCATTCAGAGATAGGAACTTCAATAAGTTCTAAGCAAGGAATGGTAGTAAATACAGTGTCAGTAGCCCAAAGCTTTCTGAGGTTTGCCTCACGTTTTACTAATAATTGTGTGTTATTTCTGATTTCAGAAAATATTACACGATCCGTTATTAAATTGTCTGTAGAAATAAGTTTACTCATTCCTCTAATATCACTTACCAGTTTTCTTCCTGTTGACATATTACTTAAAATTTTTATTTATATCAGATATAATAGTTAAAAACTCATCATGAGATATATCATTTTTCATTCTATTAACTATCCATCTACATAACACAATATTACCTTCTATATATCCTTTACTAGAATCTACTCTATCTATAGATATTGAATCATTATTATTATCAGAGTTTGTTAAATTCCTTAACATTTCTTTATTAGTATAATAACATAATCCTTTTTGATTATTCCATAATTTTTCCAAATAATCTATAGATATAGAATGTTCTAATCCTCTTTTCTTAGCGTTTCCTATAGATGAATGAAATATTATATTCAATCTATGTTTTTTAGTTTGGGTAACTCTGGTTACTTTTCTATTTTCTTTTGACTTTTCTGTCTGAGAATATAGAACTCTACATTTTTTGCATTGAGTTACATAACATCTACCTCTTCCTTTATCTCTATTTCTTGAATATTCAAGATTTGGCTTTGCTATTCCACATTTTGTACATGTATATAAATAAAAAGGATCATTTATTTCCTTATGTCTTTTATCACTTATTACATTACTAGCCATTATAAATACTGTTTGAATATATTTGTCATTCCTGAGCCTTGCTCTATTAAGAATCCTGTCACTTCAGCTTTAGACATTGTGTGACCATTCTTATCATCCCAAAGACTCTTAGCACTTGAAAAGGCTGGAATCTGATAAAATTTAATACCATTGAAATCTTGACTCACTTCATGGTGTTTATCTCCTGTGAATATATAGAAGTTACTATGGAAAGACCATGCTTCTCTAAATTCTATTGGAAACAATGCTGCAAGTTTAGCTGGCTTTAAAGCATCTCCATGATTAAACATCAATGCTGAACCACCATAACTTATGTACTTTCTATACTTAGGACTAATATCAAATGTAAGTCTATCTATGTTTCTGAAGTAGGACTGTAACCAAGTTACTAAATGCCATCCTACATACTCATCATGATTACCTGCTACATATACTACATTCACATTCTCAGCATATTGTAATAACATTGTAATTACTAAGATTTCATGCTCACAGATAAACTGAAAAGAATCATGATATGTATGAGTGTTAGTCTGAGGAGTACCTTTTGTTGTAGTTCCTGTGAACTCACTATTGAATTCATCAGAACCAATGATATATGTAATTTGATCTAAATTATTTGATAACTGTGCTTGATTAGCAATTAGTTCTAGCTTGTATACAATAGCAGCTAATCTACTAGGAATATCATTATTGCCATCAATATCATACTTGTTTAAATGAGCATCTTGCTTATTAATAACTAACATTGCAGGGAACTTATTTCCAGAGAACTTAGGACTCATAATGTCCTGACTAACAGGCTCATATGAAGCTAAAAAGTCTACGAAGCTATCTTGAAACACTTGCTCTGTAGACTTCTTTCCTAACCAAGCTTTAACCTGCCAGTGAGGAGTTTCTTTATTTCCCCAGAAGTTCTGTACATATTTAGTTACTTCCCACTTCTCTGTATCTATCTTACACTTCTCAATAAGATCCTCAAGACTCTTAACCTCTTCAGATAGGTTAGCTACAACCTCTCCTGTACCCTTACTCACATCTTCTATAAACCTAACTATTGTATTTTCTAAATCTGCTATACAATTATCTATCGTTTCCTCAGTCTCAATAATTTGCTTTTTTCTAATATCTGCAAGAAGCTCATCAACCTCATCTTCTGTAATTCCCAACTTTTCAGCATAATATTTCTTTGATTTTTTCCAGTGCAACATTTGTTCAAGCTGTTCTAATAGACTTTGGTTTGCAGACATATCGTTAAGTTTGGTTAAAATTACCGTAAAGGTAAGAACTATTTTTGATATTCCCAAAAATATGCTAACTAATTTAATTAATGAAAATAACTAATTTGATTATAATTTAAACAAAAACCCCCAGCCTAGAAAGGCCAGGGGATACCTTGGAAACCAACAACCAAGGTTTTTGAATATTATAATGTACAAGCCAAAGAGCAATTTATATTGCTTCCTGTTGTATCTAGTATAACTGCTACACCAGGGCTAGCTGATGAAGTGATCTTATAAACATATCCATCATATGAAACATCATTGTAGTAATGACTTCCTATATAACTAAATCCTGATGGGAATGCTACTAACACATCTGTTTGAGATAGATTACATCCTGGACATCTGTATTCGTTTGCTAAATAGTAATCATATGTTACTGGTACATAAGCAGTTGTAGTTGTGCTAGTTGTACTAGTTGTAGTTGTTGTAGTTGTAGGAGCTCCTGCAATAGTCATATAAAGATCTCTAGAACATACACCTGTAGATCTTGCTAGAACAGTTGTGCTGTTTACAGGAACTAATGTAGAAGTGTACCCACTTACTAATGCTGTTCTTGATATGCCTGTTTCAAATGCTGTTGTATAACCATCTGCATCTGAATATAAATTAAATGGTCCTACATCTGAACCAGCTAAAGTTAATGTAATTAATACGGTCATGATTTATTGATTTATAAACAACTGTTTACCAAATTGCAAAAGATGGTCTTTAGTTGAACATTGTTAGAAATAACATTTATAATATTTTGTGCCAGTAAGTAGGGAGATAATTCATTATCAATCTTCTCAAGAGCTAATGTTAAATTGTTATACGTTTCTATTCCTATGTTTGGAAGATTGCTCCCATCGTATATTATTGTACTAGAACTTATACATTTCACAGGAGCATATGTATTTCCTTCTAATGTAGTACAACAAGGAGTTTTAGTAATTCTACCCATTGTAATTGGTTTAAATATGTTAAGAAGGAATGTACATAATGTAATAAGTAGCTAATACAGGTTGGATGTTAGCATGTGCTAATCCTCCACCAGTGCTACTATTAGTTACACTTGTTGTTACAGATATACCTGTTGTGTTAGTTGCTGTGTTTAATGTAGCTTGAACACCAATTCTTCCACCATCTCCATCACCTCCAGGAGTAACACCACCAGCAAAGCTATGTGAGTGTCCTGGGTCTGTTACAACAGAACCTGCTACAGCATTGTGTGTATGAGAAGGCATTTGATCAGTGGTTAATGTAATAGTGTTTGCACCTGTTACATCATTAAGATCATAGTTAGGATTACCTACATATGCTGGATTTACAGCAGTGCTCAAAGCACCACCTGGAACATTTACAATAGCACCAACTCCAACTCTACCTCTCTTATCAGGAGTACCATTCAATCCATTACATAAATACACTTTATCCCATCCTAATGAACTTTTACCAGCACCTGTACCATCAAAGTTTGTAAGAGGACCGTAGTATTCTACAACTGTGTAAGGAACCATCTTCTTATACTGATGTGTAATGTTACCGCTTTGACTATCTAAATAAGCCTGAATTAATGTATTTAAGTCAGCAAGTTTTACATAGTTTGTATTTACATCAATTCCTAATGCAGTTAAATCTGCAGCTGTTGAACAAAGCTTTGTAATTATAGCCTGTACAATATCATGTGTATCAGAAGATGCTGTTACACCTGATAAACAACCAATAGTATAATCAGCATTTAATATAGCTAATATAGAATCAATTGCTACTATCTGTCCTTGTAAATCACATTCTCCTTTAGCTAAAGCTTTGATCCAGTCATGAGAATTATGAACCAATCCTGATGTAAGATAACCAGTAATTAGTGCACAAACATCTCCTGAAGCAAGGGTGATTTGATCTCCTGTACCAGTTAATAACGGTACTAGTTTATCTGTAATCATTTGTTCCACATGCTTTAATGTATCTCCTGTAGAGATATTTAATGCAGTGACATTTAGTCCTGTGTATTTAACACATTCATCTGGACTAACTGCAACACAGCCATTATAACAACTTTCGCAAGACATTTTTTAATTATTTATGAATTAACACTTTCACTCTACTAGCAATCATCTGTACTGTAAATGGTTTACAATAATCAGGATTACAAGCTTTGTATGTTAATATTTGTTTGTAAGTTAATAAGTCACCCACCACTTGCCCTGGTATATAATAGTTTACAGAGAATACAATATTATTATACTGAGCAATTGCCCAATAGGTTAGTTTTTGATCTATATCTGTAAGTAGTGCAGGAATGCTAGCACATTCAATACAGTCTGTTAATCTTGGATAAAACATTTTTAATTCTTTGAGTTGCTTGCTTCAACTTGTAATTACAAGCTGAACACAAACCATTAACTAATTGACATCCGCAGCCCACTTTAAGGCCACATTCTCTACAGTTTGCCATATCAATAGAAATTATTTATGTAGTTGTTTCCAGTACAACCACAGTTGTTATTTATAAAATAATCTAATTGTCTATTCGCTTGAATGTATAACTTATTAGCTGTATCTACAGCACAGTTATTAGCAGCTGAAATAGATCCTTGTATCATAAAGTTAATACTACTTAAGTCTACCTTTGCTTGGGTTCTAATTGCATTATCACACTCCATCATATCAAGCTTCATGAATGCATTATCATACTTCTCTTGTATAAGCTCTATACGCATAATGTTCTTCTCTACATAGTTTAAATATGCAGGAGCAACAGTATACTTAAGATAGTATACACCATCTGGTAGAGGAATCAATGGAGCACCCACAGCACTTAATCCTAAAGATGTAGAATTGAATATGTTAAATTCATTTACAGTAAAAGGAAGTGATACAGGATTTGTATAACCAGGAAGAGTGATATCTATTGTAGGTGATGTAACAACTGGAGGATTAGTATCGTAAGTTGATGCATCAGCTATCCCAAGAGTTAGTGTATTATAAGTTGGTATTACTAGTATATCTAGTTTCATGTTTTATAAAATAATAATGCCAGAGGATTTGAGAATATCCTCTCACCCTCTGGCATAGGTTATATGATAACTACCTTATTCTATTAAGGAATCAAAGTAGTTGTTGTTGAAGTACTTGGCCAAATAGTAGTTGTTGTACTAGTTGTAGAAGTGATAGGAGAACTTTCATTTGCTACAGGACCTAAACCAGCAACTAAAATTGCTTCAATAGCACTTGTTGCACCATGAGGAATAGCTAAGATAACTGTGCTATCTTCATAGATGTAATCACCCCATTGATACTCAGATTTGTCAACTGTATTAAACTTAATGTAATAAGTGTCATAAGTTGTACCATCAGATACCCAAGACTCAAAGTTCTCGTTGTATCCAACCATTCTGTATAAATGCTTTAAGTAACCAGCTTGGTAGCTATAGAAGTTCTTCTCTAATTGTTGAATCTCTGCAGAAGTACCAGATACATAAGAGCTACGTTGAGTAACTGCAACATCTGCTACATTATTACAAGGATCAGCAACGATGAAGTCAGCAGTAGTAGCTGGACCAGCGAAGATGAAAGTACGGAACCACATACGGTCATATTCCCAAGGGAATGCAGCCACATCACATGGTTGACCATACTTAGTTAAAGGTTTACCACTGATAACTAACTTAGCATTTTGATCGTTACCAACTCTTTGGAATTGATAGAAAGTGCTAAAGCTAATGTTGTCTGGGTTGTTACCTGGAGCTTGCAAACTTAAGTGATAAATTAAATTATCAATTAAAGCAGGAACATCTACATCACCACAAGGGTTTTCACCACATGCTAAGCATGGAGCATTTACAGTTACACTACGAGTGAAACCGTTGAAATACAATGTGTCAATGTAAGAAGAGTGAGCACGTAAAGTCAAAGTGATAATTTCACCTGGTTTTACTTGGAAGTTACCAACTTCAGTTACTTGGTTAGCAGCTACTGGGTTACCAGCAACTTTGTACCATTCACTTGTGTTTGCACTAGAGATCTTGTCAGAACGCTTGCTACCTTGTAAATAAGTGTTAGTTCTACCTTGAGCTACATAGAAATAAGGGAATCCAGCAATGTTACCTGCAGTTGCTACAGTGTAATCACTACCAAAAATTCCAACTTGACCAGCGGTCAAATTCTGAGTGGATGTACCAGAGCTAGGCAAAGTGTTTCCTACTGGCACCACAAAGAGGGTGGTTAATGAAAAATCAGCCATTTTGTTTTATTTTAAATTGTAAAAAATTACTCGTTTGTTTTTATTCTAACTTCTGCAGATTGTACAGCAGAGATGTTCTCTGTATACATTGCTAAGTTTTCAACTACTAAATCTACTAGTTCATCTTCTAAGTATAAGGCAAGTTCACAATCTGAATCAACTGAATCTGTTCCATCAAAGTGTACATATCCTGCTTTATCAATATACTGTGGGTATCTTAGATAAGATAAGTAGAGTGTAGTTGGTGTAAATGTTCCATCAGAATAAACCATTATCTGGTTTGTATTGATGTTGTTAAATGTCTCTTGATATTCAAATGATGGTTTGTAGTGAGTGTTGTTAATATAAACAGGGATATCTCCATGTTTAGTAAGTTCTCTATTAATCCATATAATTCTATCTGTACATCTACCTTTATTAGCTAACACATATGAATCTATGTAGAACATATATGCTGGAGTTATTCCTGTTAAATCAGCTGTAAACTGATTCAATTGAGGGTTCGTTGGAACTAAACTCAATGGATGATTCTCATAGTTTTCAATCAACTTCTGAAGATCTTCATAACGCTTTCTGAAAGCATCTAAACCTAAAGTAGATGGTGTAGGTCCACCATCTAACTTTTGTTTAACAAGTTTTATTTGTCCTTCATTCAGAGCTAAAATCTTATCTTCTAATTGAATTTGTTGATATTCGTTAGTTGATAGTTTATTTAGTTTCTGATCAATCTTATATAATAAACTATCTACTGGAATCATATCGATGCTAATTTTTTGCTTTTCAACTTACCTTCTAATGTTAATAACTCATCTTGGTTATCTTCATCTGCTAAGAATTTAACTAAATCATCTTCATCCTTAGCTATTTCGTATTCACCTTCATAAACTTTACCATTTGGTTTCAATCTATAAACTGAATGTGTAATTGCTTGTTTTACTAAATCTTTAATATGGAGCAAGTTTTCCTTCATATCTGCATATCTGTTAAACACCTCTACAGGGTTTAAACCTTGATATTTGCCATTCTTAAATTCTGTTTGTTTTAATAGGTTATCCACTTGGTTGTAAACTGATTCTTCTTTAGAGTCTTCACTCACTGGAAGTCCTAACAATCTAGCTACCTTACGCTTCTTCTCAGGAGTCATAGCATCAAACTTGACAATAGCCTTGTTGATTAACTGCTTCTTCTTGAAGATAACTGCATTTTCAATTTCATCATCTGCCACATAGAATTGTATGTCTGCTGGATATTCACCACGCTCCCAAGCTTGATAGCTAGAAGCAATTGTTGGATGAACTCTTAACCATGCAAAGGCTAATTCTTGAGATGGATTGCTGAAATCAAAGTAGTTATCACCATCCATTAACTTAACAGCTTGTACATGTAATGTATCATCTGTAGATGTAGATAATCCATAGTTCCAGAAACTAGAACGAGGACCTAAGTCAATATCACCTAATTGAGCTTCTAACTTAGCACGTAACTCAGTAACTCTTTCGATCTCTAACTCTCTTTCTACCTTATCAGCAATACGTCTGATGTAAGCAGCATTTGCATCTAAACCTGTTCTATACTGTCCATCAAGTTCTTTGTAAGGATACTTAAATACACCTGTACCAGGGATTCTTGTTAGACCTTTTTGTGCTAGACCAGCTTGCATTGTTTGTAACTGAGAATTGTTGTAATCCTTCTTAATAGTGGAGATTTTACCTATCTTTCCCATAATGTAATTGTTTGTTTTATTTATTGGTTTATTTTATTATTTCTTCTTTCATGTGTAATGATTCTATGACAATTGCAACATCTTATTTCACATTTATCAATTTCATCTTTTATAAGTTCTAATTTATAAGCCTTTGTTACCATGTGAGAAACATGATATAATTTAACACCTCTTACATGATCAAACTCTAAAACTCTAATATCTGAATTTCCACAGTCTACACATGATTTATTTTCCAAATAATTTTTAACATACAATTTGTTTCTGAGAATAGATTTATCCCTACTTCTTTTTTGAATTTCGTAGGTATTCCACTTTTCCTTGCCCATATGTAGTTGTTTTTGTTTGGTTTAATTGCAGATGGTTCTCATCGAAGAGATAGCAATACAGACATTAATCTGTATCCACCCATCTGTGTTGAGAAGACTCCCCCACTGGGAGGAGTGGGGGGGAATTCTTCTCGGTATGTGTCTAAGGATTTTACCCTTAGAGATTTTTTAGAATTGTGGAATTTCTTCAATCAAAACTGTACGAGACAAATCTTCAATGAATACATCACAACGATCTTTCATCCAAATTTCATATCCAGGGAATTTGTTCGCAGAACTCATACCTTGAGACTTAGCAAAACCTAAGTGGTGACGAGTACCATCGATATAACCCCAAGTCATAGAAGGAGCACCCTTCATACGTACTTCACGGATATTGTTAATCATAGAACCATCAGACATTGGAGATACATCAAACACCATAAATACTGGAGTTGATTTCTTGTTTTGTCCAAATTCCAAGTTAGTTTGAGGTAAGTCTAACTCTTTCAAGTGAATTAATTCAACACGACCAGTCTCACGAGTTACCATTGCATCGAATGCAAAGTTGTAAGTGATATGTTGACCTTCTCCTTGCATGTATCTGTTACCAGAATCAGCCATGAAAGTTAAACCTGAGTTTAATGCATCATTCTTTAAAGCTTGTTGGAACACGTCAAAACCAGCTTCATTAGTGTACATTTTAACTCTTCTATCTTTAACATCAACACGTCTGTAGAATAAGTCACCAAACACTGAACGAATCAAGTTTGCAGTGAACTCACCACGGTTGTATTGTACTAAGTTACCGTTGTTACGCATTCTGTGATATACACCAGCAGAAGTACGCTTTAATTCTTGCTTAGAACCATTAGTCTTCACGGTACCAGGCTTAGCCCAGATCATACGCTTAACTTTTAATTCTAACATAGATTTACGCATCCAGAACTCAATAAATGGTTCCCACTTAACATCATTACGAGTTAAAGGTAATTGGTTACGTCTTTGAGGAGCATAAACTAAGATGTCTAAAGGCTTACCAGAAGCGTCTCTCATCATCTTATCATCAGCCCACTCTGTAATTTTGTGCTCATAACCATATGCAGAACCTAATGATTCAAACATTGTGATTTGCTCACCTAAACGAGGAAGACCTAATAAGTCTTGGTCAAACTCACCAATTGCAGCATCAACCAATTCTAATTCGATACCAATCTGTAAGAATACAGGGCTAACGAAATCAACAACTGGATTGTCTGTAACTAATGTGAAAGTGTATAAGTAACCTACGTTCCATGGTTGAGGATCTTTAGTTACATAGAAACGAGGACCATACTGACGAGTACCAACAGAAACGATAGCATTCTTAGAGAATTCGTTTGTGTCAATAATCAACTGAAATTCTTGACCATCAATACCTGGCTTAGATAAATCTAAAGTAGTTTGAGGAATGTCAATAATTTTAGGGAATTTGTATGGAACTTGAACTTGCCACTTCCAAGCATCACTGTTATTATCGATATAGTAAGGAGTACTCTTGTTAATCATATCCAAGAAGTCGTTACTATACAGTGAGCTCTGAGTATACAAGCTGATGATCTTCTTGTCATAGTCTGCTGGCTCTGTAGAGTGAAAGCTTTCCAAGTGGTTTGCATCTGTTAATTTACCTACAGCACGCTTGTCCATAGAAGCTACTCTAGCATAGGTAAAACCAGTTAAACCTGGAATTGTTTGAATTGCCATTTTTTTATTGTTTTAAATTTTTGTTTATAGAAATGTTTATTGAAACCATGATGTAGGTCTATTGGCAGGCTTAGATTTCACAGCACTTTTATTAGCCTGTCTGGCAACTTCACTAAACAAATCATTTGATTTTTTGGTGATACCAGTCTTTTGAATAGTAGATAATGTAGGATCTTTTTCTAATATCTTTAATAAAAGTCCCACCTTAACTTTCTTCTCATGATTCTCAGGTCTCTTTAAGTCTAAGATAGTACGATCAAACTCTGTCAGCATTTCTCCTGTAGGAGTTTTGTATCTATCTGTAACTAGGAAATCTTGTAGTTCACCAACCAATTTTGGGTTTAAAGGAATACCATCAAACTCTTTAGCTTTCAATTTGTCTTGCAAAACATTATTAATGTTCTGAGCATATTGTTGCTTATATTGAGCTTGTTGTTGTAATTGTTGTTCCTTTTGTTGCTCTAATTGTTGAAGCTTTGCAGCTTCTTTCTTAACCAACACTTTATGATGTTTAGTAGCAACTGTTTCTAAATCACCATAGTTTTTAAGTCTTTCTACCTCTGTTGTAACATCTTCAGGTTCAAACCCTTGATCAAGTAATGCCTGTTTAATAACTGCCACTTGATTAGTTTCATCTGCAAGATCCATTTCAGCAAAAGACTGAATTTTATTGAATGTGCCAAAATAATCTTTAGGATTAACTCCTTTTACAAATATGGCATCAAATGCTTGTTGATAATCTTCTCCAAACTGACCAATGAAGTTGTTTACCACTTCAATAGCTCCTTTCTTTTTCTCAGCGTTAAAACGCTCAAGGAATTGTTCAGGAGTGCTAATTGGTTCTTCTTCCTCATCATCTTCTTTTGAGAACACTCCAAGTTTGAAAAGATCTTTTGATAAAGAGCTAAATGTTGATTCAACAGGAGCATCTTCATCAGTATCATCTTCATTATCTGTATCTTCTGTAGAAGTTTCAGCTTTTGGAGCTTTAGTTTTTGTAGGAGCAGGAGTTTCATCTTCTTCATCCTCTTCTGTTTCATCATCTCCTAAAAGGAAATCTTGAAGGGATTTAGTTGTGTCTTCCTTGTCTTTACTATCATCCTCTGTCTTTGCTGCAGGAGCTTTTTTCTCTGGTGCAGGAGGTGTAGTCTTATCAGGGGTATTAATATCCTGTAGATCATCAGGATTAGTTGTAGAAGTTTCAGGGCCCATTAAATCGTTCAATAGCTCTGCACTTCCCATACCCATTTCCATAGTATCTTGAATACTAAAATTACCAAATGATTGGTTATCTAAATTCTCAGCCATATGTAGTTGTATTTATTTGGTTTTCAATGTAAAAGTATAGTAAGATAAATTAATAGCAAAGAGATAGAACACTATATGCCTTGATATTCAGGATAATATAGCATTAATATTTTTTACTCTAATCTAATTTGTTAAGGAAATTGTCATTTATGAGCCTAATGCTTCTTATTGGAGCAAGATCTGTAAGGGTAACTTGCTGAACCTCAACCCCCCATTTCCTAGCTTCAACCCTCACTTTCTTAGTTAAAGCATTATCTAGTTCTATGTCTGTACACTCATCCATAGTCATAGACATAATGACATTTTTAATAATGGATTGTGACATATCTGATATAGCATCTTGAGCATCATACACCTCAAGAAGGAATGTCTTAACATCAGCTATTCTATATTTGACAAGTCCCTTCACCACAATATTCTGTTTGTCTTTAGTATATAAAGACTGGGCATCTAGACTTAATGTAGTAACTACCACATGCTGGTCTATCACCTCATCAAACATTGGAATCTTGAAGTGTATACCAGGTTTGAGTACCCTTTTAAAGATACCAAACCTGAGTAGTACAGCTTCTTCATAGTCTCTAATGATAACTATGGGTTTTAACTCGATCCACCAGTTGGTTAATAGCTCTACGAGTTTATCAAACATAAGTTATTATTTTTTGCTTCTTCCTTTAGCGTTAATCTTAGCTATCTCAATATCATCCTTGTGATTCTTTCTTTCATTATCTAATTTCTCTCTTTCAACTCTAAGCTTCTCCATTGCTATACTATTCTTGCTCTGGATATCCATCATCTTAGTCTTATAATCATTAGCAGCTTTAGTTTGTTCATTTGCCAATTTATTAGTTTCTAAAACATCTGGAAGACCATTTTGATTTACGTCTAATGGAACTTTCTCTCTAGCTTCAGCCATAATTGTAGCAATCTCTTGCTTACTGATTCTATCCAATTCTTTTTGATAGTTATCATTAGCCATTTCAACTTGTTGTTTTCTTTGAGCTTCTTGGATTTGAGCATCAGTAGCATATCTTTGTTGATCGATCTCTTGTTGCTTTTGTTGCATTTGTTGTTGTTGGATAGTATCTTGCTTCTCTTTAAGATCTTTAAACACCTTCTTCATCTGACGTACAGAGTTAGTGCTATAAAGTTCAATGATGTCATATAAGCTACCACCATTCTGAATAACAGCTTGAGAAAGACTTCTAATCTCATCAAACATCTTCTTATCTTCTGGTCTGTTAGTCAAGAATACTTTTAAGTCTCTGAATTTCAAGTCATTACCATTTACAGATACAAAAGCAGAGTCTCCTCTAGATGTAACATAAGATATTGTAGACTCAGGCTTCTTAGATTCTACATATAAAGCAGCATCTATAATAGCCTGATACAACTGTCCTAAAACATATTCATGAGCTACAAATAAAGGTTCTGTTTGTGAGTAAGACTGTGTGATAGCTGTGTTTGTACCTGTAGCACTCTCACTAGCACTCACTGATCCAAGTCTTTGCTTAGACATACCAATCAATTCCCAACACTCATTCTTTAATTGCATAGCTAGAGTATATCTAGATTGAATCTCTTGCGTACGTGTAAGGTCAATATCTCTAAACTGGTTGAATGAGCTTGGGCTCTTTAAGTTCTCAGGAGAGTCATCAATAAATACAACTCCTCTGTTTCTAGCTTCCATTTCCCATACATCAAGAGCATCTTGTGCATCTCCATCTTTAGGAACTGGTACGTGTCTAATAGATGTTAAATAAACCTTACCCACCTCTTTCTCAAGAAGCTTATAAAGCTGATTCATACATACATTATATAACACTTGGAATGGTTTCATAAGATCTACTAGAGACTTAGCCTCTGTATTCTTCACCTCATGAATCAATCCTATAATAGGACAATAGTCTAATAACTTGAATGGTTTAATGTTGTAGATATCTGGACCAATTTTAACTCCTTGATACCATTGGTTAATCCATCCCCATTCTAATGAAACCTGTGTAGGAATAGTCCCTGATTTGTAATCCTCATCTACAAGCAATGATTGCTCATTACCTAACTCATCTATATAGATTAACTTACCAATCTTCTTCTTAGAGATCCAATAGGTTCTAACTACCACATACTTATAACCAAAACTACTAACGTTTGACGTTAGCCCTAAAAAGTCTTGTAATCCATCATCATTTTGTTTCATTTCTGATTCAATGATCATTCTAGTTTGTAACACTAGTGGATCATATGTATCATATTGAACTGAATCAATACCTGGAATAGCATTAGGATTACCAAGATTAGACTCACGTACATTGATCAATCCATAGTCTTGTAATGAACTTCTTAAGTGATCTATTTCATCTTTAGTTAGGTCAGGGAATGTCTCAATGATTTCAGATAGTTCCATCACCTGTACAATACCAGCAGCATAAGCTCCTTGTGCTCTACCTGTAGGATCTGAAATCCACTTTCTATCTGGTGTAGTTAAGAAGAATGTATTCTTAGGGTTAGCAACCTCTACATTAAATCCAAGCTTAGAGTTGTCCTCATATATATGATAGAACTCTCTAGCAGAAATTAATAAGTCTCTGAATGCATCTTCTGATTTCTCCTTCATTACAAACTCAGCTTTCTGAGATGTAAGAATGTGGTTAGCCCACTTCTCAGCTACAGATGTATAGCTATCAAGCTCATCTTTCACTTCATTTAAAGTCATCTTCTGTATATCCTCATCACTAACTTCTTGTCCCTCAATAGCAGCTTGCTCTTGAATCTTCTGTCTAGCTTGAGCAATTACATAGTCTTGAAGAATCTTTGTTTTATATTCAAGTTCTTCAGCTTGACTATCTTCATCAAATGCCTTCACTCTAAAAGAATCAGGTCTCTTAGAGATCTCACCAACCAACTCATTAAGTGGTGTGGTCATGATTGAATACATCTTTACATATGCTGGAAGCTGTAAGTCTGCTGTAAGTACATCTGTAAAACTTCTCACCTGTGGCTCTTGGTAAAAGTCTTCCATTCTAAGAATACCCTTTACTAAATCATAGTTCTTTACAAATGTATCTCTGTTCTTTACATACTCAGCATAAGCTTTGTTTGCAAAGTAGTCCATTGTGTTCTTTATCCAACTCTCATCTTGCTTCTCCTTATCAGTCTTGAACTGGTCAGGGAAGATGTTTAAATATGCATACCTTATGGTAGCGTCTTTTGTATACCTTATAATTGCCATTATGTAAACAATTTATTTCGTTTATATCTATTAGGGGACTTTCCAAACATCCCAACTCTTGCATCTGTAAACAACACATTTCCATTCTTCTTTGAGAACATAGCTTGCACTCTTGCATCTCCTGATCCTCCAACCTTTCCTATGATTGGGTCCATCTTAACTGCTTGAGCTATAGCTAGTTCTGCAGCAACGATACGGTCAAAGTTTCCTTGATCATTATATTGTATAATTTCTTCAAGGAGAACTGGATCAAATATCTTGCTCACTCCCAACACTTCTTTTATAACAACACCATTCTCATCTTTCTCAACATGCACCTTCTCTTCCATATACTTCTTTAAGCAGGTGTGAAGATAGTCAATTATTTTCTGACTTGAACGATGAATTCCATAATCTCTTTTTACAGTGGTTGCTGGAACAATTTCTTTAAGCCAGTCTGGTTGTCTCTCTAGCAGATGAGCATCTCCTTTACTCTTCATATATTCAATGAAGGATATATCATCATTCTCACATAATGTTCTAGCATTATAATATTTAATAAGATAGCGAGCTTGCTCATTCCAATGGTCTTTATTATCAGGTCTAGCACAATACGAAGCTACAAACATATCCTGATATTTCTCTCCCATTATATCATGCATTCGTTTATAAATATAAACTGCTCCTAATGAGGAGCTATATGCTGATTGCCCTTGTCTGTAAGGGTCAACTCCTGCCACATACAATCCATATGGAGGAGATTCTATTGGAAATTCATATATAACAACAGGAGCATCTTTTGCATCACTGTTCTTTAGAGGGAAATTGGTGATTGGAAGTTTATCTGTAAACTCATGCCCTATACCTCCATCATCATTCATAAATAAGACAACAGGAGTTCCTGTTTTCTCTACTTGTTGTAACTTAAACTTCTGTCTCTTAGCAGATTCAATATCAAATATATTAGTGTCCTCATTTAAGAATATGTCATCCACCTCTTGTGGATAATACATCTTCTCTTTTAAATAAGCCACTCTATCACCAGCTTTCTTAAGTCTCTCTAGATCGTCATTGGTTATTTTAGTGGCTTTCTCCTCATTACTTACAAGCATTTTAACATTATGTAAGTCTGAATCAGCTGGCTCATGTAAAAAAGCTCCTAATGTAGATTCTTCCTTTGCCTCCATTCTATACTTATGGGAGATGAACAACCCATGTATACGTTGAGTGTCTTTACTATTATTATATGTAAGGAAGTTAAAATTGTCTACATCAAACATTAAGCTCTTAGCATCCATGAATTTTTTCATATCACCACCAGTACCAGTAAGTATGGGGCTACATCCCCAACCATAAGGAGTGGTGAAACCTGGAATAGCAGCTTGTAAACCTCTAAGGAAATTCCCTTTACCAATCTCATCTATAATTAATTTACGTGGTTTTGTACCTGCAATTGCCTCTTCATTATTACCTTCATCTAAGTTACGTATTAGAATGGAAGAGAATGGGATTCTTTCTCCAGACTTGGTCTTAATACCGAGAGTCACTTGGTTTTTCCAGTTATCCTCCACTCTCTGCCACCTCCAATACTCAGGAATGAAATTCAATCCTTTGTCTATCTTATCTGTAATAAGTTTTATATCTGGTGCATTCAAACCAGCTATAATGTTTTGAGAGTTCTCATCGAACGTAGCTCCC
>Ga0209777_10003730_pt1 | contig 18616 bp, 25 predicted proteins | sample FrelakmetHBP12HB_FD_187147 | JGI IMG/M metagenome (GOLD analysis project Ga0209777, IMG submission 187147) | Freshwater lake sediment microbial communities from the University of Notre Dame, USA, for methane emissions studies -HBP12 HB (SPAdes)... | ecosystem: Environmental > Aquatic >...
TTTTTCTAATTTAATTAGAAAAATATTTTTTATTTATAAAAAATATTAATTTGGTATAAAATACCAAATTTTCTCTAATATATTATAATTAGAAAAAAACCACGGTAAACAATTTAATTAATACCTAGATATTTTTTCTCAAAAATGGTATTTTAGTTGTATTTACCCCATAAATCGCCCCTTTTTTGTCATCATTTACCGATGACAAAAAAAATCTGTTCATTAAATTTCATATGGAAATCGCCCAATACCCTTACAGGGTATTTATAACTTTACTAATAAGATATATTCATTATTGTATTTCTTTTCACGTGTACTATTATAAGTTTCTAAACTTTTCTTTAAATTATGGTATACTTTATTTTTTGAGCTAAAATTAAAATATATACAATCGGTTAGTGATGAATATTCACTAGATACTTTTAACTTACTAGATACTTTTATTATTGCTTTAGATATTTTTATCAAATAATGTTTATTATTATCTGGTAAAGTTTCCCATCGTATTTCATCTATGTCAAATGGTATTTCTAATGGAATGAGTTCGCCTACAATTACTTGAGCACTAGACATTTTTCTATATATATTACTTTTAGAAAATTATTTCCTAAAGTTTTATTTATTTATTAATATCTATATATATATTTGTTTATATAGTTTTAGGAAAATTAGAAAATTAGAAAATTAGAAACTTTCTCAAAGTTTTTCTATTTTGAATTTTTACGTGTACGAAAAAAGTTTGTATTTTTTTCTAATTTTCTAATTTTCTAATTTATTAATTAATCTATTAAATTAGTTGTTGGTTTCTTTTTTAATTTAGTATATACCATAGTATTATTTTTTCCTTCTATTAATTTCATACCAAATGCCGATAGTAAATTATAAAATTGTTTTCTTTTAAGATTATCTCTTGTATCATTTATATAATTATCATATAAAATTGTATTTATTATTCTATCATTATCTTCAATAGTAGTTTCATAATTATCATACATCCATTTTTTAATTTTATTATTTTCATCTAAATATTCATTTGTTATTACTTGAACTGATTTAGGTTGAACTATACTATCATGGTTTAATATATAATCTTTATAACAATCTAATAATATTATCATAAATTCATTTCTCCATAAATTACAATATTTAATTTTATTTTTAATATTTGAATCTTTTAGTTTTTCAAATGTGCTATCGGTTACAGTATCAACAAAATTATAAGGAAAATTAATAATACGAATACGACGTTTAATTGATTGTTCAACTGAATTAATATCCGGTATATCATTACATTGCATATAGATTGTAAATTGTGGAATAAATTGTATTGGTTTCTCATATGCCATTCTACTAGTAATAGTATCGTTACCCGTCATAATATTTATTTTTGCCATATTAAAAACTTCTCCACCTTTTGTATCAGGTTCAGTAGCAATTAAAAATCTTTTGCCTTTTGTTGATCCTAATGTATCATGTTGATTTGCAAATCTATTTGTCTTCGTGAATATATCCATACTCTGAGTATCATAATATCCGCTCATTGATCTGCGTAGTAATTCATTTATAGTTCCTTTACCGTTACCACCCTTACCAGTCCAAATATAAAATTCTTCTAATTTATTATTACCATTTAATCCATATGCAATAGTTTTTAATAAATAATCAACATCATCATCATGTACAAAACAAGATCTAATAAATTTCATTATTGCTTTTCTTATTTCATCATTAGATTCTATATTAAGATCATAATTGGTTGTTTGAGAAATATAATCTTTTGGTTCAATAGGTCTAAATAAAGATTTCTCTAAATCATAAATACCATTATTAAAAGCAATTAGATTGCGGTTTTCATCCATAATAGATTCTAATGATTTTACGGTATACATTGATTTAAGAAATGCACAAACTCCCATGTTAAACTTGTTAGAATGAATACAACCCTTTAAAAATTTACTTATTTCAATAACTTTATTTAATTGTTTTTCATTTGATTTATCTAATGCATTAATAATTTTTGTATAATAAGCGGTAATGGTTTTTGATATGTCATTAATTAATTCCGATGGTTGTTCTGTTTCTCTCAACCAAGTATTATTAGATTGTAGAACAAACCATTTTAAAATTTTAGAATATAAATAACTATCTGGTTTTAATCTATAAAATAATCTAGCTGTATCATATTCACTATACATATAAGATTTACGTTCTGATATTTCATTGAACTTAGTAGGATTATCGATTCTTAAAAAATAAAATAATGAATTAACATTATATTTAGTTGGTTTAAATTGTGCCCAATATTTTAATAATGTTTGTTCATTGTATTTAGATGATTGTTTAGAAAACTCATTAAATAAATTGTAATCATTTAATGTTTTACATATTGCCCCAATCTTAAACCATAATTCATATTTGTCATAATAATCAGGTGGTAAACTAAATAATATTTCTTTAATCTCATTATTATCTAACTCATTATATAATTCTTTATTTTGTTCTTGTATGATTTCATTAGTATATTGTTTTTGACATGATCTTATTTCGGCGTGTTCTACATTAGATGTAATAAAATCTTTGAATTCACCAATAATTATATTTAATGGTCTATTTTCTCCATCCTTGCTACAATATGGTAATCTTACTTTACCACCTGAACTATAAACCATTTTATCAATTATATTATATTCAAAATCATCTTTATAGTTATCTAATAAATAATCATACATTTCAGATATCTTTAATTTCAGATCGTTTACAATAACACGATAAGATATTTTTTTATTTTTATTATTATGACTTTCGGCAATTGATAATCTAAAATTACTAAAAGCATTTTTAATATCTTGTAATACTCTAATTTTCATTGTTTCAAACACACCATAATCAATATATTCATTTTCTTTTAAATCAACATCAATGTATAATTTATGTATTTCATCATTTGTATACGATATATAGCAATTCTTTTTAGTTTTACATAATTTTTCTATTTCATCTATTGAATCAATAGTATCATATTTTTCATATTCTTTTTTTAAACCTTGAACAATTTTAGGCATTCTATTTGTATATATTATAGTAGTAGATATTTATTTGTCTTTAAATTAAAATTATAAATTAAATTCATAATTTTATTTAAACGGATTAATCCGAACCTTTCTCTAGATCTTTTTTTTCATCCCATTTTTTTAAAAATTCCGGGTGTGTATTTTTATACATTTTATAAAATGCCATATACTTTTGCATATTACGTTTTGATTTCATTGCAACTTGTTCTTTATTTTTTTCATAATATTCTTTTTCTTTATCAGGGTTTCTGTTATTTTTTGCGTAATCTCTCATGTACTGTAATTGTTTATCTCTTTTCTCACCATCTTGTTGATATTCCGCAACTTTCTTTTTTCTTTTTTGTTCTTTCTCTAAAAGTTTTTTATAAAGATCAACATCAATTTTAGATGTATCAACTGGGTCAATAATTGTTTTTTTATTTTTACGTTTTGGTACATATACTAATGTTTCTGTATTTTGATTTGTTTCTGTATTTTGATTTGTTTCAGATTCTTGATTACTAGACATTTTTATTTATAATATATACTTAGAAATAATTCTTTAAATTATTATTACTAGATATTTTTATTATACTTTTATAGCTGGGGTAGATATTTTAGGGGGTGATGTATTCTCTATATCTAAACTTGCAATTATTTCTTTACCACAGCACGATGAACGAATTCGTTTATGATTTATTATTGTCACGATACTTCCGATAAAACTAATTACTAAAGCAACAATACTTAAAATACTTGATTGGTCCATATATTATAATTTTATTATAATTTCATTTCTTTTTTTAATGCCTTACGTGCTTTTTCATGATCACCATCATGTGCTTTTAAATGTTTCTTATACGATGCATGCATAGGTTTAGGGATTGTTGTTAATTCTTTTTCTAATGCCTTTAAATGTTTCATTTCATCCTTGTGGAGTTTTGCAGTCTTTTCCTTTGTAGGTTCTTTCATTTCTTTTTTGATTTCTTTCTCTACCGCTTTTACATCAGCAACAATCTTTTTCTTTACAGGTTTCTCATCATCTGAACTAGAATCTGATTCTGATTCTGTTTCTTTTACATGTTTTTCTTTTTTGAGCTCTTTTTGTTTTTTACCATCTAATTCCATATGTTCTTCTTTTAAGACTTTTTTAGAATTACCACCCATAGCACTTTCAGCATTTATTGCATTTTCTACATATCTAAGTTTATCTAAATATTGTCTTAATGCGTCTTGTCTCATTACTGCTGTATTTTGAAACATCTTATCTTTTAATCCTTTGATTTCATTTCTCATATCTTTAACTCCAATTTTTGATTTTACAAATTCATCGGGAGATTCCATTTTATATACTTTTATTCTAGATAAAAAATTATGAATTCATTTATATTTATAAAGTTGTTGATAAATTTGCAATAGCAGATAATTGATAATTTACAATCGTAAATATAGATGTTGTATCTGCATAAACTTTTAATGTTATTGATCGAGCACCACTTGCTGTATTTAATCCTGTTGCTTGACATGGGACTGCTAAATAATGCCCAATACCACTCAAAGAAGTTTTAAATAATAATCCAACCGTAACCGCATCAATTTGTAGGAAAAAAGTTAAATCATGTATTGTATTAGAATTAGTTTGAATAGTAAATGTAGTAAAAATATCAATATCAGATATAAAAGTAGGTGAAATTGATAATGTTGCAATTGTTTGTGCTGTTACTTGTGTTATTGCTGTTACTGATGTTGCAGGTGATGCACTAACTCTATTAGTAATTGGAAAATTAATATTATTTACAATTATATTAGACCCTGTTTGACCTAATGATATATTAGTTCCTGCCGATAATGTAACTGCACCAGTTAATCCATTAAATGATAATACTCCATTAGATCCAGTAGGACCAGTTGGACCAGTTGAACCAGTTGAACCAGTTGGACCAGTTGAACCAGTGGGACCACCACTTATTAAATTACCATTAAATGCTAATCTTGTACTATCTAAAAATAATCCTAATGCGGGAAGTGATTCACCACTTGATCCTAATTGTAATTGTGTTGCTGTATTATTTAAAATAATATCAGAACCATTATTATTATTTATTGATATTGATCCTGACATATCTAAATTCATTTCTGATTTACCAGAAATATTTAAATTAATTATACCAGTTGGATCAATTTTTATTATAGAATTTGCATGTCCTGTTATTACTATTGGTGCTGGTTGAAGTGGATCTGCTGACAATAAAACACTACCATCATTTACACAAACAACGGAAGCATTTCCATTTGCAATTTGTGTAGGTGTACCACCACCTGTATTACTTACAGTAATAGTAGATCCAGATGTTCCTATATTAATTCCGGTTCCTGCTTGTATATTAATTGCACCAGATCCCGAATTTACAGATGTAACACCAGATTGTGCTAATGCTGTTGCTGCCGTTGCTGCTGCGGCCGTTGCTGTTACACCTGCTGCCAATGCTGTTGTTTCTGCTGTTGTTGCCGTTACACCTGCTGCCGTTGCTGTTACTTGTGCTGCATCTGCTGTTGCTTGTGCTGCATTGGCAGATATTTGTGCTGCATCTGCATGACCTAATGCGGTATTTGCATCTGTTAATGCTGTGTTTGCCGTTCCGTATGCTGTAAATAGTGTTGTATCTGTTTGAACTCCTAAAGTTGGGGCACTTATTGCAATAACTTGTGTTTCTGCTGTATTTGTTACCGTAATAGTATCAGAACCATCAATTACAATAACACCTGTAAAAGAATTTACAGATGTAACACCACTTACACCAGCAGGACCAGTATCACCAGTATAACCAGTATCACCTGTAGGACCAGTATCACCAGTAGGACCAGTATCACCAGTAGGACCAGTAGATCCAATATCACCAGTAGGACCAGTATCACCAGTATAACCAGTATATCCAATATCACCAGTTGGTCCAGTATCACCAGTATAACCAGTAGATCCAATATCACCAGTTGGTCCAGTATATCCAGTATCACCAGTAAAACCAGTATCACCAGTATAACCAGTAGATCCAATATCACCAGTAGGTCCTGTATCACTAGTAGGACCAGTAGAACCTGTATCACCAGTATAACCAGTAGATCCAATATCACCAGTAGGTCCAGTATCACCAGTATCACCTGTAAAACCAGTATCACCAGTATAACCAGTAGATCCAATATCACCAGTAGGTCCAGTAAGACCTGTAGGACCTGTAGGACCAGTAGGACCAATATCACCAGTAGGACCAGTAGATCCATTAGATCCAGTAGGACCATTAGGTGGACCAGTAGGACCAGTAGAACCAGTAGAACCAGTAGAACCAGTGAAACCTGTACCACCACCACCACTACCAAAATAATTAGATGAACTATTAAAAGCAGTTTGAGCAATTGTATTAAATCCTTTATTATAAGATGGTAATGATGTTGGAATCATTAATCTTTGATTCATAACATTGTCTGATAAAACTGTTACATCTGAATATTTTTTTTGTGGTAATGGTTCAACGACTTTATATTCTATTATTTCTGGTTTTACTATAATTGGTTCTTTGTATACTTGTATAGGTTTTTCAGGTAATCGTTCAGAAATTGTATTTGAAAATACATTAGTAACTTTTTTAATTATTTTATCCATATAATAATAAAATAATTAATTTTTAAAGAATAACTATGCAGCAGGCCATCCTCTAAGGACTACACTAAAACCAATAGGATCAATTTTCTGACTAGATATTGCTAATTGAGATGTTAAGTAATTTGGAGATGTTACAACATTTGGGCCTACGAGATAAGAATCTATTGCACCAGCTGAATTTGCTGTTAAAATAACATTACCTAATTGGAGACCAACGGTGATAGGAGTTACACCAGCAGGGGGATTAGGTGGAACTAAAAGAAATGAAAAAGTTCCTGAAGAACCAGATGTATCATTGTGAATCATTGCTTTAAAAATTAGCATTCCGGCATATTTTGCAAAATCAGTTGTAATATCTTGGGGTGCTACGATTGTTGTATATGCTACACCTGGTGCTGGTGTAACGTTATTGCCTGTTAAAACTAATGTACTTGTTCCGTCCCATGTAATAGATGCAGGTAATGCTTGATTATAATAATTTACACTTTGTAATGTGCCACTAGCATTACCAGATACAGCAGCAGTTACACGACCAAAACCATCTACAGTTATATTTGAATTTGTATATGCACCAGCAGTTGGGGCAGGTGCTGGGATACCTAGTGATAATACTGTATTGGTAGAACCAGGTGTTGCTACAATTTGATTTGTTGTTCCTACAACACCACCAGCACCTGATGCATTAATAGTAACAACACCTGTACCACCTGCAGGGGAAATAGTAACATTTGTACCAGCTATAATTGATGTTACACCACCAGAAGCACCACCTACGGGAGCATAATATGATACATTGTCGTTAAATTTGGCGCCATTTGTAATACCTGACATTTTTTATATATTATATCTAAAGAAAAATTAATCCTATATATTTAATTTGGTTCGAATTGTTTGTCCGGTTAAATTGTTAATATAAATAAAATGATGATCTTCTGTTATTTCTCTATATTTTTTAATTTTATCTGCCATTTTTAATCCAGTTGGAAAAAAAGATAATAGATATGTCTTAATACATTTTTCAATTTGTTCATCACTATTCAACTTAAATAAAAATATGTGATTTATATTTGTTCTACCTGTTGCATTCATAATTTGGATGGCCTGTGCAACAATTATACAACTGATTCTAGTATTACGATAAATGGTTAGTAATTTTAAAAGTTCTTTATCAAATTTCTTATCTACAATGTCATCTAAGATTATATTAAATCTATAATGATTCTTAGTATACTTATTTATTTGATATGCTTCTTTAATAATCTCAGGTTGATATAGATCAGAACAAACAGTATTTTTTTTATTTCTAAAATCATCATAAGTTGGTGCTTGTAAAGAATTACTAAATAAAATATTTATAAATTTATTTTCTTTTGGAAAGTAAAAATTATCCATTAAATAATTTAAGCATGTAGATTTACCTGATCTAGTTGATCCTATCATCATAATTGATTGACCACTATAATCATCCATATCTAATTCCGGAAAGGGTGAAACATCATACTTAGTTTTATTATTTAGATCTTCTTTTATTGCAATAAATTCCCGTTTTTTCTGTGCTATCCATTCATTACCTGCCTTTTTAATCTCATCTAAAGACATCTTAGCATCGTTATAAGTTTTAAATTCATTACGCCGTGATATCGGATTATATACATAAAATCTACGGGTAGATGAGTGACTAGGTTCTTTTAAGGGTTTTTCAGATTTATCCATTTAATATATTATAGAAATATATTTTATTTTTTCCTATAGTATATTATATATCATGGATGCTAACAATATTATTAAGAAATTTTTAGAAATTAAACAAGGTCTAAAAAATCCAGTATCAAAACCAATCGCAGTTACAAAAAAAGAAAAACAAATAGTAAAATCCAATGAGCAATATATAACTGGATCAGGTGGTACTATTAATGAGATTATAAGTAAAAAACCAAAATTAAAATATGTCGTTGAATACTTACAAGCAAGAGTAGATGAACTTAATACTGCAGAATTAAATGCTTAATTTAATATTTCATTATCTAAATTAAGAATTGATTCTTTGACTACTTCTACATCATTATTTTCATCCTTTTTTTCATCACCATATTCAATACCAATCTTAACATCTAATTTACCAGGTTCTGATGATATTCCATTCTTTTCATCAATATCTTTATCATATTCATAAATTAAATCTATATTCTTATATGCCAATGCATGAATTTCATTAAATATATTTAGTTTCTCTTTGGGATCAATGATAGATTCTTTTTTTAATACAATTAGATTATCCATTATATTAGCAATTAAATGAATCATAGGATGTTCTTTCTTTTTTAATAATGTATAATATTGTAATGATATATGATATAAATTATTTAAGTTGTTATCTAAATCAAATTGTGATTTCATTTTTTCTACATCTAATGTATCAGTCATAGTATATATAATATTATGTAGATATTTATTTCTGAATCAAAAATATAAATTATAAAAATAATAAATTATTATTTTTATAATTGTTAACGATAAGGTTTCTAAAATACATATTCACAGTTGCCACCTGAAAAGACAAGCGACGAGTTATATAAATAAACGGCGTGGAGAACCCAGTTTTGTGATGCATAAGGAACTGAGAATGAATAGTTTACGATTGAGTTAGTGATAGAACGGCCCGCAACTAACATATTAACACCGAATACGGCATCATTGACTTGTGAAAAATCAACTTTGGCATATTGAGATGTAAAACCACCAGCAGCAGGATTAATAACACCAGCTGTTGTAGAATAATAAGTTGTTGCAAGTTGGTTAGGTTGTTTATTATTGCATAAATCTAAAAGTATAGATGAGTTATATTTAGATCTGTAGTAAATTTCACCATTAATAGATAATGTTGTTTCGAGAGGAGCATACCATACATTAGGGTTATACATATTTGGTACTGTATTACTTGCACTAGGTGTATCAGATGAATCTGTTAGCCATAATAATATAGAGCGAACTCCACCATTACGGAAACCTGTTAAATTTACTTGTTGAGTTGAAGCGGATGATAATTGAAGTTTATACTCTTGTTGAGCAAAATACTTTAATGGTAATGTATATGCAATTTTAGATGGTTCATGGTGAGAAGTAAGTAAATCTTCTGAATTTATCATACGAACTTGTTTAACTTGGAACCATGCATCTATAACGGGGGCAAAGGGTAAGAATGCAGATGCTGCAGTTCCACTTGATGAAAAAACAGTTTGAGCGTTGTTTAATTCAACTTGCACTAATACGGGTTGGCGTAAAAGTTCTGATGGTAGCGGGGCCATTTTTAGGCCATCGCCGTTTGGCGTATTGTGGGGTAAATTGATATAGCATGTGGCAACTTGTTGATTATTAAAATCATTTTGGCCACCACTTAATGGATTGGTACCCATTGCTGCCGCACCACCTAATTCATAGAGAACATCACGAGACACTGCATCTTGCATGTCTACTACGTTTTCAAGTAACATTTGTTCGCCAGACCAAAAATATTGAGAACTACCGCCATAACGCACGGCAATTTGATTAATAAGAGAATAACCCCAACCGCGAGAAAGGGCATAATTTGTATAATCATTACCAGCACCTTGTGGAGCAAGAGCAAAACCACATACTACATCTGTTAAGCCTTGATCAGGCGAAAAGATAAGTTGATTTACACCACTGTTAAAAGAAACAAATGATTGGATAAATTTGTTGTTAACTAGTGTGGGTCTTGATTGCGTGAACATGTTAGCATGATCATAATAATATAAATCGTGATGCGATCCATCTCTGACGAGTTCTTGTACTGACATGGCAGAAACTTGATTTAAATTAAAACTCATAATGTTATATATTATATATATAGAATATTTTTCTTAATCTAAATAAAAGAATGCCATTTAGATTAAAATTCCAACCCTGTAAAGTTTTAACAAAAGAACCAGAACCAATTCAAATAATTGAAGCAATATCTTTACCTAAATTAAAATCTAAAAAAAATATACCTATTGTTCCCAAAATTAATAATAAGTCTAAAGTAAATATTATTATTCCAGATAAAAGAATTAAGAAATTAACAGAAACAATATCTGAAATAAATTTAGATACTGATAATGATGACTAGTTGTCTTCAACTAATTTTAAAGTAAATATAGAAGCATTAGTTGTTGACTCACTGCTTATTTCTGGTATATATAATAAATTACCACTATCATCTCTTAATTGAATATCAATACCTGGAACCATTTGGTCTACATTCCATTTCATGTATTTAGGATCTGTTATCTGTCTATTAATAACTGCTGGACGAGATCCAAAATATGTATTAGGTTGATTCATTGCATCTTGTAAATATATTCTAGTAATAATATTAGTATAATTAAATTGAGTCAATGTATCTTTTAATGTTTGAAATTTAGTTAATGCATTTGAACATACATCTATATAAGTTGTATATGCCATTGATGGAATACCACCAGTTAATGTATTAGTATAATTTACTGATGTAATACGATTAATACCAACAACTGTATTTAATACTTCATCAATAAGTGATGTTGAATTAAATTGTATTCCAGTATTAGCAACTGTAAATACATTTGTTTTAGCATTTGTTGATACAGTCCATGGTGTTGTAGGACCCGGTGGTCCTGGTGTTGGTATAATTGGAACATTTCCTGCCCAACCTGGATCTGGTGCAGGATATTGAGCATCTGCCCATGTATATGTTATTGATTGAGGTAAATTTAATACTTTAGTAAATATATCTTTGCATGCAGTTGTTGCTTGATTACCTGCCCAGAAACCAGCACCTGAACACCAATCAGAAATATTAATTTGTGCGGCATTAGGTAAACCAGATGAACGTAATAATGTATTGGCAGTATTTAATGCATTTGTTAAATTTGTAGCATCTACACTAACACCAATATTAGGGTAAGTATTACCAGCAGGTAATGTTCCATCTGGGTTAGGTGGCGACGCAGTTTCCCATTGGGGATACCAATATGTATATGGTGCTGTTGGAGATAATGGTGCTGTTGGTCCTTGTGATGATGCAACAGATGGATTTGATGTTGATCCTTGTATTGTACCTTTAGCAAGACCAATATTAATTTTTGGGGATTTGATTCCTAATTGTTGTGCTTTTAATGCTACGAAACCCCATTGTGCTAATATAGTTGGAAAATTTACACCACCAACATAATCAGATGATATAGCATTATATGCTTGTATAAAAATGTCATCAAAATATGCTAATTGTGCGGGATGGTTCATTGCTAATGATGCTGTATTATTATATGATCCTACTGTTGGTGCTGTGGTTGAATTTGTAAAAGCAAACCATGTATTTAATGCAGTTGTAATAGCACAATTTTTTGTAGATCCATCACCGTTAATTGCTAATGATAATGGTGCATGTGTTAATATTTTTGTTGGTGCATAAAAATGATATGCTTTAATTAATAATACAATTTCATTTACATAATCTAAATATTGGGGGTCTGTTGCATTTGCAGGGAATGTTGGTGGTGTTGCTGGTATTGGTGGGTATGAATTAGATGTATTAGGATTGCCACCTTGACCAATATTTTCAAAATCTAAATTTAATCCATCAAATCGAACACCACCCCATTCAGCATTTGACCATCCTAATGTATTTGGTGCAGTTGTTATACCTAAAAATGCATTACAAAATGCTTCAATTACTTTAGCACCACGGGGTTGAGATCCACCAGGATATCCTGGTATTGTATATGATGCAGATGCAAATAAACCCCGAACGTCAGCATAATATCCACCAAAAGAACATAGAACTTTTGACGTTGCTGTTCTTAATGGATTTAAATAAGCATATGATCTAGCACCCATATTAGATCCATCAATATCTGATAAACATAATCCATCCCATGGTGATGGTGCAGGAAATCCAGTCGGAATAGTTCCAGCAGTTTTGGCATAAAATGATCCATATGTTTGATTACCTGATACAGATCCATTTGCATTTAATGTCCCACCGATTGCATCACAATTTACATAATAATTTAATGCTGTTGTATATGGTGTATTATATACAGGACCATTAATTAAAAATGTAGTTACTGCATAAGTTACTAATGGTGTTGTTGATAATGTTTGACCAACATATGGTGTATTATTTGGAAAATTTGTGTATAGATTACTATTTAATTGAATAGTCATTTGTGCCGCTAATTCTATTGGAGTATACCAATCTTCAGGAACCTTAATATAAACAACAGTACCAGTTGATATTTCTAAGAAAAAATATTGATTTCTTACATTTACATTAGGTGTAACCCATGGAAAAACATATTCGGTAACTGCAATTTTTTTGAGCTCTCCAAAACCATTTAGTTTTTGGTGATTTATTAAAAAATTATTATTAGATGCATTACCAACATATCCTTCATTAGTTAATGTAAAACGATCATTTGTATCTAATAAAAGATATGCTTCATTTTGATGTTGTGTGGTAATTGTTTTTTCAGTTGTTTCTGGATAAGTGAAAGTATTGCCCCTTGACATTATATATATTATCTTAACAAAAAATATATATGAATAAACTATTATTTATTAGAAAAAGTCATTTACCTAATAAAAAATATGATGCTGTATTTGAACATAATGGACGAGATAAAACTATACCATTTGGTGCATCTGGATATACTGATTTTATAAAATCTGGTGGTGATGTTGAACGTCGTGATAGATACGATGCTAGACATAAAGCAAGAGAAGATTGGACTAATCCAATGACGGCTGGTGCATTATCAAAATATGTTTTATGGAATAAACCAACATTGACAGGATCAATAAAAGATTTTAAATCTAGATTTAATGTTTAATGATGACCTAACATCATTACTTTTAAACCTGTTGATGGATTTGTTTCATGATGTGGTTTATTATATTTTTCTAAATGATGTTTAGAATAATGTTCTGATTTTTCAAATTCATGTTTAGATTGTTCGGGTGATGCTATATGTGTTATTTTAGATTTTCTTTTTGGTTTGGATGCACCTGTTCCTTTTTTCTTAAACGGCATATTATATAATTTATGTAAAGATAAATTATATAATGATACAATCAGTTCTTTTTGATCGTAATTTATGGTCTAAAGAACAAGCAATAAAATATTTAGAACTTCATCACTTTATGGATAATGGTGTAGATGAAACAGAAAATGAATATAGATATAGACAAGTTGAACCTGATTCATCTAAACGATATTTTACAAAGACTTTAAAACACGGAGTTCAATATATCATTATGTACTAAAATAATAATTGGGGTAGCATTGTTCTATGACGATCAATCTTTACTGATCTAGCATGTTCTAATGCTGGGTTACGTTCACGATGAGGGATAAAATTAGCATCTTTATTTAATTCATGATCATATTGAGATAATGATTCATGTCTTTTGCCAGATTCTGCTAATCTTTCAGATGCATAATAAGCATATACCGGCGCCTTTTCCATGTCAAATTCTAACCCACCTTTAGAAATAGTTACATCAGGATTATGTTTATTATGTTGTTTGTGTTGTGATCTATCAACTTTTGTAGATGACTTGGGAAATATCATTCTTTGTATACATTAGATTTAGATTTTTTATAATCACATAAATTAAAATAATTTTTAGAATTAGGATTTTTAAGATTTATTACTGATTGATCATATGATCTTAATATTTCTAATTGAACTGCTTTAGGTGTTGTATATTGAGTATTAACAATGTCTGATAGGTAAACTGTTTTTTGGTGGATTTGTTTCATATATAATATTAAGATCTAAATTTTTTTTCATTTGTTCATCTAACTTTTTTTTTGTTTGTTGATATTCAATATGTTTATCTAAATTAAAACTTTCATGATCTAAGTCTTGGGATACATCAAATGTTGCCGTTAATGTTTTATTTTTTAAACATATATGATATGGTGGATTATCTAAAATTAATTTTATGTCTCTCATTTTATCAATGGTGAAATGTTGTAATGATTGGCCAAAAACACCAGGAAACCGCATTTTAAGAACTTGAATTAACATATATTATAGATTTATTTTATTAATGGATAAAAACATACTTTTTATATATATTATCGTGATCTTTTATATCTGATTGATCTAATTCTTTTTGTAAAATTTGTAATTTTTTATATTCATTATTAAGTTGTTCTGTAGTAAGATTTTTATTTATATATTTATCTTTAATATCAAGCATTCTAAATAATAATTTATTTTGTAATACTAAATCATCATTACAATAAACTATTAAATCTTTTATTAATTTATATTCTTTTGTAAACATTTAATATATATTATAGATTCAGAAAAAAACATTTAAAAAAATATCTAGATATATTTTATCTAGATATTTTATAAATGTCATTAATTCCAAAAGACGATATTCGAGAATATGATCCTATGATGTGGATTAAGATCAAAGAAAAAAATAAAACTGTAAAAGAAAAAGCAGTAAAGAGAGATAAGGTTATTAAAGATAAAATAGAAAAGAAACCAAAAGAAAAATCATCACGTAATGAATATAAAAAAGAATATTATGAAAAAAATAAAGATCAAATTAAAAAGAAACAACAAAGATATTATAATGGTACAGGTAAAATATGGTATGAAAATAATAAAGAAAGATTAAAACAAATGCGAAAAGAAAGAAATAAAATAATAAACAAAGAAACAAAAACAGTTAAATATTTATATAATTATCAATACTATCATGATAATAAAGATGAAATAAATCGCAAGAGAAGAGAAAAGGCAAAACTTAAAAAAGAAAATCTAATATAATAATATGAATCTTTTTTATTGGTTATATGATTATTTTTTTATTAATCATACTATTGACGAACAAGATGCAATGCATCGAGCAGATTTAATATTATTATCAATCTATAAAAAAAAATTACAAACCGTTCAGAAAAATATCTAGGTAATAAATATATGCAAATAGGATATATTTACAAGTTATCTGCGCCCGATACAAATAAAATTTATATTGGATCTACAAATAATATAAACAGACGATTTAGTCAACATAAACATAATTTTAATAAGAATGGCAGTACAACATCTAAAATTGTAATGGGATATCCAGGGGTAAAAATAGATGTTTTAGAATCATTGAATTACAATGATAAAAAAGAATTATTTTTAAGAGAACGTCATCATATTAAAGAAAATATTAATAATATTGTAAATAAAATACATCCAACTAGAACAGATCATGAATACTATGAAGAAAATAAACAAAAATTAAATGATCATTCAAATACAGTAGTAATATGTGAATTATGTTATAAGACATATACATTAAGAAATAAATCAAGACATTATAAAAAATATTGTAAACCAAATACTATAAAAAATACTTTATTTATTTTATTATTATTATTTTATATTAATATTTTATATGCCAATACATCCTGGAAAACATTTAATTGCAAAACCTAAAGTTGTAAAAAAAACATCTTTTTTAGATACTATTGATAGAGGTATTAAAACAGCAGAACATGTCATTGATACGGTTGATCGTTTTGGTAAAATGATATCAAAAGGATCTAAATTAGTAAAACAATATACTGATAAAGGAAAAAGATAAAAAATATCTAGTTATAAAATAAATCTTTAATTAATTATTTAAAGATTTATTTCTAAAGTATAGTATATATAGAAATGTCTGTTGTTTGGAATCCTATAAGTAAATTAGAAAAAGAAAAAGGAAAAAAATATAAGATCCTAACTGTTCACTGTTTGGAAAAAAATTTAAAAGAATTTATTAAAATATTAAATATACCTGATATCAAACCAATAAGACAAAAGAAAGGCGATATATTAAAAGATATTAATATATTAAATTTACCAGAATATAAAAATGAAAACCAACCATTAGAAACAAACCCAAAATATTATTTTATAATAATGACTGATAAAGATAGAGATGAATTTAATAGATTATTAAATATTAAAATAACTGCTACTACTAGATCAATTTGGTACCCTGAAAGACCAGAACATAAATTAAAGGGTATGGAATATATAACAGATGAACCCATACAATCACAACATCATATATATATTATTTCAAAAGGTCGGGCGGAATCTCGTTATACCGTAAAAACATTAGATGAAATGAAAGTAGATTATAAAATTGTCATTGAACCACAAGAATTTAATGATTATAATAAATATATTGACAAAGAAAAAATATTAATATTACCAAATGAATATTTAAATAAAGATCAAGGAGGTATACCTGCTAGAAATTTTGTTTGGCAGCATTCCATTGATAATGGTTTTAAATATCATTGGATATTAGATGATAATATTGAAGGGTTTTATAGATGGAACCAAAATAAAAAATTACCGTTAAAAAGTGGCATTTGTTTTAGAATGATTGAAGATTATATGATGTTGCATGATAACGTGGCAATGTGTGGTATTCAATATAGTAGTTTTTACCCTGAAATATCAATGAAAAGACCATTATATTTAAAAAATACTCGAATATATTCATGTATATTAATTAAAAATGATCTTAATGAAAGATGGCGAGGAAAATATAATGAAGATACAGATTTATCATTAAGATTATTAAAAAAAGGTTATGGGACATTATTATTTCAAAATTTTTTATGTGGTAAAAAAACAACATTATCTGTTAAGGGTGGTAATTGTGCAATATATAATGGTGATGGATTACAAAAAAAATTAGATAGTTTAATTGAACAGCACCCGGATGTAGTGAAAGGCACATTTAAATTTAATAAAATACATCATCAAGTTGATTATAGTGGATTTAAAAAAAATTTAATAAAGTTAAAGTTAAATATTAAAATTCCGGTTTACCCTGAAATAAAATTAAAAAAATCTACTATTATAATTGATGATAGTATTGATGATGAAAGTATTGATGATGAGATAGAAGAACAAAATATTAATATTGTAAAAGAAGAAAATAATGATAAATATACGGATTTTTGTTGGTTATCAAAAAGAGTAGATGATTTAGAACGTGAATTATTTGTAGTTAAAATGAAAATACAAGAATTATCTCTATTAATGATTAATTAATAAATTAGAAAATTAGAAAATTAGAAAATTAGAAAATTAGAAAAAAATACAAACTTTTTTCGTACACGTAAAAATTCAAAATAGAAAAACTTTGAGAAAGTTTCTAATTTTCTAATTTTCTAATTTTCCTAAAACTATATAAACAAATATATATATAGATATTAATAAATAAATAAAACTTTAGGAAATAATTTTCTAAAAGTAATATATATAGAAAAATGTCTAGTGCTCAAGTAATTGTAGGCGAACTCATTCCATTAGAAATACCATTTGACATAGATGAAATACGATGGGAAACTTTACCAGATAATAATAAACATTATTTGATAAAAATATCTAAAGCAATAATAAAAGTATCTAGTAAGTTAAAAGTATCTAGTGAATATTCATCACTAACCGATTGTATATATTTTAATTTTAGCTCAAAAAATAAAGTATACCATAATTTAAAGAAAAGTTTAGAAACTTATAATAGTACACGTGAAAAGAAATACAATAATGAATATATCTTATTAGTAAAGTTATAAATACCCTGTAAGGGTATTGGGCGATTTCCATATGAAATTTAATGAACAGATTTTTTTTGTCATCGGTAAATGATGACAAAAAAGGGGCGATTTATGGGGTAAATACAACTAAAATACCATTTTTGAGAAAAAATATCTAGGTATTAATTAAATTGTTTACCGTGGTTTTTTTCTAATTATAATATATTAGAGAAAATTTGGTATTTTATACCAAATTAATATTTTTTATAAATAAAAAATATTTTTCTAATTAAATTAGAAAAA
>Ga0209777_10003731_pt1 | contig 18613 bp, 20 predicted proteins | sample FrelakmetHBP12HB_FD_187147 | JGI IMG/M metagenome (GOLD analysis project Ga0209777, IMG submission 187147) | Freshwater lake sediment microbial communities from the University of Notre Dame, USA, for methane emissions studies -HBP12 HB (SPAdes)... | ecosystem: Environmental > Aquatic >...
TGGGCCGCAGCCGAACCTGTCTAAGTGAAACTACCTTCTGTCGCTTATGTGCCTCGCGTTCCTTTTTAGCTTGCTCGTATTTAAACTTGCCGAAATCGAGCATACGGCAAACGGGAGGTTGTGCGGTCGGAGCTACTTCAACCAGGTCTGTATTTCTGTCGCGGGCGAGTTGGAGAGCATCTCTCACCGTCATTACACCGAGCTGCTCGCCGTTCTCCCCGATAACCCTGACCTCTTTACCCTTGATTCTCTCGTTAACTCTATATTCTCTGGCTATACTTGCTACCTCCCCCGAATAAGCTTCTATCTCTTATAACATAATCATCGGAATAAATCAAACAATAGCCTTTGGAGGTTGTTTATTAATCTCTTTTCAGCCCCCTATATCCCCCAATCTTGGGGGACTTTAGAAGCTGGGGGACACCCCCAGACCCTCGCCAAAGGGGGCTTGCCCCTCTGGACTCCCCAGTTGTTAACAATCGCAGTCTTTGAGGTCGTTTATTGACCATTTTTCAACGCCTTTATCCTCAGTCTTGGGGGACTTTAGAAGCTGGGGGAGACCCCCATCCTTCCGTGGAAGGACCGCCAAAGGGGCTTAGCCCCTCTGGACTCCCCAGTTGCTAAACGACCTCAGTCTTTGTCTCTACTTCCTTCTTTATTCTGTCCTTAAACTGAGGCAGAGGCTGAGCCTTCAGGGTTTTACCGCTGCGCAGCCTGACCGATACTGTGGAACTTCCTATTTCTTCGTCGCCAACTATCAACATGTAAGGGATTTTCTGGAGCTGGGCCTCGCGGATTTTCAAGTTCATCCGCTCGCTTCGCTCATCAACTTCAACCCTTATCTCCTCGCCCTTAAGCTCAGCGGCTACTTTACGGGCATAGTCGAGGTGTTGGTCGGCGATAGGTATTATCATCGCTTGAACCGGCGCCAGCCATACCGGAAATGCCCCGCCGTAGTGCTCAATGAGGCAGCCGAAGAATCGCTCCATGCTGCCGAGTACGGTGCGATGTATCATGACGACGCGATGCTCAAGTCCGTCCTCGCCGATATAGTTGACATCGAAGCGCTCCGGCAGATTGAAATCTACCTGAGTGGTAGGGCCTTGCCAGGTTCGTCCCAGAGAATCCTTGAGCGCTATGTCTATTTTGGGACCGTAGAACGTGCCCTCCCCCGGGTCTACTTCGTAGGGTATCTCGAGTCGCTTGAGCGCTCCCTTCAGCATCTGAGTTGCGTGCTCCCAAACCTCGACGGTGCCTGCATATTTGTCGGGGCGCGTCGATAATTTGACTTCATATTCTTCGAAGCCGAAAGTCTTGAGCATGAAACGGGCGAAGTCCACCACTCCGACTACCTCGTCCTCCAGTTGGTCGGGACGGCAAAAGATATGCGCATCGTCCTGCGTGAAGCCGCGTACCCGGGTCAGGCCGTGGAGTACGCCGGACCTCTCCCAGCGATACACGGTGCCTAACTCCGCCCAACGCAGCGGCAGTTGGCGATAGCTGCGAAGCTGAGTCTTATAAATCAGTATATGGCCGGGGCAATTCATGGGCTTAATCAAAAAATCTTGCCCCTCCATTTCCATAGGCGTATACATACTGTCCCTGTAGTATTCCCAGTGTCCGCTTGTCTTCCAGAGTTCGACCCTGGCAATGTGCGGGGTGTATACGATGTCGTAGCCTCGCTTAAAGTGTTCTTTTTTCCAGAAATCCTCGATTACGTGGCGTACCAAGGCACCCTTCGGGTGCCAGTAGACCAACCCTGCGCCAGCCTCTTCATGAAGGCTGTACAGGTCGAGGGCTTTGCCCAGCTTCCTGTGGTCTCGCTTTGCGGCCTCCGTGAGCTTGTTCAGGTAGTCATCCAGCTCCTCTTTGGTTTCAAAAGCAGTGCCGTATATTCGCTGCAGCATGGGACGGTGCTCATCGCCCCTCCAATAAGCGCCGGCGATACTGAGAAGCTTGACCGCTTTGATCTCCTTGCTGGAAGCCACATGGGGGCCGCGGCAGAGGTCTGTGAAAGAACCTTGACAGTAAATCGTCACCGTTTTATCAGGCAGTTCATCGATGAGCTCGAGCTTGTACGGCTGAGCGCTAAACATCTTGCGGGCAGCATTCTTGTCGACTTCTTCTCGAAGGAAGGGGAGCCCCTCAGCTATGATCTTTTGCATCTTCGCCTCGATAGCACCCAGGTCTTCGGGAATTAGTGTACGAGGCAGCTCGAAGTCATAATAGAAGCCATCAGCAATAGCAGGGCCTATGCCGAATTTAACATCGGGGAAAAGCGATGACACCGCTTCGGCCATTATGTGAGATGCCGAGTGGCGCATGATTTCTAACCGTTCCAGTTTCCGGGTATCCTTAGTCTCTTTGTCCACTGTTACTAATCCTCAACTCGAATTCGAAAGCAGAACCTCCCGCCTGTGCAGAAAGAACGAGAGGTTCTTGCTAAAATCTACATTCCGTATACTGGCGCTACGATTGTGTCGTCCTCATTATGGTGGGCGATACTGGATTTGAACCAGTGACCTCTGCGATGTCAACGCAGCGCTCTAACCGCTGAGCTAACCGCCCGTTGCCGACAGCTTTAAAATATAGCCCAAAGGGTTGCGATTGTCAACACGAAGTTAGATTGAGATTGTCTATTAATTAATCTCTTTTCAACCCCCTGTGTCCCCCTCCTTCCCTGGAAGGATTGGGGGAAGTTGGTCCTTCCGCGGAAGGACCAACAAAGGGGCTTTGCCCCTCTATACTCCCCTGTTAGTAAACGGCCTCGGCTAGATTGACAGAGGTGTTATACAGGTTTACAATTATTCTAATCGAGGGGGTATTACATGGTTGAGATGACCATTGAGAGCATTCGCGTAAGCATGCTCAACTATCAGCGGGTGGTGATTCTGAAGGAGAAATCGGCGGAACGCTATCTCCCGATCTGGATCGGTCCCGCTGAGGCGGATGCCATAGCCGTCAAACTCCAGGAAGTGACGGTGCCTCGACCTTTGACTCATGACCTGCTGAGCTCCGTTATCAACCATCTCGGTGCCAGTGTGCACTCCATTATTGTTTGTGACCTTCGCAACGATACCTTCTTTGCCAAGATAATACTCTCAGTCAATGGCAAGAATATAGAGGTTGATTCTCGTCCCAGCGATGCCATAGCCCTGGCGGTGCGGGCGAAGGCACCTATCTTTGCCGATGAGTCTGTGCTCAACAAGGCCGGGATCATTATTGACCCCGAGACAGGCAAGCCAGCCCCGGCGCAGGAAATCCCTCCCGAGGAGTTAGAGAGGATGTCTGCCTTCCGCGAATTCATAGAGAGTCTCGACCTTTCAGACTTCGACAAAGGCAGCAAGCCAGGGCCTTAGCCCGATACGTTCCTTTAACGACTATTAGGGAGATACAGGCGATGCGCGAAGCATTCCTGAAGCGATTGTTTTCCATGATTAAGTGCGAGTCCTGCGGCCATAATTATGAAGCGGCGGGCATCGAGATTCTTGGCCACGAAGATAATTTATGGCTTTTCAGCGCTTCCTGTAGGCACTGCCAGAATCAGGGTCTAGTAGCGATAGTGGTCAAAGAAGGAAAGATCACTGGAATAGTTACTGACCTCACGGAAGCTGAGTATGAAAGATTCTCCCGAAGTGTAATGGTGGGGGTGGATGATGTGCTGGATATGCACAATTTCCTGAAGGAGTTCGACGGAGACCTTACTTGCGTACTTTCTGAGGGATAGCAGGCTGTTTTGTGTTGCTAAAGAGGCATAGAAAGGAAACTTCAAGAAGAGCCCAAGCCCGCAGGCTTGGGCTCTTCTTCGGGTTAGAGCTATGATAGTCATCGGCCTCACAGGCGGAATCGCTAGCGGCAAGAGCACTGTGGCAGAAATGCTTTCGGAACTGGGAGCGGTGGTGATTGACGCTGACAAGGTGGGGCACGAGGCCTTCAGCCCTCACACCGAGGCATGGCGGAAGGTGGTGGCTGCCTTCGGCAAAGACATCCTGGGTCAGAACGAGGAGATAGACCGAAGCAAGCTGGCTCAGCTTGTGTTCAATGACCCCAAGGCGCTGAAGAGGCTCAACCGGACAATGCATCCCTTGATGCATAGCATAGTGGAGAAAAGGATCGAAGCCCTGCGCCGTCAAGGTATCGAAGTAGTGGTTCTGGAGGCCACATTGCTTATAGAGGCTAAATGGACTGACCTTGTGGACCAGGTTTGGGTCACCATAACGCCGGGAGATAGTGTAATAAACCGACTGGTTAGCCAAAAGGGGTTCACAGATGAGCAGGCGAAGGCTCGAATCAATTCCCAAACACCTATCTCACAGCGGGCAAAGCATGCCGATGTGGTGATAAGGAATGATTCTGACATGGAGATGCTCAAGAAGAAGGTCGAAGAGCTATGGCGAAAGCTTCAATCGACAGAAAAATAGCAGGTAGGCGCATTGTTAGCTGAAGGGATAAACTGGAAACAAAAAGTTAAAGAGGCACTGGCTGCGCGACAACGGCAAGTTGTCACCAAAGAAGGGTACAGGCCATCTGCCGTGCTTATCCCCATTTATGAGAATAAGAACGGGTATCACATTGTGCTCACAAAGCGGACGCAGGATGTAATGTATCATAAGGGGCAGATATCCTTCCCCGGAGGGGCTCAGGACAGAGAGGACGACGACCTGGCCGCCACGGCCCTCAGGGAAGCCTTCGAGGAAATCGGAGTTCGAAATGAGGACGTTGAGATACTGGGCAGTCTAGATGATGAGTCGACTTACACCAGCAGATACGTGATCACGCCTTTTGTGGGCGCCATTCCCTACCCCTACAAGTTCGAAGTGAGCAGAAGAGAAGTCGAGGAATTGATCGAGGTTCCCGTATCAGCGCTTTTGAAGCCGGGCTGCTTCAGCCCCGAAACGCAGGACGAAGAAGGCAAAAGCCATCCCTGGGGACATTATGTTTATGGCAATCACAAAATCACCGGAATCACTGCCAGAATATTGAAGCAGCTTCTAGACTCGGTTTTCACCAGTTGAGCAAGAGCTGTCGCAGCTTAAACAAAGCTGATACCACTGCACGGCGCTTGACCTCAGGGCGGCGGGGCCAGTAGAGGGCGGAGAACGAGCTTTTCTTCCTCACGGCATCGATGGCGATGTAGACAGTGCCCACAGGCTTTCCTTCTATCTCGGATGGTCCAGCTACCCCAGTGATGCCGATGCCGATGTCAGCTTCCAGCTTGATACGTGCAGCTTCAGCCATTGCCGCAGCCACATCAGGGTCTACAGTGCCCTTTTGCGCCAACAGCTTGGCATCCACGCCGAGGGCAGCCTTGGTCCGGGCTGAATAGGCCACCAGTCCTCCCTTGAAGTAGTCCGAGCTCCCCGGGACGTCAGTTATAGTGCTGGCCAGCAGCCCTCCGGTGCAGGACTCCATTGTAGCCAGACTCAGTTTTCGTTCCCGGAGCATGTTGCCTATTAACACCTCGAGGATATCATCGTCAAATCCCCAGATAGCCTGGCCCAGGATAGTTTTTAGCCTGGATTCGGCCTGGGCAATCATCTCCTCCGCTCTGGCGCGTTGGCGCGACTTGGCAGTGAGGCGCAGTTGTATGCCATCCATCTTGGCGTAGAGCGCCAAGGTGGGGTTGGCGGAGGAGAGAAGTGGGCTTACCATCTCATCCAGTTTAGCTTCAGGGATGCCGGCGGTCTTGATGATGCGTGAGATAATCACCTCGCCGCTGAGCTTCTGTTCGAGTCTGGGCTTCATCTCCTTAGACCACATGCGCTGCATTTCCCAGGGTGGGCCCGGCATCGCCAAGATTATTCTGCCCTCACGCTCTACCCACCAGCCCGGGGCGGTTCCTACCGCGTTGGGAATGGCGCAAGCTGAAGGTATGATGTTAGCCTGCTTGATATTGCGCTGCGGCATCTCGACGCCGAGCTTGCAGAACATAGTCTTGAGTCCCTCTACGATTTGGGGGTCAGGCTTCATCTCTTCGCCCAGAAATTCGGCTATGGCCTCACGGGTTATGTCCCCTTCGGTGGGGCCCAGTCCCCCCGTGAGTATGACGATGTCGGAGCGTTCCCAGGCGCGCCTCAGGGCCTCCACGATGCGTGATTGGTTATCACCCACCTGGGTTATCCAGTAGAGGTCGATGCCCAATGGCGGCAGCTCTGCGGCAAGATATGGCGAATTGGTGTCGGTTATCTGCCCTAGCAGAAGCTCGGTGCCGGTGGAGATTATTTCAGCTTTCATATTGAATCATTTTGAACGAAACCCTAGGGTTTTGAATGGTTTTATCGATGCCAGAAGCCCTTCTCCTACAATTCCAGAAGTGCTTCTTTCAAGAACGCATATAACATATCTTTCTTACCTCTGCTTGCCGGGTGGGAGATCGAAACTAGTAGCGCGTCACCACGGCCGTGATTCCAGACTGAGTAATAGAGGCCAGTTGCAGTCTTAGTGGTTTTTAGTTTAAGTCCAAGCAAATCAACCACTATCCAAAATGTACCACAACACAGGATAATGTCGGGAGCCATAATTTCAAGTTCTGATTTCCAGAGTTCAACGGTTCTCTTAGCATATTCATAAATAAGCCGGTTGTCTGCTGTTCCTCCACCACCTGACTTCTTGAGATTCGTCATGCCTATACATTTCAGTCCTTCTGCGGCAATTTGAAACGTATTGATGTCGCCATACCTGGGGAAGCCGTTGTGGATCGCATAGCTCCATATTCCAACAACTTTCCATATAGGATAAATATGACCATCGCTGAGGCCACTTTGAACTTGCCTTTGTAGAAATCCTACTATTGACCACCCTGGTGTTTGCTCTGGGTCGTTGGGCTCTTTCAAAACGAAAACTAGCTTTGGGTGGCTAGACTCGTACGCCTCTTGGTTAGTAACACCGCACGGGACGAAATGTTCGTTTGGTGCTATATATAGTTCGCAATATCGCTGATAAAGCTCTTCCAATTCCTTGGAAACCACTTGATGTCTCCCACAAAGCGATGAATTATTGGTAGAACCGGGATTAACTGAATTAGACCTCTTCCGAACCTTTAAGCAATGTCAGGCAGCCTTTACTTTTGAAGTATCTTTAGGGTCACTTCGGCGGCTTTCTTACCTGATAAGAGCATTCCTCCGAAGATGGCACCCATCCTCGGGGAACCAAAAACGGCGTTGGCCGCCATGCCAGTTACTATCAAACCCGGATAGACCTCCCGGGTATTCTCTATCAGTTTCTTTTCTCCCACATCTGCCAGCATCGGTTTCTCGCCCATCACTTCCCCGGTCTTTGTCTTCAACTTCGGTCCGATTTTCCTCACTATTATATGGCAGATCTCTGTTTCATGCCCGGTAGCATCTATCACCATCTTGGATCTGATAGCCAGGGGGTCAACATGCAGCTTCGCCATTGAAGTGGCAGTCCAATTCAGCACCAGTCCTGTTACCCTGTCAGCATCGTCAATCATTACATCTTCAACGCTAATCAGATTAAATATCTTTGCTCCGGCCTTTATCGATTTGGAGCAAATCGTGGCTATCGTCTCCAAGGAATCAGCAACATAGTAGCCTTTTTGATATTTTACTGTCCGGACTTCAAACTCGTCCAATATCCTCTTGCCTTCTTCTTGTACCACTATGCGGTTGAACATCATCCCACCGCCGGGCATGCCGCCGCCTACCCTCAAATTTTTCTCGAATATGACTGTTTTAATCCCTTCTTGTGCCAGATAATAAGCAGCCGTCATACCTGATGGGCCGGCTCCCGCTATAGCCACATCTACGTCCAGCGCCCCAAGAAATTCATTGGTGAAGCTCTCGACTATTGCTCTTGATATGGTTATCTCGTCTATTTTCACAGATATCCTCTCTTTCGGTTTAGGTGGACTCTCCTTTGTCTACCATTCTATTTCAGCCCCCCTCTTGCTCCCCCAGTCTTGGGGGAGTGGTGATGTTGGGGGACACCCCTATTGCTGAATAACTTCGAACATTCGACTTTGAATATTTGGGAGTTCTGTTTGCTAGCAGCGCACTGAGCTTGTGCCGAGGTACTTTGCGACCAGGTCCATGGCGCAGTATTGGCCGCACATGCTGCATCCAGCGCCTGTAGTTCCATGCTGGCCGCGGGCCTTCCTGGCCCTGGGCGGGTCTATGGAGAGCTTCACTTGCTTTTCCCAGTTAAGGTTCTTGCGGGCTACTGACATTTTCTTGTCCCAATCAAATGCACCTTTCACGCCCTTTATAATGTCTCCAGCGTGGGCAGCGATGCGTGCTCCGATCACGCCCTCTCTGACGTCATCCGGATCGGGCAGTGATAGATGCTCCGAAGGTGTGACGTAGCAAAGGTAGTCTGCGCCTGCTGCTGCGGCGATAGCACCTCCGATGGCGGCGGTGATATGGTCGTACCCGGCGGCAATATCCGTCACCAGAGGCCCCAGGACATAGAATGGCGCTCCCTTGCAAACCAGCTTCTCCATCTGGACGTTGGCTGCTATCTGGTCGAGCGGCATATGCCCGGGCCCTTCCACCATCACCTGTACTCCTGCTGCGCGGCTGCGTTCCACTAATTCCCCTATGGTGAGCAATTCCTCTATCTGGGCACGGTCCGAGGCGTCGGCCAGGCTTCCAGGGCGAAGGCCGTCGCCCAGGCTGAGCGTGATATCATACTTACGCGCAATCTCGAGCAGGCGGTCGAAGTGCTCATAAAGCGGGTTCTCCTTGCCGTTATGCAGCATCCAGCCAATGGTAAAGGCGCCTCCGCGGGAGACGACATCGGTCACTCTCTTTGTATTTCGCAGTCGGTCTACTGCTTTAAGCGTTATGCCGCAGTGCACGGTCATGAAATCGACCCCATCTTCGGCCTGCTCCTGAATAGCGGCGAAAAGGTGGTCCACCGGCATGGCCACAATCGAGCCCCATCTGTTGATGGCTTCAATGCCGGCTTGATAGATAGGGACGGTGCCCAGGGGCAGCGACGTCGCGGCTAAAATGGCCCGGCGGATAGCGGTAATGTCGCCGCCGGTGCTCAGGTCCATGACTGTGTCTGTCTGAGCATCTACGGCAGCTTGCAGCTTTTCCAACTCTTTGTTGACATCGGCGAAATCCGAAGAAGTGCCAAAGTTGGCGTTGACCTTGGTGCGCAACCCTTTCCCTATGCCGCAGGGCTCAACTCCACGGTGGTTGATATTGGCTGTAATTACGATCAAGCCGTCGGCTATACCCTGGCGAACCATCTCGGCGTCAAGCCCTTCTTTTTTGGCTACGGCTTTCATCGCTCGGGATATAGTTCCGTTTCGCGCCAATTCCAGTTGGGTCACTCTTACCCCCTTGAAAGCGAAAAAACCAAGAACCTAAATCTGCGGTGGTTCTTGGTCTCGAAAACCGCGTTTTCCTCCGCTCGAATTACCGAGATCAGGTTCTAAGGGTTATCCCGAATCAGTCGGGATTCTCAGCTTGTGAGCACCCCTAGCGGTTGCATATTCACTTTCCTATAAGTATACAACAAATGAAGCCAAAATACAAGCGCAATTCAATTGATAGCGTTTAAAAACAACTTTTTCAGCCCCCTAAATCCCCCAGTCTTGGGGGACTCTTGAGGCTGGGGGATGCCCCCATCCTTCCGCGGAAGGACCGCCAGAAGGGCTTCGCCCCTCTGGACTCCCCAGTTGCTAAACGACCTCATTCAATTTTACAGTTCCCCGATATCCTCATTCCATAAGTCGGGATTGGCCTTTATAAAATCTTTCATTAATCGCTTGCATTCATCCAAATTCAAATCAATAATCTCTACCCCGTGCGATTCCATAAATTCCTTCGCCCCTGCAAATGTCTCTGATTCCCCTGCTATGACCTTCTTAATGCCGAACTGAACAATAGCGCCCGCGCAAAGGTAACACGGCATGAGTGTGGAATAGAGCACGGTATTTTTATATGTGCCCACTCTTCCCGCGTTGCGCAGACAGTCTATCTCGGCATGGAGGATAGGGTCATTTTCCTGCACGCGCTTATTGTGTCCTCTGCCGATAATCTTCCTCTTCCTTACCAGGACAGAGCCGATGGGAATCCCTCCCTCGCTGAGCCCTTTCCCGGCCTCGTCAATAGCCGCTTTCATGAACATGTCCATAGCTGACTCCTCCGGTTGTAACAATGATGACTCTGTGTGTAATATAAAACTATTTTTTGAAATAGTCATTGGTTGCCGTTATTGACTTGACTCCAATGGTCGAATTCCCTGCGATCACAAACTCACTTAACCCTATGTGGTTCTTTACATTATTCCAGTCGTAAGTATAACCCAGCCTGGTCCAGGGATGAGCATAATCCCCCTCATACGAACTCTCTTTCAGATTATTAAACCAGGTCCTGTATGTTTCAGGGATAGTAACAAACCTGTCTGAGGCAGGGAAGTCCAACTCGGCTTCGTGGTCCGTAATCTCAGGGTCCGGGCTGGGCCGGAACATGTCGTTTGGATCAGCCCAAATCTCTACAAACTTGGTTTTTCCGTTGTTCGGAGGCAGACCCAGAAGTTGCTCTATTCTTAGATTGGTGACGCTGGAATTTTTACCCTTGAAGAAGTTTTCTAATTCAGGCACGACAGTCACCCATACCTCTGCACCAGCGGGTAGTTGGTAGTCTTGCCCAACATAATTATCATAATAAGTTTTTCCTGTCCAGGTCACGACCAAAACACGTGAGTCGCCAGGATCGCCTTCCCATATCAGGTTATGGTTATCAGTCTCTATGGCCGTGAGGTCTTTGTATATTTCATTGGGCATTGCTACCTCCGCATCCTCTGTAGCGCTCAGATACATTTGTTGGATATCGTAGTCAGTCAGATGGGTTTCGGCACATCCGGGTATTACCAGCAAGGCCATGATTGAAGACAGCAACACCAGGATTGCTGCCCGGGATAAAAACCGTGATTTGCCCTTTATCCATAACATTTTTGCACCTCCGATGTTCTGACATTCAATTGTCGATAAATATGATGAATGGCTGACCAGGAGCAGATTGCATGAGCCTCTTCATAGTTTACAGCAAGGCAGTGGTGCAGTTTGCCCCTGTTAGGGTAATTTTCGGGTAATTTTTAGACTGGCTACACGCTGGTTTTGCCTGATAGGTTTGGCCTGATGGGCTTAATCCAAAAGAGTTACCGCTGATATTTAGCTCTAGGGGGTGGAGATGATGGCAGCGTCAAGGTGGGGTAAAGGCAAAGCTGTCTCAGGCAGCAGTCGTCACAAAGGGGGACTTTCTTGCAGACCTCCTTGCCGTGGCGGACAAGCAGGGCATGGTATTCATTGAATAGCTTTTCATCGGCAGGCAGGTTACCCGTGAATATTGCCTGGAAGGCGGGATAGTTGTCCATCGATGGATTAAGGCCAAGTCTGCTGAGAATACGCCGGGTATAGGCGTCGATGACGAATATTGGCTTGTGCGCAGCGTACAGTATTATCGAGTCTGCCGTTTCAGGACCGATGCCGTGAATGTTGAGAAGTTCGCTGCGAAGTCGGTGAATATCGAGAGAGAATAACCTTTCCAGGGAATCTTCGTGGGCCTCTTCCAGGTGTTCCACGAAAGATTTGAGCTTCAACGCCTTGGCATTGTAGTAACCGGAGGGATAGATGAGCTTCGCGAGTTTGCTCAAGGGAAGCTTGCGAAGAGACGCGGGGTTCATCACTCGCGCCTGTTTAAGATTTGAGATAGCCTTCTCTACATTTCCCCACGCTGCAGACTGTGTGAGGATAGCCCCTACGATAACCTCGAAAGCAGTATCCGCCGGCCACCAGTGCTGAGGGCCGTAGCGAGCGAGGAGCAGGCGATGAATTTCGGTCAACTGCTGATTTAGAGAGGGGGCATTGTGCGCAGTGCCCTCTGATTCTGTGTGCTGCTTGAGCTTGGCCATAGCTATGCCGACATCTGATGGCGCTTTCAGTCAGGCTGACGTAATTTTTGTACCCAATCCGGCACCTTGATCTTGGCAACAGAGTCGCCGGGGAGATACGGTTTTATATCCAGTATCGGTGTGCCGTCCAAAGCATCGAGGCCTGTAACTATGAGGACATTTTTTACATGCCCCTGGAGCTTTACCACTGCCATGCCCAGAGGGTTGGGCCTGACCGGACTCCGTGTAGCAAACACTCCGACTAACGGCAGGTCTTGCCTCATCTGCGGGTGAGTCTTATGAGCAGCGTTTTCGCCTGCAGGACTGAGATGGAACCAAAAAAGTACTATTAGATGTGAGAATTCCTTCAGGCCTTCCAGTGCGTCTGCGAAGTCCGGTCTGACTATAAGCTGGGATACTACTTTATCCCAATCACGTCTTCCCATCTCCTTGACGTCGTTTTTGACCATGGCGATGGGTTCCAGTGTCATTGCAGTTTGGTTCTTTTCAACCTGGCTCAACTGTTCCTCCTAGCTCTACTCATATCTCAACGATTCAATGGGGTCGAGGCCTGCAGCCCGATGTGCCGGGTAAAGCGCGGCTAGAACGGCGATGGCTGTGGTCAGGGCGATGACGCCCACGATGAGCCACCAGGGGAACACGGAAATGTTAAGGGTCTGGAAGTCCTTGAGGAACGTAGCGCGGGCAATGCGGTCAAGGGCAAACCCGAGCACATAGGCGATAGCCACGCCTATAACTCCTCCGAGCAGGCCGATGGCGGCCCCCTCTGTGGTAAACAAAATTCGTATTGTGCCCTTTGAAGCACCTACCGCTTTCATTATTCCGATCTCCCTTGTGCGCTCATATACTGACATAATCAGGGTGTTTACGATGCTCAATGAGGCTACGCCAAGCGCGATCAGCCCGAAGGCGCTGAGTATTGCCTGGATGATGCCAAAGATGGTGCCAATAATGCCGAGCACATCGGCCGATGTAATCGTACCCAACCCGATGCCCTTGACTTCCTGGGCTACCTGGTCAGTGTACTGGCTGCCGTCGACTCTTACCTGCAGAATGGCTGCGGGTATCTTGTCCGTATACAAGTCGGGGGTATTTGCCCAAAACCGTGACATAGCCTCGCCATCTGTCAATGAGATTATGATCTCGGTTGAGCTCAGGGTCTTTTCAGTCACCCCCGCAATAGTGAAGCTATATTCCCTGGTCTCCGCGGGCAGCCCAATCAAGCTGGCAGCCTGGGTCACGTGTATTACGACTCCCTTTCCAAGTGCCTCCTCCGGGCTCTTGAAACCGAAAGCATCAAGGTACTGGTTCGCGATGATGCATTCACCCTGCGTCTGGTCGGTAATGTATTTCCCGGCGACCAGTTGAACCAATTCTATCTGGTAGGCTGGTTGGGGTCTAGCGTCGGTCCGAAATTTTGCCTGTGAATCCTGCAATCTCACCGAATCTACCTGTAGTATTATGAAAGGGTCGGTTCGTTCCACATGTTTAAGCCCCTGCACCTCTTGAATCTGCTGGATAGTCAACGGCTCCAAGGTAAGACCGCCGGTCTGGTTACCAGCTATCTGCTGAGGCTCGCCCCCGATGCCCAGGCCGCCAAGCCCAATCTGGAATACGTCCGGGTTCGAGGCGACCATGACTACATCCGAAGGTAACAGCGACCCGACCTGGGCTGTAAGGAATCCCTGGGCGCCGATTCCTACTGAGACCAGCAAAGATACCAGGCCGGCTCCGATGACTACAGCCAGAATAGTCAGAGAACTGCGCAGTTTCCTGCGCCGCAGGTTGGACAATGCGGTGCGCAGAAGGTCAACTAAGCTCACGATACTACCTTTTATCAACCGATACGGTTAATTTGCCGTCGTGCATCTGAAGCATGCGGTTGGCATTCCTGGCGCTTTCCAGATCATGTGTCACCAGCACCAGGGTTAAGCCCCGTTCCTTGTTCAACCTGGTCAGAAGCTCCATGATTCGTTCTCTCGCCTTGCTGTCGAGGTTACCCGTAGGCTCATCGGCGAGCAATATCCCGGGATTGTTTACCAGAGCGCGAGCTATGCCGACTCGCTGCCTTTCTCCCCCTGAAAGCTCGCCTGGCTTATGACGCACTCGGTCGCCAAGCCCTACTGTGTCCAGGGCTTCTCTTGCTATCTGGTTGCGTTTCCCCAGAGGCACTCTGGCGAAGACCAGAGGCAGAGCCACATTTTCCAGTGCATTGTATGTAGGTTGCAGATTGAAAGTTTGGAAAACGAAGCCCACCTTCTTATTTCGATAGGAGGAGAGCTCGCTGTCGCTGGCTTGGCTCAGGTCCTGCCCATCGACGATGATGTTTCCCTTTGTGGGGGAGTCCAGCCCGCCGATGATGTGAAGAAGAGTGCTCTTGCCTGAGCCTGAGGGTCCGACAATGGATACGAATTCACCCGGGCTGATTTCCAGGGTGACGCCAGCCAGGGCGTTGATTGTCTCTTCGCCCATGTGGTAGAGCCGCCAGACGTCTCGCAGTTCTATCATGAATCTCTCGTCTCTCGGACGCTGGGACAGATTATACCACAACGTGGGGCAACTATTGGTATTCTCAAGTCCGCATGGAGAGGATAGCAGCATAATTGGGAGGTAGATAGCCTTGAGCTTACGAGCCGGGTTTGTCCTCTTCGCCCCAAGTCTGCATCATCTTTTTGATGCGCTCGGCAAGTTTGGGGCTCGACCTGAGCCTTTCGATGAAAATGGGGCAGCTCTCGAGGAGGAAGTTCTGTGTCGCTGAGGCGAGCTCCGCAAAGTACCTGGACATAGTTGCATCCTCAGCCATGAACGATGAGTTGGGCAACTGCCTCTTGATATCCTCTATGGTGAACCTCATGGGCATTACGCAGGACTTATACCAGGGGCACTCCTTGCACTGCACCACAGCAGCCGCCTCATCCAGTATGTCACCCATACAACCACCTTCTTCGATTTATGGTAGCGCATAGGGGATTCGAACCCCTGATCTTCGCCTTGAGAGGGCGATGTCCTTGGCCGCTAGACGAATGCGCCGTTCTTAGCCGGGCAGGAACTTCATGATTGTACCTGCAACGATTGTTATTATACCTGAAGGGTCGACGGCGGGCAAGCGTGATGAAGGGACTGGTTCAGTCTTTAGACATTTCCTGTAGTTGCCTGATTTATCAGGCGAAACTGCCCAATGAATTGGGCAACCACATCACAAAAATCCCTGCAAAAGCTATGTTGATACTTGACTTTATTACAATATATGTTACAATATGTTGTAACAGGAGGTTGGCGAGATGGCTAAGATTAAATCCATATCCATCAGCGAGGCGAGGCCGAAGCTGACGCATCTGGTTGATGAGGTCTCAACAGGCGGAGAGGCTTATTTCATTATCGCTAACAGCGAGATTAAGGCGGTCCTCTTGGGCATAGATGATTATAATGCTCTCCGAGAGCAGTTGGAGGACTTAGAGGATACTGTAGATATTCTGAAAGCTGAGCTCGAAGGCGAGCCGACTATGACTTTTGAAGAGCATTTGGAGAAGACAAAGGCCGGGAAGAAGGTTCGTGTACCGGCTTGAGATCAGCCACATAGCGCATAAACAGATCGAGGCTCTTCCTCATAGATTTGCCCAGAGAATTAATGAAGCCATCGCTGGACTGGCTAACGAGCCGCGCCCGGTTGGGGCCAAGAAGTTAATGGGAATAGAGGGGTACAGAATAAGGATAGGTGATTATCGAATCCTGTATACTGTGAACGATGAGTCTCGCTTGATAATTGTGTACCGGGTGAAACACCGAAGAGAGGCTTATAGATAGTCCAACATAAATGTGGCTGGGGATCCAGGATTCGAACCTGGGCCAACGGATCCAGAGTCCGCTGTCCTACCGCTAGACTAATCCCCAACGAATCTCAAGCTGAGATACTCATTGAAGCATCGTGGTTCTCAGTTTTACGTTTATAGTGTAGATGACTTGGGAAACCTTGTCAACGCTTTCTATATGAGAGCGTTTAGCAACACTTTTCAACCCCCTTTGTCCCCCAATCTTGGGGGATTTTAGGTTTGGGGGACACCCCCAAACCCCTGGCAGAGGGGTGAGTCCCCTCTGCACTCCCCCGTTAGTAAGCAATCTCTTTATAGGAGAGCGTTTAGCAACACTTTTCAACCCCCTGTCCCCCAGTCTTGGGGGACTTTTGAGGCTGGGGGATACCTCCATCCTTCCGCGGAAGGACCGCCAAAGGGGCTTTGCCCCTCTGGACTCTCCAGCTACTAAACGACCTTTCTATGTCTAGCGTGGGAAGCTGAATTCTACGCTGACATCGACAAAGTTGCCGCCCTCTGCCCAGACATCGGGGAGGCGAATTGTGATACGTGTGGATTCGGAATAGAAGAGTAACTTCGTTTTGTAGGTCAGCGACTTGCCTGCTCCAAGGTCTTTGATGATAGGTGGCGGTATGAAGTATTCTGCTTCCTTGCCAGCCTGGTCTGTGGCATAGGCACCTGGTTGAAAGATACTGTAGAGGCGGCTGGCCTCGAAGCTTTGTCCGGTGGGATTATCTATTCTCCACTGGATCTCGACTTCATCACCAACCCAGGTGACCATGACAAGGGTGATGTTGAGTCCAGAGAGCGTGCGAGTGATATTGAATACTTTGGTCACAGGCTCAGGCGTGGGTGTCGGGGTGGGTATGGGGGTCGGTGTTGGCGTCTGACTGGCCACAGGCGTCGGCGAAGGCATCTCCTTCTCAGTGACACAACCAAAGATGCTGGCCGTGAGCGCAATCACCAACAACAGGGTTAGCAGAGCGGTTGACTTGCTCATCCCGTCCAATACTCCAGAAAGGTTACCTTCTTGGTTTTCTCTACTTCCCTGTAGTTTGTGACGTCTCTTGTTTTCGGCACTTGCCGGGATGTTGTGACTTCCTTTGTCGGCGGCGTGATCGAGTAGGTGAGATTTCCTACGTAGTCTCCCTCGTGCCGCACCGTGACATCCTCTTGCTTTCCCGGGGCAAGGAATTGCCAGGCGGCTTTGGTGACGGTCCTGCTGGGAGCTACGGGAGTGGCTAGAGTTGCCATATTGAACGCAATACGGAAGTACCCGCTCTCTACATCGGTATTTTTGAGGGTGACAGAGCAATCCGAGGAAACTCTCCAGTACCAGTTGGAGATTTCGGTATCGATAACCTTATAGTCTAACGGGATCTCTTCGGTTTGGGTTTCTGTGACATAGTAGGTTTCTGTTGTGGTATAGGGCTCTGACTCATGATAGGTCACACTCTTGAGCGGGGCAGCGGCTAACACAGCCGCAGCTACTACCAGAATTGCTGCGACTATTAATAATATCAGTACTCTCATCCGCTCTTACTACCGCAATTCATTGAGTGCGGCTTCGATGCGTTTAAGGCACCTCTCTTTGCCTAATGACGCCATGGTCTGGAATAGTGGCGGAGCGGCAGTGCGTCCGGTGACTGCCACCCGCAACAGGCCGAAGAAATCGCCAGTCTTGAATCCCAGCTCAGTGGCTAGGGGACGGAGCGCGCCCTCTAACGATGGGGCGTCGAAGTTCAGGGCTTGAAGCCGCTTTAAAGCGGCTTCAAGCCCTCTCGCCGCATCTTCTCTGGTCAGCTTCTTGCCCAGAAGCAGTTCAACGTTATAAGCAAGCTTATCGACAAAGAAGAAATCATAAAGCTCCACCGCTTCCCCGAGGGCGGCCAAGCGCTCCTGAATGAGAGGTGTGATCTGCTTCACATATTCTCGAGAAAGGGGACGCTTCACCGATTGAGGCAGGCCTCTATTCAGAAATGGCATTAACAGGTCTGTCAGCTCATCGGTGCTCAATTTTCGTATGTAGACCCCGTTCATCCAGTTGAGCTTGTCGAGATTGAAGATGGCGCTGGTCTTACTGATGCGCTCGATGGAGAAATGGCTTATCAGTTCCTCTCTGGTGAAGAGCTCGGTGTGGTCGTCGAGCGCCCACCCCAGCAGGGCTAAGAAGTTCATCATCGCCTGCGGCAGGTATCCCTGGTCGCGGTATTCGGTGATCGCAGTAGCGCCGTGCCTCTTGCTCAGCTTGCTGCGGTCCGTCCCCAGTATCATGGGCAGGTGTGCGAACAGGGGCGGCTGGTAACCCAGGGCGTTGTAGAGCAGCATGTGACGCGGTGTGCTCGACAGCCACTCATCGGCCCTGAGAACATGCGTTATCTTCATCAGGTGATCGTCGACTACATTTGCAAGGTGATAGGTGGGATAGCCATCCGATTTCAGGAGCACAAAGTCGTCCAGAGTGCCATTATCGAAAGCTACCTCTCCCTTGATCAGGTCGCTGAACCTGGTCTGGCCTTCGAGAGGTATCTTGAATCTGATTACCGGGACGATGCCCTGCGCTTCGAATTTAGCTCGCTCCTCCTGGCTCAGGCTGCGGCAGCGGCGGTCATATCCGGGCGGCTGCTTTCTGCGTGCCTGCTCCGCTCTCATCTGTTCAAGCCTTTGCGAGGAGCAGTAGCAGTGGTAGGCGTGTCCTTCTGTTACCAGGAGCTGCGCAGCCTTCCGGTAGATGTCTAGCCGCTGCGATTGGAAATAGGGGCCATACTCGCCGCCCACCTCCGGGCCTTCATCCCAATCTATTCCTAACCAGCGCAGGCCGTCCAGGATAGCTTCAACAGCGCCCTCAACCTTGCGGTTGACATCGGTGTCCTCGATGCGCACAATGAAGCTGCCGCCGCTGTGCCTGGCGAAAAGCC
>Ga0209777_10003732_pt1 | contig 18609 bp, 20 predicted proteins | sample FrelakmetHBP12HB_FD_187147 | JGI IMG/M metagenome (GOLD analysis project Ga0209777, IMG submission 187147) | Freshwater lake sediment microbial communities from the University of Notre Dame, USA, for methane emissions studies -HBP12 HB (SPAdes)... | ecosystem: Environmental > Aquatic >...
TACGACCTGGTACTTGCCCGCCAGGGTCTCAGCGAGCCCCTCACGCCAATCGCGCTGATCGAGGCTCGCCAGGAACCCCACCGTGCCGAAATTGATGCCCAGCGTGGGCACACCAGTGCCCAGCAGCCTGCCGAGGGCGCGCAGGATGGTACCGTCGCCGCCCAGCACCAAGCACAGATCGGCGGCGCGCACCTCGTCCTCGTCGATCTGCCGGTAGCCCAACGCCTCGCACCCGGGGTGCTTGGCCGCTTCGTCAGACGGCAGCAGAAGCTCGACACCGAGCCCAGCGGCACACTCGGCAAGCTCGGGCAGAGTGTGCGCCGTCGTCTCGGGGAGCAGGTGGGTGAGCACCGCCACGCGACGGAGAGGTTCAAGCATGGACGGCCTCCACCGCGCGTGCTGCCGCGACCGAAGGCTGGATCCTGGCCTGCGCCAGGGGCGCGGCGCCGTCGCAGAAGTAGACGAAGTACTCCACGTTCCCTTTCGGCCCGGGATGCCCGGAGTCGCACATGCCGAGCAGCGCGGCGCCATGGCCCTCGAGCCACGCGCCCACCTTGACCAGCACGGTGCGGTGCACCTCTCGGTCTTTGATAACGCCACCCTTGCCGACCAGCTCGCGGCCGGCTTCGAACTGCGGCTTGACGAGCGCGAGGCCGCGGTACCCGGCACGGGCGCATTCTAGCACAGGCCCGAGCGCGACGGTCAGGGAGATGAACGAGAGATCGGCGGTGATGAACGACGGCGCCAACGGTAGATGATCGCAGCTGAGGTGGCGCGCGTTCGTGCGTTCCAGGACGGTGACGCGCTGGTCGTTGCGCAGCCGCCAGTCGAGCTGGCCGTAGCCCACATCCACGGCCACGACGCCGGCCGCCCCTCCTTGCAGGAGGCGATCGACGAACCCGCCCGTGGAGCTACCCAGATCGCAGGCGTCTTCGCCGGTCACGTCGATGTCGAGCACGCGCAAGGCATGATCGAGCTTGTCGCCGCCACGGGAGACGAAGCGCCGCCGTGAGCGGACGCCGACGGCCGCGCCGGCGGCCACCTGGGTGCCGGGCTTGTCGACCACGCGACCCTCCACCGACACCTCACCGGCCATCACGGCCGTCCTCGCCCGGGCCCGGCTTGAGAAGAATCCGCGCTCGACGAGCAGCGTGTCCAGCCGCTCGTGCACGGGCTAGGAGATGCGCGCCAGTCCCGGCCGTGCAGCCACGATGCTGCCGGCGATGGCCGAGGGCGTCAGGCCGATCTCGGCGAGTAGCTCCTGGCGCTCGCCATAGGCCACGAAGCTGTCGGGCAGACCGAAGGGCAGCACGCACACGCCGCTGCCGGCGAAGTGCTCGAGCACGGCACTGCCGAAGCCGCCGGCGAGCACGTTCTCCTCCACGGTCACGATGCGCTCGTGCGTCTTGGCCAGCCTGTCGAGGAGAGCGGTGTCGAGGGGCTTGACGAACCGGGCATCGACGACGGTCGGCCGCACCCCGCGCTCGCGCAGCAGCGCCGCCGCGTCGCGACCCATGCCGACGCCGGTGCCGATGCCGACGATGGCCACCTGCTCGCCCTCCTCGAGGACCTCGCCCTCGCCGATCGGCAGCTCTTGGAGGCGCGCCGGAGACGTGAATCGCGCCGCCAGACCGCGCGGGTAGCGCAGCGCCACGGGACCGTCGCAAGCGAGCGCCGTACAGAGCATGTGCTGAAGCTGTTCGTGACTGGACGGCGCCATCACGACCATGTTGGGGATGAGGCGCAAGTACGAGAGGTCGAAAGCGCCGTGATGCGTGGGTCCGTCCTGGCCCACCAGACCGGCCCGGTCGAGCGCGAACACGACCGGCAGGCGCTGCAGGCAGATGTCCTGCACTAGCATGTCGAAAGCGCGCTGCAGGAAGGTCGAGTAGATGGCCACGACCGGCTTCATGCCGCCGATGGCGAGACCGGCCGCGAACACGACCGCATGCTCCTCGGCGATACCCACGTCGTACAGACGATCGCCGAACTCCTCTTCGAAAGGCTCCAGCCCGGTGCCTTCGGTCATGGCGGCGGTGACGGCCACGACACGTTGGTCCTGGCGGGCAAGCCGCACCAGCGCCTCGCCAAAAGCCTGTGTATAGGTGCTTCCGGTAGGCACAGACTTGCTCTGGCCGTTGTCGAGGTGGAAGGGACCAGTGCCATGGAACTTGGCCGGCCGTTCCTCCGCCGGCTCGTAGCCCTTGCCCTTCACCGTCTTCACGTGGATGAGGACCGGCCGCGCGGTGTCCAGGGCCTGACGGATGCTGGCCCGCAGAGCGTGCAGGTCGTGACCGTCGACCACGCCGACATAGGCGAGGCCGAGCTCCTCGAACAGCATGCCGGGCACGAGCAGCGCCTTCATGCTCTCCTTTACGTCCTTGCCCAAGTTGTAGGCTCGCGAACCGATCGCCGGGATGCGCGACACGCCGTGCTCGATGTCCTCACGCAGCTTGGTCAGCGTAGGGTCGAGACGGATCCGGTTGAGGTACAGCGAAAGAGCGCCCACGTTGGGCTTGATCGACATCTGATTGTCGTTGAGAACGATGACGAGCGGCGTGCGCAGCTGACCGGCCTGATTCATGGCCTCGAAGGCGACGCCGCCGCTGAGGGCACCGTCACCCAGCACGCACACGACGTGCTCGCCGCTACGCTCTGCCAGACGCGCCGCCTCGACCAACCCGAGCCCGTAGCTCACCGAGGTCGAGGCGTGACCGGTGCCGATCACGTCGTGTTCCGACTCGCTGCGGCAGGGAAAGCCCGAGAGGCCGCCACACTGACGGATGGTGCCGAACTCGGCGGCGCGGCCGGTGAGGATCTTGTGCGCGTAGCACTGGTGACCCACGTCCCAGACGATCTTGTCTCGCGGGCTGTCGAGCACGCTGTGCAGGGCGACCGTCAGCTCGACCGTTCCCAGGCTCGCGGCGAGGTGACCGCCGACCTCGCTGACGCACGAGAGGATGAGCGCGCGGATCTCATCGGCGACCGCGGTCAGCTCGTGTTCGCTCAGCGCGTGCAGATCCTGCGGAGAAGAGATGCGCGAGAGGTAGTCCATAGACACGTCTGAGTATACCACCGGCCTCAGGCGGCGACGGCCGTCGCTCGAGCCGCGCCGCGGCCGCAGTCTAGCGCTCGCGCCGGTAGATGTAGTCGGTCACGACCGTCAGACTCTGCGTGTCGCCGCCCAGTTCCTCCAGCCGGGCCACGGCACGCGCATGACTCTCGGCCGCCAGCGCCCGTGTCTGTCTCAGACCGTACCGCGAGACGTACGTGAGCTTGGCCAAGGCCTCATCCTTGCCGGCACTCTTGCCCATGGTCTCCGGGTCGCCCTCGACGTCAAGCATGTCGTCGACGATCTGGAACAGCAGCCCGATCTCGGCGGCAAAGGCGCGATACCGTGCCTGACGAGCGGCGCCACGGACACCGCACAGCAGGGCGCCCACGACCACCGCGGCCTCGATGAGCCGGCCCGTCTTGAGCGCGTGCAACACGCGCAGGTCATCATCACCGTCGGGTACCGCCGTGACATCGATGTACTGGCCGCCCACCATGCCGCGCAGTCCCGTGGCACGCGCGATCTCGCCGACGACGGCCATCAGCACGGCGGGCGACCCCTGCTGCCGCGCCACCATCAGATGGAAAGCCTCGGCGAACAGGCCGTCGCCGGCGAGGATGGCGATGTCCTCGCCGTAGACCACATGGCACGTGAGCTTGCCGCGACGCAGCTCGTCGTTGTCGATCGCCGGCAAGTCGTCGTGGATGAGCGAGTAGGTGTGGATCAGCTCTAGGGCGGCCGCCGTCGGCAGCACCTGCTGCGGCGCCCGCCCCAGACCCTCAGCGACGGCAAGCGTCAGCACCGGCCGTATGCGCTTGCCACCAGCCAGCAGCGAGTAGCGCATGGCCTCGGCCAACCGCGCGACACGGGCCGCGGCCCCGAACTCGAGCCCTTCGAGGTAGTCCTCGACCAGCAGACGCAGGTGGTCCGGGTAGTCGGGGCCGCGACCCGCAGCGTCGGTCATGCCCGCGTTCACCCGGCGATCCTCAGTCGGCGGCGCGGTCGACCTGCTCGAGCAGCCGCGCCGCCTCCTCGGCTAGCTCCGCGCCGTGCTCCAGCAGGCTCATCTGCACTTCGGCCGTAGCGGTTTCGTCCAAGCGCTCTTCCAGGTCGCGAAGCTGCCTGCCGATCTCACGCACACGGGCGATCCTCTCGCGGCCTTGCCGCTCACTGCTGCTCGGCATCGCCCTCCCGCTCCTTCTGGATCGCTCCCAGAACACCGTTCACAAGCGCTCCCGCCTCGGCACTCGCGTAGCGCTTGATCAGCCGCACTGCCTCAGCGATCGCGACCTCGGTCGGCGTCTCTTCGCACTGCATCTCGAAGAGAGCGAGGCGCAAGGTGGAACGCTCCAAAGGAGCCAACCGCGCCAGTGGCCAGTTGCGGCAGTGGGCCGCGAGCGTCTCGTCCAGCTGCTCTTGATCGTCGACGACACCGGCCACGACGCGTTCGGTGAACCCGTCGGGCGCATGGCCCTGGTCGCGGCCCAGATTCTCCAGGAGGCGTTCTACCGGCAGATCCGTCACCTCGCGCTGGTAGAGGACGAAGAGCGCATCGCGACGGGCCTGCTTGCGACTGACGGGGGGGCGCGCCATACCGACCACGCTCGGTCCGCTCAGACCGGCTCGATGTGGAACAGGGCCTGACCATACTGGACCGGCTGACCGTCCTCCACTTCGATCTCGCGCACGATGCCGTCGACATCGGCGGCCAGCTCGTTCATGAGCTTCATCGCTTCCAGGATGCAGAGGGTCTGCCCTGCCGTCACGCCGGCGCCGATCTCGACGAACGGCGGCGCCGAAGGGGACGACGCCCGGTAGAAGGTGCCCACCATAGGCGAGCGGACCACATGATAGCCGTTGATCGGCTCGTCGGCGACGGCCGACGTGCCCGCGGCACTCGTCGTTCTGGGCGTCGCCTCCATGGCCCCGTCCAGAGACGCCGACTTGCGCACGGTCACCTTGAGATCGCCCTCCTCGATCGTCACCTCGGTGGCCTCGCTCGACTCCACCATGCCCAGGATCTCACGCACGCGGTCGGCGCCCTCCTGGCTGATCTCAGAGCCCACGAGCCGACTCAAGTACTGGTCGTGGGTGCCGAACACATCGCTCTCAGGACCGATCCGGTGTCGCTCAAAGTAGGCACGCGCCGTCTGTGGGAACAGGGCGAAGCTGAGAAGGTCCTCTTCGCTGCGCGCCAGGTCGCCGGCCTCCGCCCGGTAGTCGTCCAGAGTCTCCGTCACCAGCTCCGCGGGCCGACAGTCGATCGGCTTCTCGTCTCCAAGCACGCGCTCGAGGATCTCCGCCGACACCGGTCCCGGCGCCCGGCCATAGCGACCGCGCAGATAGGCCTTCATCTCGTCGGGCACGATATGCCAGCGCTTGCCCGAGAGGACGTTGAGCACCGCCTGCGTGCCGACGATCTGCGAGAGCGGCGTGACCAGCGGCGGGAAGCCGACCTCGGCGCGCACGATCGGGATCTCCTCCAGCACCTCGGGCAGTCGATCGAGGGCGCCCTGGTCGGTCAGTTGACTCTGCAGATTGCTGATCATGCCGCCGGGCACCTGGTGCGAGTACACCTGCATGTGGGTCAGCGAGGTGACCCCACGGTCGAACCCCTCCCGGATGCGCACTCCCTCGAAGTACTTGGCGATCTCGAAGAGCTTCTCGAGGTCGAGCTCCGAGTCGTAGGGAGTGCCGATGAGAGCCGTCACGACCATCTCGGTGGCCGGCTGGGAGTTGCCGAAGGCCAGGGGCACGGTCGCGGTGTCGATCACGTCCACGCCGGCTTCGACGGCCTTGAGGTACGTCATCGGCGCCAGACCACCGATGTAATGGCAGTGCAGCTGCAGCGGTAGGTCGATCTCAGCCTTGAGGCGAGCGATGAGCTGCTCGGCGTAGAACGGTGACAGCAGCGCCGCCATGTCCTTGATGCACAGTGAGTCGGCGCCCATCTCGGCCAGCTGGTGGGCCACGTCCACGTAGTGGTCGAGCGAGTGCACCGGCGAGATCGTGTACACGACGGCGCCCTGGAAGTGCTTGCCGGCCTCCTTGATGGCGGCGGCGGCCGTCTCGAAGTTACGTACGTCGTTGAGCGCGTCGAAGACGCGGAAGACGTCGATGCCGTTCTCGGCCGCCTTGAGCACGAAGCGGCGCACGATGTCGTCGCCGTAGTGCCGGTAGCCGACCAGGTTCTGACCGCGGAGCAACATCTGCAGCGGCGTGCGCACGACGTGTCTCTTGATGACCCGCAGCCGCTCCCACGGGTCTTCGTCGAGGTAGCGCAGCGAGGCGTCGAAGGTCGCGCCGCCCCACACCTCGAGCGAGTTGAAGCCCACGTCGTCCAGAGCCCCCAGGATCGGCAGCATGTCGGCGGTGCGCATGCGCGTCGCCCAGAGCGACTGATGGGCATCGCGCAGCGTGGTGTCGGTGATCCTGATGCGTCGCGCTCGCATACTCGTCTCTCCTCGCCGGCGACGACCCTCAGGCCCGGGACAAGTACTCGCCGCTGCGCGTGTCGACCTTGACGCGCTCGCCCTGCTCGATGAAGAGCGGCACCTGGATGACCTCGCCCGTCTCGAGAGTGGCCGGCTTGGTGCCGCCCTGAGCGGTGTCCCCACGGAGGCCTGGCTCGGTATGCGTGACCGTAAGCTCCACGGACGTGGGAGCTTCCACCGCCGAGGGTTGGCCGTTGAGATACATCAGGTCGACGCTCATGTTCTCGACCACCCACTTCAGCGCTTCCGCGGCCAGGGACGGCGGCACCGAGACCTGCTCGTAGGTCTGCCCGTCCATGAGTACGACCTCCGTGTCGGTCGCATACAGGAACTGCATCTTGCGAGACTGAGTGTGGACGCGGGTGAACTTCTCGCCGGAGCGGAACGTCCTGTCGAGCACTGCGCCGGTGGCGATGCTGCGCACCTTGGTGCGCACGAACGCACCGCCCTTGCCCGGCTTGACGTGCTGGAACTCCACGATCGTGAAGTACTCGCCCTCGATCTCGATGGCGATGCCGTTCTTGAACTGGTTGGTGGAGATTACCTCTGCCATGTGCTCCTGCATCAACGCGGTCGCGGGACGCCGAACAGACACGTAATGATACAGGAAACGCCATCCGGCGCAGAGGCCGCGCCGTCCGGCGGCTCTAGTCGACGATCGTGAGATCCTTGGGGAAGAGCGTCAGGAGCCGGTAGCCGTCCTCAGTCAGGACGACTGTGTCCTCGATGCGCACCCCACCCAGGTCCTGCACGTAGATGCCCGGCTCCACCGTGAAGACCATGCCCGGCAACAGCCTGTCGCGACTGCGCCGGCGGAGACGTGGGTGCTCGTGGATCTCCAGACCCACGCCGTGCCCGGTGCCGTGCCCGAAGGCGTCGCCGTAGCCGGCGGCCTCGATGACGTCGCGGGCGGCCGCGTCCGCGTCGTGGCCCGTGACGCCCGGTCGCAGCGCCGCCAGAGCAGCGAGCTGCGCCTCCAGCACGATCGCATATACACGGCGCAGCTCCTCGCGCACCGTACCGGCCGCGAACGTGCGCGTGATGTCGCTGCAATAGCCGTCGACGCACGCACCGCTGTCGATCACCACGAGCTCGCCTGAGACGATGCGCCGCTCGCCTGGAATGGCATGCGCCAGAGCGGCGCGCGGCCCCGCAGCGACCACCGGGTCGAACGACGGGCCCTCCGCGCCGCGGCGGTGCAACTCCTCGCGCATCTGCCAGGCGACCTCGGCTTCCGTCCTGCCCACGAGGCCGGCGGCCACCACTGCCTCCAGCGCGCCGTCGGTCATCGTCGCGGCACAACGCACAGCCTCGATCTCCGGCGCCTCCTTGACGCTACGCAGGCGGCTCAGCCGATCGCCCACGTCCCGCAGCCGGCCTCCGTGCCTGCGCCGCAGCAGGCGAAAGTCGGCGTGGGTGAGCGTGCCGCCCTGGAACCCGAGCGCGGCACGCTCTCCGAGCTCGCGCGCCGCGGCAGCCGCCGTGTCGCGCACGAGCTCGTCGGTACGCTCGAGCGCGAAACCGCTGACCTCTTCGGCGACTTGCGCCCAGTAGCGTGAGTCGGTGCAGATGAGCGCCGTCCCACGGCCCACGACCAGCGTCGCGTCCTCGCCACGAAAGCCGGAAAGGTAGCGCACATCGTAGGCGTTGCTGACGATGATGCCGTCGAGACGAAGATGCTCGAGCACGCCGCGAGCCGCGGCCAGCCGAGTCTTCACGAAACAGCCGTGGCCAGGGCGTCGACCGCCTCGAAGTACCCGTCCACGCCTTTGCCCCACACGCGCACCGTGGCGACGTCGGCGATCACCGACCGCCGGCGCCACTCTTCGCGTGCCTCGATGTCCGAGAGGTGCACCTCGGCGATGGGCACTTTCACAAGCTCCAGCGCGTCGCGGATGGCGTAGCTGTAGTGCGTCCAAGCGCCCGGATTGATGATGATCACCGCGGCGCCCCCACGGGCCAGCTCGTGCAGCTGCTCTACCATGGCGCCCTCGTGATTGGTCTGGAAGCAGTGCACCGCGAAGCCTCGCCGAGCAGCATGCGCGGTGACCCGGGACTCCAACTCACCCAGCGTCAGCGCCCCGTACTGCTCGGGCGCGCGGCTACCCAGCATGTCAAGGTTGACGCCGTGCAGCAGCCACAACGTGTTCAACGCGTCGTCAGCCATGTCACGACCTCCTGCTCGAGCTCCGGCGGTACCGTCACCCCGCCTCTCGGTCTGCCCAGGCCTTCGAGCAACACGTATCCGACGCCCTCGCTGCCGACCTTCTTGTCCCGCGCGACCAGACCCGTCACCGCCTCGGGCGCCGTGTCCCCCAACCGCTCCGGCAGCCCCAGGGCCGAGATGATCTCCTGACCGCGGTCGGCGTCGGCCTGCGCGAGACCGGTGAGCTTGGTCGAGAGCCACAAGGCAGCGCGCAAACCCAGACCGACCGCCTCGCCGTGCGTGTGCTCACGGAACGCGCCGGCCGCCTCGATGGCAGAACCGATGGTGTGACCCAGGTTGAGAAGAGCACGCTCACCACCCTCCTCCCGTTCGTCCAGCGCCACGATCTTGAGCTTGACGCGCGCACAGGCAACGACCATCTCTTGCGTCACGCCACGGCCACCGCTCGAGTAGGCTCCCACGCTCTCCCACAACGAGCCGCCGACAAGAAAGGCGTACTTGACCACCTCGGCCATACCGCCGCGCAGCTCGCTCTCGGGCAGGCTGGCGAGCGTATCGAGATCGGTGAGCACCAGCCCCGGCTGATAGAAGCTGCCTACGTAGTTCCGGCCGGAGCGGAAGTGAACGCCCACCTTGCCCCCCAGCGAGGCGTCGACCTGGGCCACGAGAGTGGTCGGCACTTGGACCAGCTGCACGCCCCGCTGGAACGTGGCGGCGACGAGACCGACGAGATCACCGACGACACCGCCGCCGAGGGCCACCAGCGTGTCAGTGCGACGGACATGGCGATCGTAGAGCACGCCGTAGAGCTCCTCAGCGCGGCCGAGGTTCTTCTCTCGTTCTCCAGCTGGGATGACGATCTCCGAGACGACGAAACCGGCCTCGCGGAGGCTGCCGCATGTCATCGCCATGTAGTGCGGCGCCACGTGTTCGTCGCTGCACACGACCACGTGGCCCCCCGGGCTGCACCGCCGCCATGCACCGCCGAGCTGGGTCAGGATGCCGCGGCCGATCAGCACCTCGTAGTCGCGTGACCGCGTTCGCGCTCTCAGTCGTCGCACGTGCCTCTCGCCTCCCCGGCCTCCGATGACGTCTCCGACACCCGGCGCGTTCGCCCACCCTGGCCGCCTTCGGCCAGCGCCACCACCGCGGCCACCACCTCGTCCAACGGCCGCACGCCGTCGTTGTCGACGGTCGCCGTGGCAACCTGCTCGTACACCGCGCGGCGCTGCGCGTACAGCCGTCGGAACACACCCTCGTCGCGCGCCAGCGGCCGCGTGGCGCCTTCGCCGTCAGCGACTCCCACGCTGCCTCCGCAGCGAGCCAGCAGCACGTCGACTGGGGCGCTGAGCCAGACGACGTGCGCGAGCACGGCGAGCGCCTGCCGCACGTCATCGTCCATCACCGCCCCGCCGCCAAGAGCCACCACACTAGGCGTGGTGGAGGCTCTCGCAAGCGCTTCCACGGCCACATTGCGCTCGACGGAACGGAAGTGCGCTTCGCCCTGTTGGGCGAACAGCGCGTCGATGGGACCGAGCTGCTCGGTGATGAGCGCATCGGTGTCGACGAACGGTACTTTCAGGCGATGAGCGATCAGCATGCCCACGTGACTCTTGCCGGCTCCCATGAAGCCGATCAAGGCGATCGATCCCTTCACCGCCTCGCGCCTCGCTATCCGCACGCCGCACAAGCCGACTGAGGCGCCACCGGTCTCCTCCTAGAGCCGCCTGGCGCGACGCCGGGCGGCCTCCACCGCATCCACGAACTCCTCAACGGTAGCACCGCCGAAGCGTTCCAGGGCGGCGGCGGCGAGAGTCAAGGCGAGCACAGCCTCGCCGACGACTGCCGCCGCCGGCACCGCACACACGTCGCTGCGCTCAAAGCGCGAATCGACTGCCCTGTGCGTGCCCATCTCCACGCTCCGCAGCGGCGCGCGCAGCGTGGCGATGGGCTTCATGGCGGCACGCACGACGATGGGTTCCCCGGTAGACATGCCGCCCTCGACGCCACCGGCACAGTTCGTCTCACGGTAGTAGCCACGCTCCTCATCGTAAGCGATCGGGTCGTGTACCTCCGAACCCGCGAGCCGGCTTGCCGAGAAGCCCAGGCCCAGCTCCACACCCTTGACGGCCGGCACGCTCATCACGGCAGCCGCAAGACGCGCACCCAGCCGGCGATCGGCCTGCACGTACGAGCCCACGCCCGCAGGGTAGCCGAAGACGACCGCCTCGAACACGCCGCCCAACGTGTCGCCGCGCGCCCCGGCCGCGACCACAGCTGCCTGCATCGCCTCGCTGGCGTCCCGGTCCAGACAGCGCAGAGGATCGTCGTCGACGGCCGCCAGACCGTCCAGTGACGTGTTCGCCACCCGCACACCGCCGATCTCGAGCACGTGACTGTACACGGCGCAGTCCAGTACCTGCAGCAGACGCCGGGCCACGGCTCCGCAGGCGACGCGGACCGCCGTCTCGCGCGCACTAGCCCGCTCGATCACATCGCGCAGATCGGGCAGATCGTAGAGCAACCCGCCGCCGAGGTCGGCGTGACCCGGCCGCGGTACCCTCACCGGCTCTGCAAGAGCCGGTGGCTTCTCCACCGAAAGCACGTCGCCCCAGTTCGCCGCATCACGGTTCTCCACGACCAGCGTGATGGGAGCGCCGGTCGTCAGACCGTAACGGACACCCGAGAGGATTTGCACACGGTCCTGCTCGATCGTCTGACGCTCACCGCGACCAAAACCAAGCTGCCGCCGAGCCAGGTCCGCGTCGATGTCCGCCGCCGCCACTTCCAGGCGCGAGGGGCAGCCCTCGACGATCGCCGTAAGCTGACGACCGTGTGACTCACCGGCTGTGAGGTAGCGTAGCGTGCTCATGGTCACTAACGATACACAACCGCCTCAGGCGCACGCAAAGAATGAAGCTGTTCAGACCTGACCGCGCAAGCGCAAGCAGCGAGGGGTGGCTCGCTGAGCCGCCCCTCGCAACACGACTTCAGTAAGCCGGAAGCTACTTGACGACCGCCTGTCCAGCGTGCAGCGTGAGCGTCACATCGCCGTGCAGGATGGTCACGGTCTGGGCGTCAAAGTCGATCGCGACCACCTTGATCTGACCCCAATCGGTCGTGAACGTGTCGCCCACCTGCTTGTCGGCGTAAGTCGCGCCGTCCACGTCGAACGTCGTCGAGGCTGTGCCGTTCTGACTGTCTATGCTGAGGACCTTGATGGAGTGCCCCTGCGTGGTGCCGCCACCGCCACCGCCGCCGCCACCACCCGTCTCAGCGTAGTGGAACTGTTCCACGGCGAGGTCGTATCTGTTGCGAGTGTCGGTCGTGACCCGCACGATCTGGCCTTCCCCCACCAGTACGGAGGTGCTGCCGTCCGAGAAGTGCTGTGCGTGAAGAAGCTTGAACGTGACGCCGCTGCCCGTGATGTCGGCAATAGCGAACACCGGACTCCCCGGCGGCACATCGTCGCCCTTGCTGACGGTGTACGGCTTGTCGTTTATCTTGATATCCGCTCCCGTCGGCGCTTCTGCGGTGCCGCTGCTGCTTGGCGAAGGTGACGAGACCGGTGAAGCCGCCGAGGCGGACACGAGCGGCAGGAACGGGTCCTTGCTGCGGAACTTGTCGAGGGCCGGCTCCTGCTTGGCCGGGTCGATGACCAGCGGATCGGCCGCCGTGCCGGACGAATTCGCGCCGGCATCGGAGAAGCCGATCCCGCTCGAACCGTCGCCGCCAGACTGGCCGACGCCGGCCGCCGACCCGGCGGCCCAACGGCCGGCGAACACCGCCACGAGCGCGATAGCGACCGCGGCCGCGGCGATGAAGACCATGCGCGAACGCTTGGAAGGACTCACAGGCCACCTCCTGCCCCGGTGCCGCTCCACAGATAGGCGTCGATGGTGAGGGTCACCGAGATCTCCGGGGAGTCTTCCGCGATCTGGATGATCTCCAGTGAGGCCACTTGGAGCAGCCGCCCCGTCACGAGGTAGCTCTCGTTGCGATACTCCACGTAGTCCTCCAGCCGGTACAAGAAGTCCTCGAGGTCGAAGTACCGTCCCTGGAGCCGCAGGCTGAGCGGCTGCACCGAGAAAGGCGCGCCCTGCACCGCGTCCGACGGCGTGATGCTGACGAAGTCCATGCCCGAGGCCTTGGTCGCGGCCGTGAGCTCCACGATCAGCGACGGGATGTCCGTATTCTGCGGCAACATCTTGCTGAGCCGTACGAGGTCCGCTCGCGACTGCGGGGCCGTCTTCTTGTACTGCTCCAGACGATGCAGGGTCAGCTGCGCGGTGTCCTTCTGAAGCTGCGCGCTGGTGATCTGGGTCTCCAGAGTGCTGATCTTGTCGCGCACGGGGCTCAAGAGCACGAAGTACCAACCGACGATGACCACGAGCGCGACCACGGCGGCGATGATATGGACCTCCCAGCGGCGCGACTTCACGGCGAGGCCCCGGGAGTGGACGTGGCAGCCGCCGTCGCCGTCGGCAACGGCGCCGTCGACGTCCCCGCTGCCGACAGCGGCGGCGCCACAAGGAACGGGCGCAGCTGGACAGTGAGCACGAAGAGGGGGAGCGCGGTGTTGCCGACAAGGGTCAAGGTGGAACTGGTGAGTTTGATGTTCTCCACCTGCGGCAACAGACCGAGCCGGGTCATGAACTCGGCCACGTCGGTGTGAGTCATAGCGTTGCCAGTGAAGGTGATGTCCGCCGTGCTTGACGTCCCACCCTGGCCGCCCACCAGCTGGCCGCCGGCCAGCATGGACGGCGGCACGGCGGCATTGATGGCCGTGAGCTGCACCGTGTCGGGTATGACCAGGCTGATCTCCTGCAGGATGCTCGACCAGATCACGCGTGAATCGTAGATCTGCTGCGCCGTGTCAGCCATGCTCGTGCGCTGCGACTGAAGCGTCTCATAGGGCTGCAACGCCGCCGTCTGGTTCTCGGCCTGCTGCGCATCGGCCTGCAGCGCCGTGACCCGGCCCTGCTTCTCGGAGATGCGACCGTTCTGCCACACATAGATGACGCCGAGAACGACGACCAACAGCAGCAAGCCGAAAAGGGCATACATCGCCCCGAGCTCGCGAGCGGCCTTGACTCGTTGCTCGGGCGGAAGCAGGTTGATGCGCTTCATGCCGGCTATTCTTCGTCCTCCAACGCAAGGCCCAGAGCGATCGCCAAACGTGGCGCAACCGCCTCGAGCTCGACCGGCGACAACCCTGATCTGTTCTCGCCTATCGTGACGAGCGGGTTACCGATCTCGACAGGCAGATGCAGCGCCTGCGTGAGGTATTCGTCGATGTTCCTCGTCAGACTGCCGTCGCCGGTTATGAGAATCTTCGTTATCTGGCCGTCGTGTTCCTGCGTGTGGTAGTAGTCGATAGAGCGCCGGATCTCGTCTGAGAAGGTCTCGCACGTCGTGTCCAGCACCTGATGGATCTCGCCGATGGTTTCCGGTTCGAGGTCGCCGATAAGGCCCTCGGGGGCCTCGCCGCTGAGCCCGACCGTAGTGCGCAGCACCTCGGCCTCCGGCGCCTTGATACCCCGATTGCCGACGAGCGCCTGCACGAGAGCGTCGCAGCCCAGGTTGATGACTCGGGTGAACTGTGGCAGCGCGTTGACGCAGACCACGAGGTTGGTGACCCCGGTACCGATGTTGACCAGGGCCGTGGACTCGGCACGGTCGGCAGGAGCGCCTTGGTCGATGAAGCTGACTTGCCTGGTCAACGCGCGTGCCAGGGCGAACGCCTGCAGATCGATGCCTTCGATCGTCAGGCCGGCCTTGGCCGCCACAGCCATGAACTGGCCGATCATCTCCTTTTGGGCGGCCACGAGCAGTATCTTCTGGCGAAGGACGCCGCCCTCCCCCGCGACGGTGGAGAGCACCTGGTAGTCGAGGATCGCTTCCTCGACGGGTATCGGGATCGCCTCCTGCGCCTGGAACTCCACCGCCGAGCGCAGCTCCTTCTCGTCGATCTGGGGAAACTCCAGCGTGCGCACGACGATCTTCTGGTTCGCCACACCGAGCCGCACGCGGTGACCGGCGAACCGGCCTTGCTTCCAGAAGGACTTGAGCTCGTTCGCAAGACCGTCGACATCCACGACCTCGCCTTCGAACACGAGGCCCTCCGGTATGTCCCTCACGGCGACCGCCGTGAGCATCTGTGAGGTTCGCGAACTCTTGACCTGCGCCGCCGCGATCGACGACTGTTCCAAGTCGAGACCCACGCGCACCGCGTTCTTTGCCATGACCGCTCCACTCACCCGCCGACTCTGGCGGGGTTATCGGTAGTTCGCGAAGACACCCTTAGAAGAACCACTTCGCCCCGAAGCCCTGCAACCCTGCCCCAGGACAAGTCGATTATGGCACACCCGCCTTCACGGCGCAGGCAAACCGGCCGCGAAGATTCTGAAGCCACACCGCCCTCATTCCGGCGCGCCGACGACGACTCGCTGGTAACCTGCCGGCGGCGCTTCTCGCCACCGCGGATCGAGTGTGACCGCGAGCTCTGCCGTCACAGTCAGATGCGCGGCCGCCAGCGAGCCGTCCAGAGACAGCGGAGCCGCCAGCACGAGATCGCCGGTGACCATCAGGGCTCCGGCGAAGGCGCAGCCGGCCTGGTCGTCGTCGGCAACGACCGTCGCGTCACCGACGACGACGAGCGTGAGTGCGGCGGCGGCCGGCGGTGCGGGGCGCCTGCCGACGATGCGCAAACCTGGCGCCGCGTCACTGCCGCACACCACGACGATGAGACCATTCTGCGGTGTCCCAGCATCGTCCCCGCCGCCGAAGGCGGGCAGGCGGTCGAGGTGGAGGGTGCCCGCCTCCAGCGCGGCACCGGCCGCTGTGGCGTGGCCCGCCAGCGCTGCCAGCTGCGGGGCCGCCGGTAACCTGACCAGCTCGGCCGGCGGCGGCACACCGGCATGCGCATCGCTGTCGGTGTCCGCGGCGCCACCCATGGCGTGTTCCTCACCCGCGTCGGTGAAGATGCCGGCCGCTGCGTGGACGCCCGGTTGCGGCCACAGCTCCGGATGTGCTGCGTCGCCACGCTCTGCGGTGTCTGCGAACGTGAGGCGCTGACGGCCCAACACGCTGCCGCCGGCGTAGACCCCACAACCTGTGACGGTGGCGGGAGCGAGGAACCGCGCATCCCCGGCCACCGTCACACCGGCAGGCAGCGCGTCCGGCACGAGCCACGCCTGGCAAGCACGCGTGACACACGCCGCACCACAGTGACCGGTCACCTCCACGCGATAGATCGGCTGAGGCTGCGTACCGGCAGACGTAGGCGCCGCGGTCTGGCAGGTGAGATAGTAGCTCTCACCGCTGGGCAACACGACCGTCGCGGCGCTGGGGCATTGATCGACGCCGACCCAACCCCATCGCAGCCGCTCCAGCGCATCTGCGAGGCCTGTCTCGGCGGCTGCGCACGCCGCCTCGTCCTCTTGGTCGCCGTGGGCCACGTCCGCCGCCGACAGCGCCATCGACAGGTAGGCCCCGCCGGCGAGCAACGCCAGTGCGGTGATGACGAGCACCCCGAGGATCGCGTAGCCGGCTTGTCGCCCTTGCCTGCTCACTGGCACGCCCGCAAGGCCACGTCCACAGTCGATTCCTCGGGCCCCCCGGCGCACTCTGCCGTCACACTGAGACGCACTCGGGCAGCCGAGACAAGAGCGGCATCCGCGAAGACGCCGTCGGCTCCGGGGTCCAGAGGTCGGCCATCCACGTCCCAGAGCTGCACGGAGAAGTCGCTGACGCTCTCCTGCAGATAGCTCCCCGGCGCCTTGCGCCACAGAACGCGCCGCGACTCGTCCCAGACATAAGAGACGACGTCCGGCTGAAGAGTGTCCTTCGCGGGGACGGTGAACGTGAGCGCGTGGCGACCGCAGCCCGTGCCAGCTGACGACAACCCGGTCGATCGCCGCAACTCGGAGACCATCAGGCGGCGGGCAAACGCACCGTTGGAGTACACCTCGGCGGCCGTGGCACCGTGCAGCACAGAGCCTTGAACGTCCACCAGCCAGCACCAGCCCGCCGCCAGCAGGATGCCGGTGATGGCCAGTGCGACCACGAGCTCCACCAGGCCGAGTCCGTCACGCGCCCTGAGGTGACTCAACGCCACGCCGCCTGCCTGGTGACCGACGAAGAAGGCAGCTCCGCCGCCGCGAACACCCGAGTGACACTCACGTGAAGCGCACGTCCCGCCTCGGCCCAGGCGAGCGAAACGGTCACGCGCAGCGCAGACCCGGGCAACACGGTGGCCTGGTCGGCAAGGAATCCGCAGACGAGCGGCTCGGACAGCGGCACCCAGCCCAGCGGCGTGCTGCGCACAAAGGTGGCCGCCATGGTCAGACTGCAGAACGGCTCTTGGCAGCTGGAGATGAAGCTGCCTGCGGGCCACTCCGCAGTGCCCCCCGGACAGTAGAACGCCGTGTCGTGGTTGAGCGAGACGCGGCCATGCGGGAAGACCGTGCCCACCAGGTCGGCACCCCCTTGGCCAGCGGCCGAGACCAGGCTGCTCCGCAGGAACGGCAACGAGCGGAGGTCCTCGACGGCGTTGGCGACCAGCTGCCGCGCTTGCCGATCGTGGGCGCAGCGCGCGGTCTGCCCTTGAGCGAGGCTCACTATGCCGGTCACGGCCAGGACCGTGCAGGCCAGCATCGCCGCTGCGACGATCGCCTCGACAAGTGAGAACCCGCGCCCGCCCTTCAGAGGCATCGGACGCACCCCGTGAGCTGCACGGTGACGCGGGACGTCGCGCTTCCCCAAGCGAACACGAACGAGCCCGCCCGCGGCACCGACGACCCTGCCGCTGCAGGCCAACCGGCCGGCAGGAACTCGACGGCAAGGCCAGGGTAGTTGCTGCTGCATGCGCAGGTCCCCAACCGCCCCTGCCGGCAGACGCACCCGCCGCCGCCGGTCTGGTCGCTGACCGCGTACGATGAATCGGCGGCGACGGTCACGCGAACGTGCTCGGCGCGCACCTGCGCTCGAGCTTGCGCCCAACGCAAGACGACGGCCAGATCGCCGGCCGCAGACGATACGCTGGCCTGGCCGTGCGCCATGGTGACCGTGGGCACGACGACACCGGCCAGCAGACCAAGAACGACGATCACGACGAGGAGCTCCACCACCGTGAAGCCGGCTCGGCGAGGGACACACATGGCGCCTCCTTGTGTGAACAGATGCCGCACGCCGCGCCACAGCGCGCAGGTCCATCGGAGGGTAGCCCACCGCGTCTCATGCGTGGAGGGTGACGGGGCGCGCTCGGGGATGACGTTGGTGCGCCACGACGGTGATGGTTCGGAGAGCGCGGCCGCAGGTAGTCGCCGGGGCGCCCCGCCGACCCCGGCCGCACAGGCTCACGCTAGTGCGTGATCAGTCGCAGATAGGCGTGGATGATCGGATGACCGAGGAAGAGGGCCACGGCCGCCCCGGCGGCCAAGAAGGGTCCGAACGGGATGGCGGTCTTGCCCGACCGGCCGGCGACCGCCATCAACAGAACGCCTGCCACGGCCCCAAGGATGAAGCCGATGAACAGGGCCGGGATCACGGCTGTCCCCAAGTACGCGCCCATGCACAGCGCCAGCTTCACATCGCCCATGCCCATGCCTTCGATGCCACGCACGCGCCGGTAGACCTCGGCGATCACGAACAAGAAGAGAGCCGCTCCCAGCCCCGACACCAGCCACTCGAGCCAGTGGTGCGGCTCGAGGACGATCATCAGCGCCAAGCCCAGAGCCGCAGCCGGCAGAATGATCACGTCGGGGATGATCTGCCACTCCACATCGATCTCGCCGACCATAACCAACGTGGTCACGAACAGGAGATGTGGTACGAGCAGCCAGGACCAGCCGTCGTGCAGCGCCACGAGCGCGTAGAGCAGCGCCGTGAGC
>Ga0209777_10003733_pt1 | contig 18609 bp, 17 predicted proteins | sample FrelakmetHBP12HB_FD_187147 | JGI IMG/M metagenome (GOLD analysis project Ga0209777, IMG submission 187147) | Freshwater lake sediment microbial communities from the University of Notre Dame, USA, for methane emissions studies -HBP12 HB (SPAdes)... | ecosystem: Environmental > Aquatic >...
TCATTCTTTCCCCAACATTTTACTCCCCTGGCGGCGGTAAGAGCGCAAGTGTGATCCCCTCCTGCGGAAATCGCCGCCACTCCGCTCGATAGCCCGGCCACATCCACAGGCGTGGCGCTTAATATTTCGTAAGTCTCTTTACTTTTACCGTTTCCCAACTGGCCATACAAATTCATCCCCCAACATTTTACGCCCCTGGCGGCGGTAAGAGCGCAAGTGTGAGTATCTCCAGCGGAAATCGCCACCACTCCACTCGATAACCCGACTACATCCACCGGCGTGGCGCGGTCTTTACCTTTTCCGCTTTCGCCGTTTCCCAGCTGGCCATAGTCATTCTTTCCCCAACATTTCACTCCCCTGGCGGCGGTAAGAGCGCAAGTGTGATCCCCTCCTGCGGAAATCGCCGCAATTCCGCTCGATAAACCGACCACATCCACTGGCGTGGCGCTAATTTTAGGTTGAGACGCCTTACGCTTTTCTTTCCCGAAAACCGTCTCATGCGAGCCTGACGAAACTGCCAAAATCGCCACGATCAGAATTGAGAGCATAAACCGGTTTTTCATATCACGACCTCCTTTTTGGTTGTTCTAATGCGAATTATATCACGGTGATTTATTTATGCAATGCCATATATAAGAAGGAGTTTTTTAAGGCATGGGGAATCTATCGTGATGAGAATTCTGGGGACACCACGAATTCGAGCGCGGGTTATCCGTCATGGCCTACGCCTCTCGGCGCCCACATAGCAAAGCTATGTGGGTTGCCCATTATGCGATTATCAATAATGAAGCCGTGATGGAACCGCCGTTCATCTGGCCCCGAAAACGCTGCGCCGATCCAGTGGCTTGAACCACATATTATTGAAGCGATTTGCGAAATCCATGATGCTTATAAGCGCCGTTATCGTTTCCCTCTCTTCGGGTTTATAATGCTTATCGAAGGCGGCGATTGTCTCGGGACTCCTCACGTCGCCGCGGTTTATCGCGAATTCGCGCGCATAAGCTATCGCGGCCCACGTTCTATCGTCAAAATCCCCGGCCTTCGGGTCATCCAGTTTTCTGATGTATTCCTCCGTCATTCCGGCCTTTCTCCCGGACCGGGAGTGCACCTGGAATCAAAGCTTGCAGTTGTTGGCGTAAGTCACGGTCAGGCAAATCGTTTCCCGGAACATGCGATTGAGGCGCGACAATTCTTTGCGCATTTTCAACGCTAGTTTGATGACGGCGGAGAGATCAGATAAAAACTCCGCCAGTGAGCCGAATTTCGGATGATTTATCCCCGCTTCGGCTCGCTCCACCGATTGCAATATGTTATTAGCCATTTCAATACTCCTTGTCTGCCCAGCAATTTCATTTTAATGGGTAGTTGGTAGTTGGTAGCCCACATAGCTCTGCTATGTGGGCGACGCAAGGAGCAGGCCTCGGAAACCCGGTTCGATGGGTACACTGATGCTTTTTGCTTGCGGGTTATCCGTCTTGGCCTACGCCTCTCGGCGCCCACATAGCAAAGCTATGTGGGTTGCCCGTTCCATGTTATGCCTACCATTCACGCCGCTCTGCCCCCGCTCCCGAAATGCTCGTTCAAATTGCAATAGAAGCGATAGACTTATGTATATACTAAACATTTTTTCATCCGATTTGTCAATCTCGCGGATCGGCGGGGGGCTGAGACATAATCAGGGGGTAGCGTAACGCAGGCGTCTCGCCTGCAAAATGGGGCAGGCGAGACGCCTGCGTTACGACAAAGCAACCCTGCAAAACCCTTCTTTGGGTCGCAGACCCGACCTGCGGCGCTTGCGTTTGACGAATTATGAATGACGAATGAAAATTGAATAACCTGATTTGTAAATTCGTAATTTATTAACGGATTGTCATGAAGATATACAGAAACAACACGACTTGCGCCCCCGGCCGCCTGATTATCCCGCTTCGCGATCTCTCGAAAAGCGACTTTGGTCAGGCCGGCCCCAAGGCGGTGAACCTTGGGGAGCTTCTCGCGCGGGGGTTCCCTGTGCCGGAGGGCTTCGTGTTGACCGCAACGGCGTATCGCAGATTTCTTGAGCATGGGGACATCGAGGGGCGCATAAGGGGCATCCTTGAAACGGCGGGCGCTGATACGAGGAGCGCAGCCGCTTCCGTGGCGGAGCTGATCGCAGGAGGGGCTATGCCCGCTGAGGTGTCCGAGGCGGTTGGCGCGGCGCTTTCGGTGCTCGGAAGAGAATGCGCGGTGGCCGTCCGCTCGTCCGCGACCGCGGAGGACCTGCGCGACGCTTCGTTTGCGGGCCTTTATGAGACTTATCTCAACGTCCGCGGCCGGGAGGCGGTTCTTGAGCACGTATTGCGCTGCTGGGCCTCGGCCTGGTCGGAGAGGGCGCTCGCTTATCTTGCCCGGGCCGGATTCGACCCCCTGGAATCGGACGTGGCGGTGCTGGCGCAGGTCATGGTTCCCGCGGAATTTTCGGGTGTGTTATTTACAACAAATCCAATTTCGGCGCACCCCGGCGAGATCGTGGTTGACGCGGTTTGCGGCCTCGGCGAAAACGCCGTAAGCGGGAAGACGCAGCCCGATCACTTCGCGCTCAGGAAGTTGACCGGCGACGTAAAGCGGCGCAGGCTGGTTGGGGAAGAGCCTTGTGTTTCATCGGCCTCTCTCAGGTCGCTCGCGGAAATGGGGCGCCGCATAGAAAAGGAAATGGGCGCGCCCCAGGACGTCGAATGGGCGATAGCGGGAGGCAAGGTGTACCTGCTTCAGTCCCGCCCAATCACGACCCTGCCACCCGCGGATGAGCCGGTCTTTACGCGCAAAATGGGAGACCAGTACTGGACGGACGTGTTGTCGCCGCTGACGTTCTCATGCGGGGTCAGTTGGATCGTTGAAGGGGCTTTCAGGCCGTTGGTGACGGCGCTGGGTTTCAGGCGGCTTGCCGACCTCGATTTCTTCCGCCTGCACAAAAGCCATCTGTACTTTAACACACATTTCGCGCATGAAGTGATAGGCCTGTTTCCCCAGACCGCGCGCGATCAGGTCATAAACACTTTGGGATCGCCGCACGATGACGATTACCTCGCCGAAGCCCCTCATACGCGGCTCAAGGCCGGCTACGCAATTATCAGGGGCCATCTGCTCGACAAAAACAGCGGGCTTGCGAGAAACGCGCGCCTGCTCGAACAGTGGAGCGTTTCCGTCAAGGAGCGGGTGAATCGCATGTTGCTGGTCGTCGGGAAAAAGCCGCCCGCCTCCAAGCTTATGCAAATGTTCGACGAGGTGAATCGAATGGGCGTCGAGCATTTCGAGGTCATAAGATGGGGCCACGCCTCGTACAACACCGCGCTGACCGACGGCTTCCGCGATATGTGTAGCCGCTGGGCCGACGACGCAGACGGCTCGCTGTTTTTCAAGATCACCGGGCACGTGGATTCAAACGTCACGCTTCAGAGCAATCAGGCCATGTGGGAAACGGCGCTGGAGGTTAGAGGGGATTCGGGCGCGCGGGAAATAGTTATTTCATGCGATCCCGCCGAGTCCACGAGGCGCATTCTCGTTGAAAATGAATGCCCGGCTGCGCGCGCGGCCCTCTCCCGCTTCCTCGCCGATTACGGCCATCGCACAACTTCGCGCGATATAACCGCCCCGCACTGGCTCGACGCGCCCGAGCAGGTCATGGCCATCATCAAAAGCATCCTCTCAGAAGAAACTCCCGAAAGCCCCGCAAAAAAATCCGAGGCCGCCCGCTTGCGCTCCGAGAGGGGCATGGCGGAAGCGATAAGCAGGTTAAAAAGGCATTGGTACGGAATTTTACTAAAACCTCTTTTCGTCTACGTCGCCGAACAGACAAGGATATTCATCGGATACCGCGAAAACCAGAGGGCCACGCTCGACCGGGTAATCTACCTGATGAGGCGGATCGCGCTCGCCATGGGAGATACGCTTGTTGATGAAGGGATTCTGGGATCGAGCGATGGTGTTTTTTTCCTCGACCGGAACGAGTTGACCCGGGTTTTCAAGAAGCGCAACATCGGCGCCGAACTGAGGCGCCTGATTGAGCAGAGGCGCCGGCAGCTCGATGCGGACAGGGAGCATTTGCCGCCGGCGTTCATCAAAGGCTCTTTCGAATTCGATGATCCGCAGGAGGAAACGCCACCGAAGCCGGGCGAGTACAACGGCCTCGGCGCCGCGCCGGGCGTTATCGAGGGAACGGCGCGGGTGTTGACCGACCTCGCGCATGCGCACACCTTGCGCGCGGGGGAGATACTTGTCACGGAGAGCACCGATCCCGCATGGAGCGCGATTTTCATGAAGGTCTCGGGGCTGGTGCTCGAAACCGGGGGCATCCTGAGCCACGGCGCAATTCTCGCGCGCGAATTCGGACTGCCCGCCGTAACTCACGTCGCAGGCGCCACGCGAAATATAAGCACCGGCGACCGATTGCGCGTTGACGGCACAAAGGGCAGGGTGACAATCGTCGGAAAGTTGTAAGGGCATGGTGCCATGCCGCCAGACAAGGGGTTTAAACCCCTTGTCTGAAATACAATCATTGGAGTAAATTCATGGGTTTAATGGATCAAGACGAGGGCCGCCACGACAAGACACAGGATAAATTCTGGCGCGAATCGTATTATTTTAACTTCGTTGACGACCGCACCGGGATTTACGGTTTCACGACCATTGGCTGGCGCGTGAACGAGAACGAAGTTGACGGGCTACTTGTGGTCATCAAGGGCGGCAACCTATGGTTTGCATACCCGGCGGTGAACCGGAGATTCGACGCGCCGTGGGAATCAATCGAGCTACCCAAAGACACGCGCGTCGGAAGGCTTCACTACGATATGGTCGCGCCCTTCCGTCATTGGCGGCTGTGTCTGGACAGCGTAAAGAATTTTCTTGACCTGGATTTCAATTGCTTCACGCCGGTCTACGACTACAACGCGGAAAAACAATCTCTGTCGAGCAAGGTTGCGCAGGAGCATTATGAGCAGTCGGGGGTTGTGCGGGGAGCGCTGCGCGTAAGGGGTCGGGAAATAAAGATTGACGGCACGGGCCAGCGCGATCACTCGTGGGGCGTCCGCGACTGGGGCGGCGTCGAGGGATGGCGATGGATCACTGCCCAATTCGGGAAACGCTTCTCGTTCAACGTCTTCAGCATCAGCGATGGGGATGAAGAGATAGCGGGCGGGTTCGTCTTTGACGGGGAAGATAACTCACGCATAGTCGAATCGAGGATTCATCTTGATTTTCGCGCCGACGGCCAGACGCCGCGCGCCGCGGACATCGAGCTTGTTGACGAAAAGGGCCGCCGCCACATTATAAGGGCCGAGATTTTTCACGTCGTTCCGCTCAAGCGCCACGAGGCTTTCATCAAGGAATGTTTCGCGCGATTTTCCTATGAGGGGATGGAAGGCTGCGGCGTGGTCGAGCGGCTGCACCGGATAAAATCGGGCGCTGAAAAATTGCGATACATTGGAACCGCCTCCGCTTATGCGTTGCGGAGTCTCCTGGCCGGCTGGCGGCCGTGATCGGGAGATTGCGATCAGGGATGGGCGCCGGGTGAGGGCTGGCGGCGTTTCATTTCCTCGGCGATGAAATCGCAGCGCTTGCGGATGGCGCCTACGCCCATGGCAAGCTGCTTTTCGGCGAGCGAGTCGGAAAGGAGTTTCGGCATATTCAGTGTCAACTGGCTGTCCGAGCTGTACTGGAAAATTATCCCGTCCTTGTGATCGAAAAAATTCCACCATGAATGAATGTCAACGAAATATTTATGCGGCCTGCCCTTGTCCATGTGGGCCACTATGGTTTTTGCCTTGTAATCGTATTCCCTCACAAGCGAGTAATAGACCTCCATGCCGAACGCGGCGACGCGATAATCGGTGATATTCACGCGCGTGGTCGGGGTGGGCCGCAGGTCGCTCACCACCGCGCTCTGCTTCACGTAGGGTATCCAGTCCTTTTCGCGCTCCGGGTGATCGAGCACTTCCCAAAGCACTTCGGGGGGCCTCCTGATAAGCACCGACGCCACCAGCCTCGATAATTGCTCCGTGTCCGATGTCTTCGTCTCGACGTGCTTTAGAACAACCTCCCCGCGCTCCAGTTTGGCCAATTCCTGAAGGGTAAATGGCGGTTTATCGGCCCCAAGGGAAGGATTTAAGAACAACCATGACAGGATAATCAGAGCAATTGCAGAAAGGCCGCATCCGCCACGCCCCAACTTTGTCCCTCCAACCATGACAAATTGATACCCTTTTTTAAGCCTTTTGTCAACCAGTCCGCACATTTTTTGCCAGGCCTATTGACATTTTAAAATCACGTGATATATTCATATTTAATGGCTCCCCCGTAGTGGTCCAAATTTATCCTTAAAATTAAAAATCTCTTATTTTTCAATATCTTAGCTCATTAAACATTTGTTTAATGGGCATTTTTGTTCTTTGAAAATTAAATATTTTTCTCTTTTAACCCCTAAAAAAAGGAGGAACACAGTGGTCTATCTGGAGTTCGGTAAAATCGTGCGTGAGGCGCTGCTTCTGCTCCTGTCCTTTGGCATAGTTTACACCGCAATCGGCCTGTTTTGGTCCGTATGCGCCATATATGCGGCTTCCTGTTCCGAAAAGGGTTTCAAAAGGGAGATAACCGAAGGAATTGGAGCCACCAAAACGCCCTTCCCCATTATCTTCTTCCTGTTCTTTTCCTGTATCACCTGGGGATGGCCGTTCATTATGAGACACATGCGCAAAAGAAAACAGGAGGAAGCTTTGCAGGAAGCGCAACGAGAGAAGGAAAGACTCAAAAAGTTAGAAGAATTGCGCTTCAAATAAACGCGGCGAGACAAGGAGGACAAGGTAGACAAGGGGTTTAAAAGTCTTCGTCCGTCTGGACCCTTTGCGCCAACCCATTCTCAGACAAGGGGTTTTAAACCCCTTGTCTTAATTAAGATGATGGCTCTTAACAAAAAAGGAGGAAAGGTCATGTTCGGAAAAATCCGGTCGTTGTTCAGGCAAAACCGTGAGAGCGATGATCCCGACTTAACTTGCGAGCGGGATGATCGGGAATTGACTTACGAAAGGGCCTTGCGCCTTGTCAGAGCTGCCTATGCCTACAATTTCTGGGAACGGGAGACCGAAGAAGAAATTCGGCGCGACTCGGACTACTGGTTCGATGGCTTACCCTATACCCTTCCGTACCCCGGAACCACGGATTATTACAACCTCGCGGAAGGCGCCGCTGAAGTGACCCTTTGGAAATATCCGAAAAAGATCCTGGAGTGCGCCCAGAACATCATTGAGATGAGCCATCAAGGCATACTCCCTTACGGAACACTCACAGAAGCAGCTAAAATTGTCGTGGAAAGGATGGGCAAGGAACTCAATAATATAACTTGAAGCTGGAGTTTCGTGAGAAGTATTTTCATTCTCCCCGGCATTCTGAGCTATAATGATTTCCATTCTTCACTAATAATTCTCCATTCGTTATTAAATTCTCTTATCCTCATACTCTTTTCCCCTATATCATGTCTTTTTTTATCTAAATATTCTTGCTTGAAAATAACGCTATAATTTGCCTCGTCTATTTTATAAATTTCAACTTTCTCTATAGTTATTTTTATTTCACCTGCTTTGATATTTTTATATCTCTTTCTTTTCTCTTTCATCCATTCCTTATAATTAGATTTATTCATAGTAGAGTAAAAGCTATTATCATAAAGAGAAGAATATTTATTAAAATCATTGGGAATATTTTCCCATGCACTTTTCCAATTGTTCAAAAATGCAATTATTTCGTTCCTTTTTTCTTCACTTATCTCACCTAAGTTTATCTCTTTTTGTATATTTGTTGTTAATAAACCTTTTAATCCATTCTCAATTAAATTACTATATTTTTCAATAAAAATATTAATTCCTGTTAAAATAATCGTTGATGCCAATATCGTTATTCCAAAAGGATAGAAAAATCGTCTCATAATATCCCTAATTTTTACCGATATTTTAAAATAAAATAGATAACCTACAACAATACTTATAATAATGTTTATAAGATAAGAGTATATGGCTGCCTTTCCCATACTTATATGCAGCATAATCGTGCTTAAAAATGTTCCCAAAGATCCTCCAATTGAAATCGCACCAGCTAGTCCACCAATAAAATATGGAATACCAATTTTATGAATTATTTTGTTCTTAAGGGTTTTAGCATCTTCCTTTAAAGGATTCATGCAAATTACTTTGTTGATTTCATCTAGTGATTGCGAATAATCTTTAGAGGAAAAATAATTCTGAGCAAGTAGGAAATGTTCCTGACATGCCTCCAAAATAGGATTTTCAGGCGCAAATATATTATTTTCTTTTCCATATATCCATAAATCGTAATCTTTTTGGTTATATATATATTTCAAATATATTGCACAAATTTGCGAAATGGCAAGTTTTTGCTTAAAAATTATATAGTCTTTGTTTATAATCCCCATTTCACTATTGTCTTTCAAATTTAAAAGTAATTGACCTAAAATTTGTCTAAGATTTTCGTTAGGAACAGGTTCTAAAATATTTGGCGCTATTTCTTTAAGTATAATATTCAAGATTTCCTCTGGATCCTCAAAAGAAATGCCCTCTGAGGAAATTATATCTCCGCCATTATAAATACTTAGCTGATTACCAGAGATTATGGGATTGGGAAGCATCTTATGGTGTATAAAGTCATTATTTTCTTTTGGTTTAAAAATACTATTAATGTTAAGATATGATACTAGAGAGCCATAGCCCTTACAATCGGAACATATGAGAATACCACTTCCGTCGCATACGTGGCAATCTACTTCTGCTCTGCCCCCACAGTTATCACAGTTTTGATATCCGTTTTTACAATAAGTACAAGGGATTGAACCGCCTCCTCCGCAATGGTTGCAATGAGCTAATCTTGTACTACCGCTAGAAGAACGACGATCATAAAAATACTGCTCCCTTTGGCCACTACCCCCACAATATCTGCACTCATGTTTTCCACTTCCACCGCATGATGAGCATCGCACTTCACCTGTACCCGAACATCTTGAACAGCGCTCTCGTGTCGAACCTCCACAATTGTAACACCTATCTTCTCCTTTACCTCTGCAATAAAAACATTCATGGACTTCTTGTGATTCTGCTATAAAACCACTATCTGCTTTCTCTTTAAAGTCATCTTCATCAATTTGTATATTATATCCATACGACCAAATATCAACATTATTTTTGTCAATAATTTTGGGTGGAATTTGTTTTCCAACGAATGGTCTATGCTCTTCTGTGAGTTCCCTCTTTTCATATAGAGTTTGAACTTTGATTTTATAAGATGGCCTTTCACAGAGTAATAAGATATTGATTTTGTCTCCGAAGTCATTTAAATCATGATATGGTATACTTTTTGCCCATTCAGAGATATATTGACGAATTGTATTTAGTTTTTCCTCATCCGTAACATCTCTTTCATAAATAAGACTTTTTAATTTCTCATTTGTCTCCGGAGAAAGCATAATATTTCCATCCGGATAATTGATAGAATATTGTTTTATAGCACCATCATTTTTTCCAAGATTTTCGAGCGCCACCTGTAAATTCATGAAGGTATTTGGATCATTCGACCGCGACTTATCTGAATGAACAAAATTTTCTTTAGCAACTTTATATTTTCCAAGATTATTGAGCGCGAGGCTAAAATGTTTTGTAATTTCTGGATTATCCGGGTTCAGCTCATTCGCTTTCTTATATTTTTCTAGGGCTTCTTCGGTTTTTCCAAGATTATAGAGCACAATACCCCAATACATGAGGGTATTTGGATCATTAGGTTTTAATTCATGCGCACGACAAAATTTTTCTTTAGCCATTTCATATTTTCCAATAAATCCTTCTATACTCGTTGTTGTTTGTTCATTTTTACCACTATGCAAAAGCGCTAAACCCCAATTTATCAGAACTTCTGGATTTTCCGGGTTCAGCTCATTCGCTTGCTTATATTTCTCTATGGCATCATCAAATTTTCCAAGGTCGTCGAGCTCAATGCCCTTGTTTATGAGTTCGGTTATTGTCCCACATGTAGGGGGGATTTTTGGCTTTTCTTCTGAGGACATGTTAAGATTTTAAACTTTCATGATACCTTGTTAGAAGATTTTCCTAAATCTTTCCCAATCCATTAACTTTAATAGCGTCATGGTCGGGACAAGATAGGCAGGATGATGTTCTTTGCATACCGGAAGTTTCCTCGTTTGGCGCGAAACCTAGGCCATCTTATTCTTATTTATTATCGTCATATGGAAACGTATACTCCGGGTCTTTCATAACGAGCCAAACGCAAAAGTACAAATAAGCCGCCAATAGTTGTGAAGTTGCAAGGCTTATTTCCTGCTTCTCTAGGAAAATTGGTTTTATACCATTGCAGCGTAAATTGGCCATCTTGTATGAGGATATTGCGTGCACCGAGTAACTCACCGGCTGTAATCGTTTTTTGATAAGTAGGAGGGACGTTTTCGTAAATAATAGTTCTTTGAGCATTGTTCACTTCCATTACTCTAGCGTTGACTCTTGGCCTTCGAATAATCGTTCCAATTCTGACTCTTATTGCTATTAGTTGAAAGATAGCCGCAACATTTCCGCCGTTCACTTAATTTCTTCTCCTTTCAATCAAGTTCAGCTAAAATTGATATTAACGCGCCTTTTTTTTCACTTCTCCTTGCAAATATGGCTTCGTATGGCCAATTAAAAAACTCTCGGCAAATATTCGATCTCGATCATCATTAAGGTTAAAACCGCAAACCGCCACAGTAAATTCAAGGTATAGAAAATCACCGATCTTTTTAAGATTCTCCGCCTCGTTATAAACCTTCTTATTTGTAACCCCCGCTCTGCCTTCCGGCTTCGCTCCTTTATAATTTCCCAAACGACCCGATAAGCTTCGACCGGCCTCTCCTACGTATGCGACGCATTGGGTTGAATTCTTAACCCATCTGTATATGATATTTTTTGTTTCCCAGTCTTTATTGTCCTTTGATATTTTATCACACCATTTATAAGGTTGACCCTTATCATTCGTTAACCTGATCCAATTAACAGAAAAATCGACGAATATCTTTTGAATGCTCATATTTAATAACCCCCTCTTTGTCTTGGTTCAGCAGGAATCGGGGTTTCCGCACCCGGTCATCCTTACGGTAAGCCCCATCAAGTTATCCTTCTCAAGATTTTGCCTCTGTTTCGCCCGACGATGGCAAGTTTAGCATAGACCTTCTGCCTTGTCAAATTATTTTGTTAAACCTTTCCCAATTAGATAATTTTATTAACTTGGTGCGGGCCTATCGGATAAAATAATCAATCCGAACGGCGCCACTGTTCCCCATCCTTGCCAGCCGGGCATAGATATGCTAAATGTCATGGGGTAATGATTTTTGGCCAGAGTCTCGAAAAAGGGGGCGCCGCGAAATGCCTCAAATAGACATGGCTAAGCTTGAGAGCTATCTAAGCGAAAAGCTTGGCGCGCGTAACCTCTCCATTACCGCTTTCTCGAAGAACCTCGAGGGCTGGTCAATGGAGACTTTCAGCCTCGGCCTTTCTTATGAAAAGGACGGCCGCGAGGTGAAAAGGGACATCATCATACGCAAGGAGCCGGTGGCGGGCCTTCTCGAACCCTAGAAAAATAAGGGGTGACTGTCCCTACTTTTCTTTACTTTTCTTACTTTTCTTTACTTTTCTTCCTAATGCCTACAGCCTACAGCCTACAGCCTAAAAACCTTCCAATGGTTAAAAATAATCCTCCCTGTTATCATTATTCAAAAATGATTTTCTCTCCAAAACAACTGGCGAACCGCTTCGGGCAGTTTCACTATCATCATGCGTCGCTGTATAAACTGGAGCGGCTGGTGAGGTACACCCGCGAGGGCAGGCCTCTTCCGATGCCGTCTTACCTGTTTGTGGAGCCGACAAACATCTGCAATTACTCGTGTCCGAAATGTCCCCAGTCAACGGGGTTGGGCCGGCCCCCCGCCACGATGGAGATTGATCTTTTCCGGGACCTGATCGCCCAACTCAAGCCTCACAAGCCTTGCGTGACGCTGCACCACAGCGGCGAGCCGATGCTTCACCCGCGAATCTTCGACATGATCCGCATCGCCAGAGAGGCCGGCCTCCACACCATACTCGTAACAAATGCGTCGCTGCTGCACAAGGAAGATTTTCGCGTGACAAGAGAAGGCCCGGACGCAATAACTTTTTCGGTTGACGGCGCCAGCCCCGGCTCTTATGAGCCGGCCCACGGCGGCGCCCCGTGGGAAACCATCAAGAGCAACATTGAGGAGTTTTTCAAAAGGCGGGGCCCCGAAAGCCCCACACAAATAGCCCAGATAGCGATGGTCAAAGATTCCCAGAAGCCGGAAGAGATTCAGGAATTGATGGATTTCTCCAGGAAATTCCCCTTCACTATTGCGTTCACAAAGCCGGCCTTCAAATGGCCCAATGGGAAGGGCGTGTCGCCAATCCCCGAATTCTCCCCCGGCCATTTCGTTTATCCCTGCGGCCACCCCTGGCTCAGCCCCGCGATACTCGCCGACGGCGCCGTTGTGCCCTGCTGCCTCGACGCCCACATGCTGTATCCCGCCGGTAATATAAAAGAAAAAACGTTCATCGAGATATTCAACGGGCAGAGGCTCGAACTCCTTCGCCGCCACCTTCTCGACCTTGAAGGAACACCCCCTCTCCCGCTTTGCGATTCATGCTTCATCAAGCGGCTCGCAGTGCCCATGAGCGCCCGCAACAAGATAATCTTTCGCACCATGCCGATATGGAAGAGGTTCTTCCGCAGCCTGCCAACACCCCTTGAAGTGCTAGAGTGACAAGCGATGAATGATAAGTGATGAGTGAAAGATAATAGGTTGCTTCTTATTCATTCATCGTTCATCATTCATCATTTATTGAGGGAAAGCGGGGATGGAACCGGGAAACGAATCGCTCTACGCGCTTGCTTTGAACAAGATTCCGGGCGTCGGCGGCGTGACATATCGCCGTCTGGTCGAGCGCTTTGGGAGCGCGGGAGGCGTTTTTCGCGCGGGCCGGAAAGCCCTTGAAACCGTCAAGGGTATCCGCAAAGAAGCGCTCGAGGCCATTGTCTCGAGCGATGCGGAGAAGTCCGGCCGCGAGGAATGGGAGAAAATATCGGGGGCCGGCTTTCGCGTCATTTTTTTCAAGGGCACTCAATACCCGCCCAGACTGGCCGAAATACACGATCCGCCGCCGGTGCTCTACGTGACGGGCGATATTAGAGAAAGCGACGAAATAGCCGTTGCAGTGGTCGGAAGTCGAGACCCCACAGAATATGGGCGAGGCGCGGCGGAAAAGATCGCATGCGACCTGGCGCGGGCGGGCGTCACCATAGTGAGCGGCATGGCGCGCGGCATAGACAGCGCCGCACACCGCGCCGCCATCGAGGCGGGCGGCAGAACCATCGCAGTGCTCGGCAGCGGCCTCGATGTGATCTATCCCAGCGAAAACAAAAAGCTGTTTGACGCCATCCGTGAGCATGGGGCGGTCATATCTCCTTATCCAATAGGCGCAAAACCCGAAAAGGGCAACTTCCCCGCCCGAAACCGCATAATCTCAGGCATCTCCCTCGGCGTCATTATCGTCCAGGCCACCACGCCGGATTCCGGCAGCCTGATAACCGCCCGGCATGCCCTCGAGCAGGGCCGGGAGGTGTTTGCCGTCCCGGGGCGCGTCGGCTCCCAGACCAGCAGGGGCACTAATCGCCTCATAAAAAAAGGCGAGGCCAAGCTGATAGAAACCGCCGCCGACGTCCTCGAAGAGATACTCCCTCAATTGAAGACGCCCGAAAGGCCCGCAGGTTCCGATTTGAAAACCGCCGCCAATAAACCGTTGTCAAACCTGAGCAAATCGGAGCGAACGGTGTACAATTGCACCGGCGATGAACCCATGCACATTGACATCATCGCCAGAAAATGTAACATCCCCATCCACGAGTTGGCGGGAACGCTCCTTTCCCTCGAATTGAAAGGACTCGTGACCCAGCAGCCGGGCGCCGTCTTCGCGCGCAAGTCATGGCCCGGCGGCAACTGAAAATTGACAGGATGGCTTGAGTTGCAGGGGCGTCCCGACTGGTTGGGACTGCGCCCCTTCATAAATTACAGGAAAGTAAATCAGGTATGAGCAAATCTCTTGTGATAGTGGAGAGTCCCGCGAAGGCTCGAACTTTAACAAAGTATCTCGGCAAGGGCTACGTGGTGAAGGCCAGCGTCGGCCACGTGATTGATCTGCCCCAGAAGCGGATAGGGGTTGATATCGAGGCGGGGTTCGAGCCGGAATGGGTCGTATCGCCCGGCAAGAAGCGCATTATCGAGGATCTGAAAAAGGCAGCGGCCGGCGCCGACCTGGTCTACCTCGCAAGCGACCCGGACCGCGAGGGCGAGGCGATCGCGTGGCACATCGCGGGCGCAATTGACGCCTCGAAAACCATTCACCGCGTGCTCATCAACGAAATCACGAAGCGCGGAGTCGCCGACGCCATGGAGCATCCGATCAAACTCAACGAAAGCCTCTTCAACGCCCAGCAGGCGCGACGCATCCTCGACCGCCTCGTCGGATACAAGCTCAGCCCCCTCCTCCAGAGCAAGGTGCGCAAGGGCCTCTCCGCAGGCCGCGTCCAATCCGTCGCCGTCCGACTCGTCTGCGAGCGCGAGGCCGCCATCGAGGCCTTCGTGCCCGAGGAATATTGGAGCATCGAGGTCATACTGAGGGCCGACGAGCCGCCCACCTTCATCGCGAGACTAGTGGAAATCGAGGGCGAGAAGGCCCGGATCGGCGACGGGGAAGCCGCCCAGAAAATAGTAGACAATTTAACAAATGGTGAATATCACGTCCGTGATATAAAGCGGAAGGACCGATACCGGAATCCCCCGCCGCCCTTCACCACCGCCAAGCTACAGCAGGAGGCGTCCCGGAAGCTCAAGCTCACCGCCAGACAGACCATGAGCCTCGCCCAGCGCCTCTACGAGGGCCTCGAAATCGGGGAACACGGCCCCGTCGGCCTTATAACCTACATGAGAACTGACTCCGTTCGTGTGAGCGCCGACGCCCAGAACGCCGCCCGCGATGTCATCTCCGCGCGCTTCGGCCCCGAACATCTCCCCCAGAAACCCCCGATCTACAAGAGCAGGAAAGAGGCCCAGGAGGCACATGAGGCCATCCGCCCCACTGACCTCGCCATCACCCCCGAAGATGTCGCAAAACACGTTGACCGCGAGCTTGCCCGCCTATACGAATTGATCTACCTGCGCTTCCTCGCCAGCCAGATGAAGCCCGCCGTCCTCGATCAGCTCCAGATAAATATAATCAACGGCGCATACCTCCTGCGTACCACCGCCACCACCGTGAAATTCCCCGGCTTCACCGCCGCATACACCGAAGGAAAGGACGAAGAAACGGTCGAGAACGGCGCCGAAAACGGCGAGGGCAAGGTCTTCGATCTGCCGCCTCTCAAGGAAGGACAACGCCTCACCGGAGAAAAAATAACCCCCGAGCAGCATTTCACCCAGCCGCCCCCTCGCTTCACCGAGGCGACCCTTGTCAAGGAACTGGAAGAGCGGGGCATCGGAAGACCCAGCACTTACGCGCAAATACTCGGCACCATCCAGGAACGCGATTATGTCGGCAAGCAGGAGGGAAAATTTTTTCCCACCGACCTGGGCCGCCTCGTCAACGAGCTCCTCGTCGGCAGCTTCCCCGATATCCTCAACGTCGAGTTCACCGCGCGCATGGAGGAAGACCTCGACCGCATCGAAGAAGGCGGCCTCAACTGGCGCGAGGCGCTATCGAGCTTCTGGAAACCCTTCAGCGCAAGTCTCGAGCAAGCGCGGAAGGCCATGCGGAACGTCAAAAAGGAGCGCGAGGAGATCACCGACATCCCTTGCGGCGTTTGCGGCAAGCCCATGGTGGTGAGGTGGGGCAGAAAAGGCGAATTCATCGCCTGCTCCGCCTTCCCAAAATGTAAAAATACATCCAATTTCCGCCGCGACGAGTCCGGCGCAATACAACTCCTCCCCAACGGCGCCCCGACCCCCTGCCCCGTCTGCGGCAAGCCGCTCGTCGTCCGCTCGGGCAAAAAGGGCGAATTCCTCGGATGCAGCTCATACCCGGAATGCTCGTACACCACGGACTTCACCCGCGACGAACAGGGCGTCCCTCATCCCGTCAAAGCGCCCGACCCGGGCGCAACACCGGGCCAAAACACAGAAGAAGCTCCCCCAGCTTGCCCCGCCTGCGGGAAACCCATGATAAAAAAACAGGGCAGATGGGGCCCCTACTTCGCCTGCGCAGGATTCCCCGAATGCAAACAGACCATCCGGATCAAAACCGCCAAGGTCGCCCCCCAGCCAACCGACATCCCATGCGACAAGTGCGGCAAACCCATGGTCATACGCATGGGAAGGCGCGGGGAATTCCTCGCCTGCTCCGGCTACCCGACATGCAAAAACGCCAAAAACTTCACCCGCGACGCAGACGGCAAAATCACCGTCACCGTGGAAGAATCCACAGACGAAAAATGTGAAAAATGCGGCAAACCAATGGCAGTAAGAAAAGGCCGCTGGGGCCCCTTCCTCGCCTGCACCGGCTACCCGGATTGCAACAACATCAGGAAAATCCAGAAGAAATAGGCCTTTTAGGCGTCAGGCCTTAGATTAGAAAAGAAATCAACACAGAGACACTGAGTTGTTCAATCTTTCTAAGACAAGGGGTTTAAACCCCTTGTCTTTCTAATATCTAAAATTCTCTGCGTCTCTGTGTTTCATCTTCCGCTACTAAGCCCCAAGGTCTTCTACGAGCCGCCGCTCGTCGCCGTCCTTATAACCTCCCAGATTATCACGCAAAACAGCGTGAAGCTGAGTGTCTCTTTGTTATTCAAAATCACCTTCCACAGAAAAAAATCGTTGAAATAATTGGCCACAAGAAAGACGACAATTAATAGTAACAGCGCAAATAGCTTTATCTGTCTGTCCATGGTCGAAGCACTTCCTGTTCATATAATTAAGCATAATCCGTGCCGCACGGAAAGACGCTGTTTTTCGGCGAAAAAATAAGGCATATATATATATAGAATCAACGAAGGCAATGACGAAAATTGACACCCGCAATTAAAACTCGGACAAATAACGGCCCTATTTTCAGGCCGATTAAATTACCGATATTGACATTTCAAGTTTGTGATTGGTTGAATATCCCTATGCCTGGCCGAAGAGCAGGTCAAGGGCCTTAATGACGCGCTCCAGTTCTTTTATGTTCAGCCCCGCGATGCGGTCGAATATCCCGGTTAATTTCAGCTCCCGCTCGTCCGGTTCCCCGAAAAAGGTCTTCTTTTCCACGACCACGCCCACGATTCGCGCTCCTTCGCCATCCCCGACCTCGATGTCCGGATATTTCGGGTTGAGTGGGTGCAGGACCGGGCGGTTTTGCAGATATTTCAGTTGTTTGAATGTGGCCTTGTTTTCGCTTTCGAACTTTGCGATCACGAAATCGCCCGATTTGGGGCGGCGTTCGGGATCAACGATGATTGTTTCGCCCTCGAAAAATTCCGGCTCCATGCTATCGCCCTCGACGCGCAGTGAAAACGCCCGCCCGCCGCCCGCGTCCGTGTAGACCCACTCGTCCGCGGCGCCCGGCTCGAATCCCCCATCGGAAGCCTCGTCCCATGCGCCGGCCCGCGCCCACCCTATGCGCGGCACCGGCCTTGCGGCCCCAAGACGGATAAGCCCCCACTCATCAGGCATGAATGGCGACCGCAAGGGCGCCGCCTGCCCGGATGGCGCCCGCTGAGCCGTTTCATCTTGTCGGGACAGCGACCCTATAGCGTGAGTGGGCGCCGGCTTTTCGGACAAAACCTCCCCAATCGTTGCCCCAACCGCCCCGGCAACACGCTCCAGGACGCTCAAATTCGGGCTTCGCCGCCCGTTCTCGATCTTGGCCAGGTAGTCGTAGCTGATCCCGGCAGCCTTCGCCGCATCGCCCCTTTTTATGCCGCGCTTTTTACGCAGCTTTTTCAGTTTTCCACCGATGAGGTTCATTTATCAACTTACACTTAACTTAAGACAAATAGTATAACATCTTTATGATAAATGCAAGTCCAATAAGAGTTAATGAATCCTCTCTATTTCTAAATGGAGTCAGAAAAACGGTAACTAGGGTTAAAATCCTCGAAATTCTTTGAAATTTGATCGTTTTGCTCGGTATTTTGGCCTTGATTGCTTATAATTGGTATAGATTCGTTAAAGCCGGACTTGACAATAATACAAATGGTCTTATAATCTGTCATCGTGGTATTTCAGGTGTTTTAGCGCCCGGTTTTTGGGTGTTTTTTGGGGTGGTGGATTTCTAATGAAAATTGGCATTGTCAGTTTTTTGTCACAGGGGGCTGTGGATAAACTGTTGAAAACCGGACGCGTCTCGACGCGCCTCTCCCGCCTCCGCGCCATGCCGGTCCGGTACTGGTGGTTTGCCGGCCTATAACCTCCTTCTGTTAGACCTGTTTCCTCGAAAATTGATGACTTTTAACCATCCGGAGGAGGTGACAGATGACCTGCAATTCGTGTAAAAA
>Ga0209777_10003734_pt1 | contig 18602 bp, 24 predicted proteins | sample FrelakmetHBP12HB_FD_187147 | JGI IMG/M metagenome (GOLD analysis project Ga0209777, IMG submission 187147) | Freshwater lake sediment microbial communities from the University of Notre Dame, USA, for methane emissions studies -HBP12 HB (SPAdes)... | ecosystem: Environmental > Aquatic >...
TCCGAAAGCTTCCCGACTATCCCATGCAAAGTTGTAACTATTGCAAACAGGAAAGCATGTTGAAACCATGTATCAAAAACCAATAGTTACAACTAAGCTTTCGCAAGGTCTAAACAAAAAACTAATTCCCAGCCTCCATTTCTCTACAAGGTCCCCCTTCTGCAGAAATCAATCCATGTATCATCTGTCCAAGGCTTTCCGGCAACCATCCGTTCTGCACCTCCACATTGAAGCGATTTTTGAACAAAGCGAACAACGTTTGAACAATTGCCAAAAGGTCGCTTTAGACAAAAGCAAACTGCCACAACCCCCAAACCACTAATTTCTTCATTGTTCAACAAACGCAAAAATAATTGTGCGAACAAATCACCGGTCTAACCTTCCTAATTCGATCTCTCAGAAATCATCAATTGAAATTGCCAATCCGGAGCCCCAAGAAACGCCTGGAATTACCCGCTCAGGATGCTTCTTAATTAAGTCTTCAAAGACAAAATGTGGCGCGGTTAGGCGTTTTCATCGTTTGTTGCTTCCAAACAGCCATTCGTAATCGAGGAGAAAGGAGAAGGCTTTCGAGAACGAAAACAACTTGGTGACTGGTTGGAATGTTTCAACCTCAAACGTCTCCAACATGCTCTAAACCCGAGTGTGCTGCCTAGAAATATGAACCTTGTTTACTCAAAGTTAATAGTAGCTGTCTCCATATGACGAATGAACTATATTCTTGAAAACGGAAGAACAACGGACCCAATAGAAAAATGAACGTGACGCAATCCTTTCTCTTTTGCTTCTGAAAAGTGCGTTTCAACCCATCTTTAACCGGCTCACTCTTATTCTCTTCTCAGAGACAATCGTGACATTTCCAAGCATGGATTCGCCACGAGAGGCCACAACAAAGGAAACCACTCTAACTTTGTTTTCAATGCTTTCGTCTTTTAGTCTTAGCAGGATAATGCCTGGCAACTTGTAGAATCCTGCAAGCCTACCGATGTATTTGTCGTTAGTAACCAAAACACGACTTTCTTTCGCTGCTCTTTGTATAATCTCTTCATCTGACGCGCCCTTCATGCATTCGATGACCGAAACGGAATCAAAACCCATTTGTTTAAGTTACTTGGAAACCCAAATACCAGTGCATTCATCAACCAAGAACTTCACAAAATCAAGCTCACTTTACAGTTATTGGGTAGACTTCTTCTTCACCGGCAACCTTTGCAGCGTAAAGCAAGACCGCGGCAATGTCATCTTTGGAAAGATGAGGGTAATCCTTTAGAATTTCTTTCTGAGACAACCCTTGAGCTAGCAGCTTCAACACTTGCTCCACAGTAATACGTGTACCCTTAACAATGGGTTTGCCCCACATTATTTTGGGGTTTACAACGATCCGTCCTAAGAGATCTTCTTCGTTTTTCATTTCCTAAGCGCTCAAACAGATAGATAGATTCTTCAGAATAATAAGATGTCACCATCACCGACTAGAAATGACGAAATTATCTAACACGAAGGTTTCAAAAGACTGCTAAAGAGCCCTATCAAAAAAAGGGCTGAAAAACTCTTCCGCGTTGTCTTAAGCTATTTTGTAGCTGTTAGGAAAACGACGTTTCTCTTAGTTTTGGTCGAGACAACCTTGGATGCGCCATACTTGAAGTTTGGCTTGACGGTTTCTCTGTGACTTGCATGGCACTGCACACCCATTCTCGTCTGGTCTTCCGAGACCCAAACAACCCGCCCCATGGTTTGACATTCTGGACACTTCACGGCATCCCCGATTCTAACCAGGAATTCAGTCCCCTTTTTCGCCGGATGTTGTTCGCGAGAACTGACTCGCAGATTCTCTTTCTGAGCCTGCGCTCCACTTTCTACGTACATAGCGTTTTTACCTCTCTCGTGTATTCGAAAAGAATCAGTGACTCACCGGGTTTCAGCCCAGTGAACAAAAGAACCTCTTCAACAACATGAAGGAGACCCACGCTTATAAAGCAAGCAAAAAAATTGGCTGCAACAAACAGGGCGCTCTGATTGCAGAGTCTAAGATTTGCCTGGGTCACGGCTTAGGTGAATCCTGCTTGAGGCTCTGCGCGAACGCTTCCGCCTGCTTAAAGTCTTCATCGTTTGGTCTACCCTTGTTTATCCCGCCCAATATCCTGAGGGCACCAAAGGTGTCAAAACCCGCGCAGTTAAACTCACCCACAACACTAAAGCTCTTGGAAAGAAGTTTTTCCTTGAGGGACGCGTGAAATTTAGCTGCGGCTTTTCCAGTTCTGCCGCTTGTAGAGAATATGAAGGCTTTCTTGCCCGCGACCTGGGGAAGTTTGTCGGCAAAGTCCAGGAGATTCTTGCCGAGTTTCCCAAAGTATACGCCTGAACCGAAGCCGACAAGATCATAACCCGAGAGGCTATTCGGGTCGGCTTGCTCGAGAGTTTTGATTTCCGCTCCGAGGTTGCTGGCGATGGTTTGAGCCACTTTCTCCGTGTTCATGTGATGATAAGAATAAAGGACGATTACAGCTTTCATCGAAGGTTCACTTCATGTTCAGTGTTGAAAGCTTGTATTTTAGCTAAATGGTCAATCAGCGAGTACGGCCTTCTTCAGTTCAGAAGCACAATTGTCTTGCTGGTGAACGGCTCCAAAATCAACACTGAAGTCTGAGGCAGACCTTCCTTAGCCTTGGCTTCAAACTCGCGCTTCTGCCCACCTGACCCATGCACCGCGACAGCCACGTCTGGCTTAAGGTCAACAGCCATTTTATAGGCGTTTTCAGGCGAAGCCGTCGGCGACATTCTTCCCGTCGGCAAAAACGCCACGTCAGAAGGGTAACCCTTGAGCGAAACGTATCCTGAATCGCCCGCATGGAAAAGCGCGACGCCACCCAACTTCACTTGATACAACATTATGGGACCGCGGTGAACGCCCACCACGGCGGACGCAGTTACGTCGCCGAAGGTGTAGGTTTTCCCAGACTCCGCACTCACGAGTTTATCGGCGGGGATCTTCCCCTTCAGTTTAGCCGCAACTTTAGCCTCAGCAAGCACTGGCGCGCCAGTAGCGTTGTAGAGGGCTTTGGTTTTGCCCGCGTTAAAGTGGTCCAAGTGACTGTGCGTAAACAGCAGCAGGTTAACCCCCTTTAGAGCTGTTACCTCGTCGTGCTTAAGAAAACCAGCAGGGTCAAACAAGACAGCTAAGCTTGCCGTCCTAGCTATTATGCCTGACACGCCCAAATAGAAGACGGCAACCTCGTTCTTGCCAAGCGGCAACGCAAAGAACTCAGCGATTTCCTCAGCTCTGCTCCTTCTAAACATGCAAACCACAGTCTCATTTTGAACCATTTGGATATAAAAAGTAATTCATCAAAACGCACACACCTCTCCCACAAAGAAATGTCTTACTTGAATTCAGTTAGCAGTGAAAACTTAAATGGCAAATATTCGAATGCTTAAGCCATGAGCAGCGAAGCGAAACGGTGTTGGAACACCACCAAACCGCTATACGTTAAGTATCATGATGAGGAATGGGGTGTTCCCGTCCACGATGACCGACGGCATTTTGAGTTTTTGGTCCTCGACGGGTTCCAAGCAGGGCTTTCATGGTGGATTATTCTAGAGCGACGCGAGAAGCTGAGGCGAGCATTCGACGGCTTCGACCCAGAAAAAGTCGCGCGATATACCCAGGCAGACTTGGAACGCTTAATGAAAGCGGACGGCGTGATCAAAAACCGGGCGAAAATCGCCGCTGCCGTCACCAACGCGCAGGCCTTCCTCAAAATCCAACGGGAGTTCGGCTCGCTTGACGCCTTCATCTGGCGGTTTACCGGCGGAAAAACCAAGCACAACACCTTCTCCAAGCTGTCGGAGATGCCCGCTGAAACCGATGAGTCCCGCGCGATGAGCAAGGAACTAAAGGCTCGGGGCTTCAAGTTTGTGGGGCCAACGATTTGCTATGCGTACATGCAAGCAGCGGGACTCGTGAATGACCACTTGGTGTGCTGCTTCCGCCACGAACAAATCCGTAAGATCTCCTAATTGCGGATTGGTCACGCTGCTCACGATAGCTTACATGTGTAGTGTACAAAATGCAACACTAAATATAATTAAATCAATGCATCCTTCTTTCAGTGAAACAGTCCGGAGTCGCCCAGCGTGCAGCATCCCCGAAGAAAACGCAGAACCAACATCGTCTTACTCGTAGCCCTCTGGATAATCTTACTCGTGGCCTCCGTCACTATACTCTCCTCAGCCGTTACACCCTTTCTGAAGTCGCTGCAAACTCAAACGCTCGTCAGCCTAGACTGGGCAGGCTACGTCGTCGCCTCCAACAACATTTATCCCCTACCCTCAGTCGTCGGAGTAAACGGCTCCTGGACCGTACCCTATGTCGCAACGACGACGGTGGACTCCTTCTCCGCCGCGTGGATAGGCATAGGCGGACAAATGGACACCACACTTATTCAAGCAGGCTCTGAACAAGACTCCATCAGCGGCCAACCCGTGTACAGCCTTTGGTACGAGCTCTTGCCCGCCAATTCCATAACAATCCCCGACGTCAAAGTCTTGCCAGGCGACCAGATTGCAGCGTCTATTCAACTCTTAGACAGCAAAACCAACACGTGGCTCGTCAACTTGGCTGACCTCACTTCTGGAACATGTTTCACCCAAAACTGCACGACCCAAAACTTAGACTACAACTCCTCACGGCTTACCGCCGAATGGATAATGGAGAGGCCAACAGTGAACAATCAAATAGCCCCATTATCCAACTTCGGCACCATTACGTTCAATAACATATCCGCAATGGTCAGCGGCAAAGCCGGAACCGCAAACGCTTTCCCCAACTACCAAGTCATCATGCAGGACCGCCAAAACAATCAGCTAGTCACGGTTTCAAACCTAAACAAAGATGGATCGTCATTCACCGTCAGCTACGGATAAACACCCAAGGAACACAACTTCAACGCAGATTCTTAGCCGCATCCAAAGCCGCCGAGATGCCCTCAACAGTCAAAGCACAGATCAACTTGGTCGGATCAGATCTGTCAACAACAGGCAAAACCGTGATTCGCTCCCGCGTCATAATCTTCTGAGCCTCCAAAATAGATTCGTCAGCGTAAACGGACACTTTCTTAATCGGCATCTGCCCAACAATGAGCTGACTGCGCTGTTCAGGCTTAACCTTAACCAACTCACCCCAAACCACAAGCCCATCCAAAACGCCGTCCTTGACGACGATGGCATCGTGGTACCGGGCTTTAAACATAATTTCCATGGCATCGCTCAGAGTTGTTTCAGGCTTGACAGTAGCCACCTCAGAGCACATGACGTTGCTGACTCTAACGCGGGCAAGCGTGGTGGATACGATGGTCTGCTCCGCCTCTTCACTCGCGCCGATGTAAACGAACAAGCCCACTACTATAAGCAGAAAATATGAGGGGAAGATAATGCCGAAAACCACCATCCCGATGCCGAAAAGCCTGCCGATATAAGCGGCGTATTTTGTCGCGTCCGTGAACTTTATGCGCTCCGCGAGGAGGGCCCGAAAAACTCTTCCGCCGTCCATGGGAAAAGCGGGAATCAAGTTAAACCCACCAAGAAGCAAGTTCAACACACCCAAGTCAAGCATGAGGCTACCGGCAGTTGTGAGAGAAGTCCCAATGGGGGTCCGAGGCGCCGCGATATTCACGAGCTGGTCCAAAGCCACCAGCACCGCCCCGATCAGAAGACTCGTCAACGGCCCCGAAATGGCAAGGCGCCACTCGATGCCGGGGTTCTCAGGAATTTCCTCGATTTCAGAGACGCCCCCGATCGGGTAGAGAACGATTTTGCGGACTCTAATCTTGTAGTGACGCGCCACGAAGGTATGCGCCATCTCATGCAAAAGAACGAAGATAAACAAGAACAAAATCAAGATGAAAAGATAAAATGTAGGGTACGAAATCACCGCCACTGCACCCATCAGCAAAATGAACGTGATGTGCAGCTCAATGGGTATTCCCCACACAGAAGCAATCTTAAAAGAATACTTCATGCATATCACAAAAGCAGCAGCCGCTTCATTAGCATTTCTGTAAGCCACGCGGCGCAGATTCAGATGTGAACCATCAACCTTATTAAGAATTTACGCGCTAGCCCTAGTGGTTTTCGTATGTTGCCTTCTGCGCTAGCTCACTTGTTCTTCTTGCTCGGTGGAACCCCGCCCGAAGCAGCGCAGATGACCCTCACGGTCATGTTTGTCGTTTTCGGCGTTCTCCTGATAGGAATAGGCTTTCCTCGCGTGTCAAAGACCAAGCAGAGTCTGCTACAGCACAGGTGGACCCTCACAGTAGCCGTAGCGTTGACGCTCGGGCCGTGTTCCTAGTTATGGTGCCTTCAGCCTTCAGTTTCTTCATAGACCCAAACGTCAATTTACTTAGCACTCTCTCCATCGTTACTCTAGTCCATGCCGCCATAGGCGTGCCAGCGGCGACTATGGCTTTGATTTACGTGTTTGGCGACCTGCCAGTAAACGTTCGTATGTGGATGCGCATCACTGCAGCTCTTTGGGTAGCCACGATGGCAGTGGGCGTCGTACTTTTCTTACATATGCTCGCACTAATTTAGGCCAGCTTCGGTAAGGTCTCTGCGAAAAGCTTAACAACGAACCATGCACAGTAAAACCAACTGGAGACTCTTCTCATGTCCCTCGAGTCAAGCCGAAGCTTCGAATCCGACAGAATCCTAGGCGGCGTCGGAGCAATTCTCGCTGCCGTAGGCTCTTTCATACCGTTCTCTGCCTCAGTCGGCATCGTGTACATTATCGGCACAATCATGGTCTTAATTGCGATGAGAGGATTGGCTCAAGACTTCAAGGAAAACGCCATCTCCACCAACGCTCTGTACGGGTTCATCTTCGGCATCGTAGGGGTCATCTTCGGCATAGCTGCGTTTGCCCTCGCAGTAGCCCCAATCTTCACGGCTTTCACGTTTTACCGAGTTTTGTTTCACATCCTGCTCGCGTTTGCCGGATTGACAGTGGTTTTCCTATTCCTAGTCCTCTCAGCGGTATTCCTCAAACGGGCGTTCGAACTCTTGGCAGCAAAGTCAGGAGAACGAATTCTCAGGACAGGCGGACTGCTGCTCCTCATCGGCGCAGCGCTCATCATCGTCTTTGGCCTGGGCTTCATACTCCTATTTATCGCGTGGATTCTGCTTGCTGTCGGACTCTTTTCCATGAGACCCCCAGCGCAACCCGCTCCCGCTCAACCAGCAACACCAGCTACTCCAATGCCATCCACTGCTCCTGCGGGAACGGTAAAGTATTGCCCATACTGCGGAGCAGAAAACAAACTAGAAGGCACCTTCTGCACACACTGCGGCAGAAGAATGACATAATCCACAATCACAAAAGAAAGCACTTTTTGCTAACGCCTTATCCTCCAAATGACAGATAATCTCGCGAGTTGGCTTGCATGTTTAGCGTCGAAAAAATGAAACAAAAAGACTTTCCTTTTGCAGTGGAACTCGCAAACACCATGAACTGGAACATGACCGAATCCGACTTCGCGTTCAACATAAAAATGGAGCCAGACGGCTGCTTCGTGCTCAAAGAGAACTCTAGAACCGTGGGAATAGCAACCTGCATCGCCTACGGGAAGCTCGGCTGGTTCGGCAACCTCATCGTCGAAGAAACACAGCGAAAACATGGCGCGGGAACCATGCTAGTTAAGCACGCACTGGACTACCTTCACAGCGTAGGGGTGACGACGGTTGGACTCTACGCTTACAATCATCTAGTTAACTTCTATGGCAACATAGGCTTCAAAACCGACTCAGAATTCTTAGCCCTGAAAGCAGAAGAAATCGTGAACCCAGATAGTACAGAGAAACCCCCGAAAAATGGAGCCCCAACGCAACGAGACATAACGCAAATGGTTGAATTGGACGCCGCTTGCTTCGGAGGGTCAAGAGCAAAACTGCTACACACAATCCTCGCAGACAAAGGCAACATCTGCTACGCCGCCAAAGAAAAAGGCGAAGTCGAAGGTTTTGCCACAGCCAAAGTCTACGCCGGGATGGCTGAGGTTGGACCATTGGTCTGCAACAGAACCCAAACTCGGACTGCAAATGCTTTGTTATATGCAGTACTAAACAGTCTCCAGGGCTCTGAAGTTTACATTTGTCTACCGTCCACCGAGGCGGACCTAATAGAAGAAGCAAGCAGGTTCGGATTTAAGGAAGAGTTTAGAGTTGTGAGAATGTTTTTAGGTTCGCCCGTCCAGAAAGACTGCATATACCTTGCGGAATCTTTGGAAAGAGGATAATTATGCCTGACGACATGTGCCAAATCATTGTGGACGCTTTCCTACGAGAATCCTGGGCCAGCGTGAAAACCATAGTCGAAGCTCTTTCAACTTTCAAGGGAGAAAAACGCAACCCAGTCACCTTCTTCAAGTTCCAGAACGGCAAACGCATCAACCAAACCTTTGACGGAAGCCACTTCTTCCTGCGCGGCTCAGTCGAGTACACCAACCCGCAGTTAACGGTTGAGGAGGTGCAGGGCATCATCGGCGCCCGCTTACTCGAGGTTTGCTCAAACTACTTCCACGAAAAAGGCTTGCACACGCCCGAACAAGGCGATGTTTTGGCAATATGTGAACTGCTCAAGAAACCACCTGAAGGAAAAGTGGTAGCCTTTCTTTTGAACACCGACGACGTCGAGCCCGACCGCTACAGCATGAACCCACTGAAAGCATCCATCGTTGAAAGCGGGCAAAGCGCGTTCCCAGCAGCTAACGTCAAAACTGATAAACTTTCGGTGGACCAGAACTTCGCAAAAAAGTATGAAGGCACGCTGATTTGCAAGGGCGAAGTTGAACTCATAAAGACCCAGCTCGAGGCGGCAAGCGGCTTATACTTGGATTTTGTGGATTCCGTGAAGTACACACAGCTGCCGCGTTACGCAGAGGCTTTCGGAATGGACCTTTTCCTGCCCTCCCTGCGCATGCCCTTGACGACGATGCAGTTGGAAACCAAGGACGGTTTACTACACCATATCATAGGCGAAACCCACCAAGACTTCGAGTCAGTGCGGCAAGCTTACGAATGCATGGGTAGAAGCATGACGAAGCGAACAACACTATTGACGGTGCCCCATTCGCCCAAAGGCTACGGCAGCAAACGCGCCGCCAGAGGCCGACTCTACTTCAAAGAAACCCAACTCGACGGCGTCAACGTCAAGTACAAAGACACGCTACTCTACCCTAACGCAATGGACGAAGCAGACGTAAGCGTAGCCAAATGCGACGACAACTTCACCGTCCCAGCCGAGAAACTTTCCAACTACAGCTACATGGAAACGCCCTCTTCCCCACAGTTCTTCCTCTATTCCATGGGGTCACCCGAAGACGCCGCTTTGTGGCATGGTGTAGGCGCATTCGGAGCAACACAACTGCTTCAAAGTTACACGAGTGCTCGAAGCGTCTGCCGAAGTGGAAAGCTGGTCAGAAACCTAAGAGAGAAGTATGATGCACGAGTCGACGTACCAATGCACCTGAATCTGGCGCCAAGCGGCGTTTGGGTTCATCCCTTGCACCGCAACATCGACGCAAGCATAGGCTGCGTAGAAAACCTCGCAGACCTAGCACGCATGGGCATGAAAATCGAGCACCTAGCCCAGTTCCGATAAGAGCTGACCGCCATGGTTAACCCTTTTGAATACATCGCTCTTCGAACACTACGACTGTTCAGACGGCTGCATTTATCGAGGCTGGTTTGGATGGGAACATCAGAAAAAAAGTTTAAAGACCTCTTCAAAGGATTCGAAAAAAACGCCGCAGTAAGAGCCATCTTCGGCGACAAAACCGACCAGGTGCTCAAGAACCTCAAAGTGGAAGTCACATGGTTTGGCTACATGGGAGTTGACGACACCGATGGACACATGTTCGTAAACGGACGCTACCTAAACACCGGCGACAAAACCGACATCTACCTCGACGTAGTGCACGAGCTATGCCACGTGAAACAGTGGATGGACGGCAGAGAACTCTTCGACCCCGAATACGACTATGTGGACCGACCCACGGAAGTCGAAGCATACCGCTACACAGTCCAAGAAGCAACACGCATCGGACTAGACAAAGAAAGGATCCTCCAATACCTAAAAACCGAGTGGATGAGCCAAGAAGACCTTAACCGCCTCGTGAAAAACATGGGCCTGAAACTCGAAAAAACAAAACCCTAACATCCCCGCGACTTTTCTTATTAACCGTTCGCGCGTGATTTTTGAAAGCTTGCCAACGACCCCGACTGTCCCATGTAATAGTTGTGACTATCCCAAGCCAGAAACCATGTTGAAACCATGCAGCAAAAACTAATAGTCACAACAAAGCAAATCCGAATAGTTGTGACTTATCAGCAGCCTCACCCTCTTTCCCGCCACCATCTTTCCACTAACCCGCAAAAGACCAATCTTTGAACAATCCGAACAATGGCGAACAATGGCTGAGCAATCGCCGTAAAGATGCTTTGACCGAAAGCAAACTGCTTCAAACCCAAAAAGACCGATTTTCCCCATTGTTAGCACAATGCCAAAAACCATTGTGCCGACAATAAAATCCCCTACCCAAAACACTCAGAAAGACAAGTTCTAAACATTCCGATCAATCGCGATCAATCCCGATCAATGGCAAAGCAACCGCGAAAAAGCTGCTTTGGCTGAAAGCAAACTGCTTCGAACCCAGAAACACAGATTTGCCCATTGATCGAAAAATGGCAAGAACCATTGATCTAAAAAAACTTGTCTCCGGCGACGTGAGCCAAGAGATCGATTTCACGATCTGTCTGCGCCAATCCTCTAGCCCACACATCAGGAACCTGAGCAACCTACACGCAATAGTTATAACTATACTTTGCAGAAACCATGCAGATTCCATGTATCGGAAATCAATAGTTATAACTAAACGCCTGGCAATAGTTATAACTATAAATTTTAGTTCCCCGCCTCACCGCTTCGCTGAAAAGTTCCTCCCAGCAACGTGAATCCGCCAAACCTAACCCTCTGCACCTTCTCTTAACCAGGATTTTACACAATCGCACACAATGCTGCACAATGACCAAACAATCGCCAAAAGACTGCTTCAACCAAAAGCACTGCGCCTCTAACTCAGAAACATGGTTTTTCCCATTGTGCACACAATGAAAAACCATCGACCACACAAACGCGACGGGTCAATCGACCAGGCAAGAGTGAAATCGACCCAGACTACACTCACATGTCAGCGTAAAAGTTTAAAGGAACCCGCCGAGATTTGCATAGGATTTAAACGCATCATAACCCACATTGAGGATGCATAGAGGAAAACAAGCTTGAACGGGAAACCGCTCGTCACCATCATCAGCGCAGGACTCTCAAAATTCGGACGACACGAAGGACTCTACGCAAGAGAACTCTTCAGCTACGCCGCCAAAGAAGCCTTCGACCGATGCCCAAAACTCGACCCAAAACGCGACGTCAAAGCCATGTTCATCGGGCACATGGGCGAATCCTACGAACACCAAGGACACACCGGCTCAGTGACGGCAGACTGGGCAGGACTCACAGGCATACCCGCAACCCGAACCGAAGCCGCATGCGCCTCAAGCGGAGCCGCTTTACGATCAGGGATTTACGCGGTTCTCTCAGGATTAGCCGACACCGTCATCGTAGGAGGAGTAGAAAAAATGACCCACCGCACCACCGCCGAAGTAACAGAATACCTGGCGATGGCCTCAGACTACCCGTTTGAACAATTCCACGGCATCACATTCCCAGGCCTGTTCGCCCTCATGGCAACCGCACACATGCACGCCTACGGCACCACCCAAGAACAAATGGCAAAAGTCGCCGTCAAAAACCACCACCACGCCAGCCTCAACCCCAAAGCCCACCTCCAAAAAGAGATAACCATCGAAAACGTCCTGGCATCAAAAGTGGTCGCATGGCCCCTCAAAATGTACGATTGCTCCCTCATAACCGACGGCGCCAGCTGCATCATCCTAACCAAGCCCGAACTAGCAAGCAAGTTCACTGATCAACCCGTACACATCATCGGGTCCGCGCAAGCCAGCGACACCATAGGACTCTACGAACGCAAAAGCCTCACCAGCCTACAGTCAGCCAAAACAGCCGCGAAAGAAGCCTACCAGATGGCAAACCTAAAACCCAGCGACATTAACTTGGCAGAGGTTCATGACTGCTTCACCTACGTGGAGCTGATGTCCTACGAAGACCTCGGCTTCTGCCCCGTCGGCAAAAGCGGACAGCTAATCGACAGCGGCGAAACCTGCCTAGGCGGAAGCTTACCCGTCAACACAAGCGGCGGCTTAAAAGCCAAAGGCCACCCAGTCGGAGCCACAGGAACGGCGCAAACCTACGAAATTTACATGCAACTAACGGGCCAAGCGGATAGGCGACAAGTCAAAGGCGCAAAGGTTGGCTTGACACACAACGTCGGCGGCTCAGGCGCCACTGCAGCGGTACACGTGTACAGGAGCGAAAACTAACATGAGCACGCAACCTCCTTTCACGATTGAACAATTCTACAAGTTCATGGCAGAAGGCAAACTGATGGCGGGCAAATGCCAAAAATGCAGCAAAATCCACTTGCCCCCGCGCCCCATGTGCGACAACTGCTTCAGCCAAGACTTCACATGGACGCAAGTGTCCGGCAAAGGCAGACTCCTAACCTACACGATAATCCACGTCGCGCCACCCCAATTCCAAGCCCTCGCGCCTTACACAGTGGGTATCGTGCAGCTGGAAAATGGCCTAAAGTTGCCTGGCATGATTTCAGGCGTAACAGAAAACACCCTCAAAGTAGGAATGGATTTAGTTATAGATTTCAAGGGCTGCAGCACGGGGCAAGCGTGGCCCCAGTGGCAGAGGTACTGCTTCAAGCCGCTATGACACGCCCAAAATCCGCTTCTTGCCAGAACCGGAGAACGAAAAAAAAGAAACAGGAAGAAGGCTTTGGGCTTAACCGAAAATGAAGCCCAAGATTAAGCCTATGACGAAGCCCACGCCCAGAGGCAGGATACCGATAACAAGAATGGCTTCTTGAGCGGCTAAGGGTCCGTATGTCGTGGCCCATTCCTGTAACTTTCCGAAGCTCAAGCCCCAGACACCGAAGTATGCTAGAACCAACACGATAACAATTGCGATTATTGCCCATTTTAGGAATTTCTTCACCAGAAAGCCCACGATTAAGCCGACAATGAAAGGAATTGCCATAACGACAAGGGTGGGCAAACCGATTACCGTGCCCTTGCTAATGAATCCCCATAAATCGCTCAGAAGATTCAAGGCAATTATCATTCTTACAGTTCACTTCGTATAACCCGGATAACTATCTAAAACACTTTATGCGAACAAAAGTACTTATGCTTTGCCAGAAAACTAACAAGCAGGAATGCATGCAAAAGCCAAAATAAACTCGACATAGTCTAACGTTGACGAGGAACATCACGATGACCGCAAAACCGCGAGAACACACTTGGGATCTGACTCCACTCTTTCCAAGCCCAAACGACCTCTCAGTCGAACGCGCCATAAGCGAAGCGCCAGCCTCGGCGGAAGCATTCGAAAAGGCTTACAGAGGCAAAATAACCGCCCTCAATGCAGCGGACCTACGAAGGTGCCTTCGCGAGTTCGAAGCCTTCGAAGAAAAACTCGAAAACATCTCGTTATACGCGAGCCTATCCTTTTCGGCGAACATGACGCAGCCCGAAGTGCAAACACTCTATGACAGAGTCAGCAAGCTCGAAGCGAGACTGGGCAAGCAACTAGCATTCTTCTCACTCGAACTGGGTAGGCTGGTTAAGGGCAAACCCGAAATCATCCAAGACCCTGACCTATCGGTCTACCGCCACATGCTGGAACGCGTCCACCTTCGCGTGGAACACCAGCTCTCCGAAGTTGAAGAGCAGCTCATCATAGAAAAGGACCAGTTTGGCGTAAACGCATGGGAAGAACTACAGAGCAAATGGCTCAACACCCGCACATTCAAAGTCAAAGTTCTAGGCGAAGAAAAAACGCTTTCCTACGGAGAAGCCAACGGCTTGCTACCCCATCCCGACCGCGAAACAAGGGAATCCGCCAACAAAGCCATCTACGGCACACTGGGCAAAGACGGGGAAGTCTTCTCGTCTGCGCTACGTAACATCTGCAACGACTGGGTCAACGTTTCCATCCGACGAAAGTACCAATCACCCATGGAGGCAAGCCTAGTCAACAATGACACCGAGCAAGGCATAATAGACAACCTACTGCACGCAATCGAAAGTAAAGCACCGACTTACCGCCGCTACCTCAAACTCAAAGCCAAACTCATGAACCTACCCGCCCTAGGCAACCACGACATAGTCGCGCCGCTGCCAAACGCTCCAGAACTCAAATTCACATTCGAGCAGGCAGAAGCGTTAGTGACACGCGCCTACAGCCGCTTCGATGAAGAATACGCCACCGCCGTCAAAGAAATGTTCGCAAAACGGCGCATAGACGCCTCACCGCGGTTCGGTAAACGAAACGGCGCCTTCTGTGCAAGCTACTTCAAGGGCAAGTCGGCGTTCATCTTAGACAACTTCGCGGGCGCCCTAAACGATGTGTACACGCTAGCGCACGAGTTAGGCCACGCCACTCATGATTACTATGCCTCCCGCAGCCAAACAATTCTAAACACGAGCATACCCTCCATCGTCGCGGAAACCGCATCCATCTTCGGCGAACTCCTACTCACGAACCTGCTCCTTGAAGAAGCAAAATCGACCGAGGAACGAAAACAAGTACTTTGCCTAGTGCTGGACGAGGCAGGCATGACGGCATTTCAAGTGACTGCACGAGTCTGGTTTGAACAAAAGCTCTACAGCAGCATTCAACGAGACGAGTACCTGGATTACAAGACCATCTGCAGCCACTGGACATCGGCGCGGGACCGCATCTTCGGCGAAGCCGTCACATGGTTTCCCGAGATGGAAGCCGAATGGACCATGAAGCCGCACTATTACATGGCGAATTACCGCTTCTATAACTACCCATACGTTTACGCCCAGATGTTCGTCTACACTTTGTACGAACGGTACCTCGAAGAAGGCAAAGCGTTCGTACCCAAGCTAAAACAGGCATTGTCGGCAGGAAGCAGTGCATCGCCCCTGGAGATAGGCAGAATCGTCGGTTTAGACGTAGCCGCTCCTGAATTCTGGGGCAGCGGTTTGAAGGTGTTTGAGCGCCTCATAGAAGACCTGGAGAAAATCGCATAGCCCTACGGGCGCCGCTTTTTCTCTCTTCGAGCTGCCTCTCAGGATCTACCAAAATTTGACGTAACGTGAGTCGCTTATCAGGGCGAAAAGAATCTATTCGTTTGTCATACAAGCACAGGTAATTAGATTTTTGCAGGAAAAGCATTCTTCTGGCGTTTGCTTTGGTCTTGGTTTCGCGGTGAAATAGGCTAGATTTTTTGGGCAGCCGTTTGACTTTAAAGTTGGTTGCTGAGATTTGTCTGATAATTTTGAAGCATCGACTACTTGTTTTGGTGTATAAGTTGTAGTTGTTTGTCGTGGTTTTTCCACTTGGATTAAGCGGGGGATCTGAATTTGGAATGGGAAACTTGAAGGGTTCATTTGAATTGTCTTGTTGGTTTGTGGACCCACGTGTGCGTGTTGTAAGTGGATATTTTTGTTAATTTGGGGCGTAACAGACTTTAATGTTTTTAAAGCTGTTTCTCTGAGGGATGAAAAGCTCAAGAACACCATGACGTCTGCCGAGACTACTGTTCCAATGACGTTAAAAAGGCTTGTTTGGTGCTTCATGATTATCCAGTATAAGCACCACGTGAGTGCCCACATAGATATCATATAATACGTTTGCTTACAAAAAAGGAGTTTTTTTAGCGAGTTCCTAGAGAACAGCTTGATTAACTCTCCAAGGTTGATTCAGAGCTAACCCAACTTGCGAATTTTTCACATCTTCGCTTTAGATCCGAGACCTCAGAGTTTAGTCTTTCAACTTTTCGTTTTCGTTTTTCAAATTCTTCCTTAGCTTTAGTCTCCAGCTGATTAAGCAGGATCATAAGGTGTTCTTTTTGCTCGATCAGACGGGCCTCGTCAACCTCTAAACTCTGGAAAGAATCGAGAATATCTTCCTCGTTTGCACTATTTTGACTTGCCACGTACACTCCTTGCGCGTAAGGAGTTTTTACCTCTTCTCTTTTAACAGTTGCATTTGCCATGCGGTTCGCCTACTATTTAGGAACTATGGGAGGTACTTTTAAAATAACTTATGAATTGCCAGTATGAATTTCGAAAAAATGTGCTTAATCGCTTCTTGAACTCGGTTGACAGATTTTTCAATAGTTTTAGAGCTAAAACGGAGTCGCGTGAACAATTTCTCTGCTCGACTCTCATATGCCCGCGCTAAATGAATTGATGGTTTGCTAATGGGATTTCTGTTCTTGCGGATTCGATAGGTAACCATAATTCCTGATTCCGCGCAGATAATTAGAAGCACAGGCATAATATCCTGAAGACTCTGAGCCTGTTTAGGGGCTGAATTCTGGTGAGATGGAGTTGGAGTAGGTTTAGGAGCCGCAAACGTGTAGAGCGCACGCAAACTCATATCCGATTTTCCCTCATACGACCAAACGGTAGGAAGCAAACTCGAACGCTCCGGTTGAGAAGTCACCGAAATAGAGCCGCCGCCGACATCAAAAAAATACCGAGTAAAGTTTTCTGAAGAATAGCCTAACCAGTACACAGTATTTTGAGAAGCAGAGAAGTTCATAGTGAAGTTGTACCACTCACCAGACACCGAAGTCACATTCAACGTATCCGAGCTTTGAGCAAGCGGCTCTCCTTCTCGCGGCAACTGCGTTTCAGGATCATTTGCAAAAATCACAGCCCTAACCTGAGAGCCATCTGGAGTTCCAGCTAAACAAATGCTAATTTGCACTATTACCCCAGTATCGAGGGGCGTTGTATAGTTACAGAGATTAAACGTCTTAGGGGCTCGCAGACTCGAGTATTCTCCGCCTTTAGCCACGTATCCGAACTGAAACGCAGACGATGAAGCGGGCGTTTGAGAAGGAATCGGTGATGGCGTAGGCTCGGAGGTAGCTGACGGTTCAGGCGTTAAAGTGGGCGCCGGAGTAGGAGAAGGCAAGGGAGTTGGAGTGGCCTCAAGGGTAACACTCGTGCCTGGAGTTAGAGCAGGTGTTGGAACAGGAAAAGTTGGGGGGGAGAAAGTTAGGGATGGCACTGGGATAGATTCAGGGATAGCTGACGGTTCAAGCGTTAAAGTGGGCGCCGGAGTTGGCGGAGGAGTTGGAGAAATAGTTGGAGCAGGAGTCGGAGTAGGAGTAGACGTCGGAGTAGGCGCAGGAGTTGGAGAAACAGTTGGAGTAGGAACAGGCGTCGGAGTTGGGGGCGGCGTCGGAGTAGGCGTTGGAGTTGCAGTAGGCTTCGGAGTTGCAGTAGGCATCGGAGTAGGCGTCGGAGTAGGCGTCGGAGTAGGCGTCGGAGTCAAGTAGTTGTCTGGGGTGTAGGTTATGGATATTTGCTGATTTTGGTTTGTAACGGTGATTGATTGGGGGTCAAGAACACTGCAGGTGTATCCTGTAACGGCAGAGATCACGTACGTGTACGAACCAGATGATACTCCTGTTATCTGTATTTGGCTACCCATTGATTGGTAGACCTGCATGTTAAATCCTATTGTGTTAAATCCTATTGACCAAAGAGTGGTTGTTAACAGTCCAGATTCCGTAAAAGTCACTGAATACGTTTCCGGACTAGAAGTTGGAGTCGGGTCGTAGGCACGATCGGTTTTCGTCAGCGAAGAAGCCGCCAAAGTTAAGCTCAACACCATCACAATGAGGATTATGCCTGTCTTCAATAGTCCTCGTTGTACTGTCAAGTTTTCTCGCATCCACCTTTAGGAAACTCGCGCCAGAGTTCGTTATTTGTCTATTTTGCTTTTGATTAGTATGTTTTATGAACTGTTAATCTGAATTAGCAGCCGAGACCCAGTACATGAGACCAGCTTTGACAAGCGCGCACTTATCAAGCCTGATTAGCGCTGTTCGATGTTTGCCACATAGATTAGGTCTAGATAAGAGCATATTTGCGAAGCTTCTTTATCAAAACAAAAACTACCAGCGAACTGAAGTAGAAGCTACCAACATTAAATCTATGTTTTCAAGCAGCCCGAACCTTTTTCCTAACCGCATGCACGGTGCTTCTCCAGGCGCATGCAAAACGCTTATCCACAAAACTGGTTCAACACTTCATGCACAATGCGAGATGCACTGCGGCAGCAGATTGTTCAAAAAGTTCAAACGCAGCATGTTGATGCGGCACCGCAATGAACCATCAAACATCATGCCGCGGCACCGCCCTGCATACTAGGTGCACAATGGCAAAAACCATTGACCTCACAAAAAAATCTTCTTCCAAGAACTACAAGCCAAACTTGCACCAAATCTAATAGCTAATTAGATAAATATTTGAACATACTGGGCATAGAGACTTCGTCTTCGAGTGCCTTACACAAATGATATTTTGCAGACGGCATCGACATGATGACTCGGTTTGAAAGCTTTTTCTTGGCT
>Ga0209777_10003735_pt1 | contig 18600 bp, 17 predicted proteins | sample FrelakmetHBP12HB_FD_187147 | JGI IMG/M metagenome (GOLD analysis project Ga0209777, IMG submission 187147) | Freshwater lake sediment microbial communities from the University of Notre Dame, USA, for methane emissions studies -HBP12 HB (SPAdes)... | ecosystem: Environmental > Aquatic >...
GTAGGCTGTCCAACTACGAATTGAACGACGTCGCGGAGCAGTTACGGATCTGCCCGTATATCATGATACTGGACGAGCCGCTCCTAAAGAGGGCGGAGGACATCTCGAAGTCGGTACGCCCGAGGACCGCCTCCGCGATCGCCGCAAACCCCGCGTGGGTGGATCCGACCGAAGATTTCGCCCGTCTGAGGGAGCTCGTTGCGCTGCTCGAGGCGGAGGGCCAACCCCCTGGCACCGCGGAGTTCATCAGCGGCACCCGGCTGGAGACTGCCCTGAAGATGGCGCGCATCTTCAACGAGGACCCCGGGTTGCTCGTTCTTTTCCACAAGCTCAACAATGCCATGGTCAGGAGCACCGTCAAGCTCATGAGGCAGGAATACATCGATTATATCCTCGGTGTCGCTTGGCAGAAGACAGGGGAGCGGACATTCCACGAGCTGTTGCTCGAGGCGATTCCCGGCTTGACGGATCGCGGCGTCATCGGGATAATCTGGCATTCGGAGAGCGTCTGCCTCTCGGGGTTATGGCCGGAGATAGTCCAAACAGTGAGAAACGGCAATCTGGACCTCGCCGAGGATGCGCTGGACGCGCTCGCTGACGAAGATTTCGAGGGGGCTGCGGCGATATTGCGCCGGGAGAAGGACGCTGAGAGGGCGGCCGCCGAGGCGAGGATGGCGAGGGAGGAGCTGCTCCTCAAGGATAGGATAAGCCACACCTTCCCGGATGCCACCGACGAGCAGAAAGCTTCCTTCGAGAAGGCCGTTTCACGGCTATCGGGACTGTCGATAGACCCCAAACGATTCACCTCCCTCCGCAAGCACGGGTACGAAAGGATGAGCGCCGCATCCAAAGCCATGGACGGCATGTCGGACGCGGCGGTCCTCGCGGTGTACAAGTCAGGCACTGTAAGGGGCATGTTCATGAAAGCCCTTGATGTGTGCCCAGACGAAGATGTCGCACGGCAGCTGGATGACATATCGCGAGCGAGCCAGAGCACAGACCAGGCCCAGCTTATGATGGAGTTCCAACTGGGCGGATTGATCGATGATGCACGCGTTGTGCGGAAGGGCAAGTTCAGCAGGATCGTGCTTGTCGCGGGAGAGCAGGTGGCAAGGACCATGGCATCCTCGCTTGCCGAGAATATCAATATCCCGGTCGTCACCGTGACCAATGGCGATGCCAACAAGGCTTACATGGGCTCGCTCCTGCGCCAGGGAGACCTCGTGGTCATCGGGGTATCCCATCTGGGCCACAGCGCGTCCAACGTGGCGATAGCCACCTGCAGGAACCTCGGCATACCGTTCGTGATAAGAAGGCAGACGAACGTGGATTTCATCCTGAAAAGGGTCGGGCAGCCGGACAAGCCTTCCGGGAACGGCGGCTCCAGCGCCGGAAGCGACTGATTAAAAGGTCTTTTCGCGTTCTCATGCCATGGCAAAAAGAACCGGAAAGCTCGAAGAGGCGGCGTTCGCCGCAGGATGCTTCTGGGGAGTCGAGGAGACTTTCAGGTGCGAAAAAGGCGTGAGGGAGACCGAAGTCGGCTACATGGGCGGCACGGCGAAAAACCCGACCTATGGGGAGGTCTGCATCGGTACGACCGGCCACGCGGAAACCGTCCATCTCAGGTTCGACCCGAATGAGATTTCGTATAAGCGGTTGCTGGAGATTTTCTGGAATGACCACGACCCGACCCAGCTGAACCGGCAGGGTCCGGATGTCGGGACGAACTACCGCTCCACGATTTTTTATTATACGCCGGAGCAGAAAAAGCAGGCGCTGGAATCAAAGGAAAAACTTGAAAAATCCGGAAAATGCAGGGGAAAAATAGTGACCGAGATCGTGCCTGCATCGGATTTCTGGCGCGCAGAAGAGTACCACCAGAAGTACCTGATGAAAAAAGGGCTGAAGGTGTGTTAAAAAACGCCTACAGCCCGGCCTCGCTCCGGAGCTTCCCCGCCATATCCGTCCTCTCCCAGGTGAATTCCGGCTCTTCCCTGCCGAAATGCCCGTACGCGGCGGTCTTCTTGTAGATTGGCCGCAGAAGGTCGAGCTTCTTTATCATGTCGGCCGGCTTGAACGAGAAGGTATCGCGTATGATATCCTCTATCCTCTCTACGGGCATCTTGTTGGTTCCCCTGGTGTCCACGAAGACCGAGAGCGGCTTCGCGACCCCGATGACATAGGATATCTGGACCTCGCACTGGTCTGCCAGGCCGGCTGCCACGACGTTCTTCGCCACGTAGCGCGCCATGTACGCGCCGGAGCGGTCGACCTTCGACGGGTCCTTACCCGAGAAGCAGCCGCCTCCGTGATGGCCCCTGCCGCCATAGGTGTCAACGATGATCTTCCTGCCCGTGACTCCGGTGTCGGCGGCAGGCCCGCCTAGGACGAACGTCCCGGTGCCGTTCACATGGACTATGGTGTTGGCGTCGTACCAGTCGCCGCAGACCGGCTTTATCACTTCCTCGAGGACGTCCGCGCGTATCCTCTCCAGCGTGACGTCGGGGTCGTGCTGCGCGGCGATGACGAGCGTGTGCGCCCTTTTCGCCTTGTGGTCGTCGTACTCTATCGTCACCTGGGTCTTGCCGTCGGGCCGCAGATAGGGCAGGGTGCCGTTCTTCCGCACCTCAGCCAGCCTCTTCGCGAGCTGATGCGCGAGCATTATCGGAAGCGGCATGAGCTGCGGTGTCTCCTTCGATGCGTAGCCGAACATTATCCCCTGGTCCCCTGCGCCCTGCTCGCGGTCGGACGAGATGTCCACCCCCTGCGCGATGTCCGGCGACTGCTCGTGTATGGACGCCATCACGCCGCATGTCCGGTAATCGAAAAGATATTCCGGCTTGGTGTATCCGATGTCCTTTATCGTGTCCCTGATCACCTTCTGGAACTCGACGTAGCCTTTCGTGGTGATTTCCCCCATCACGCTGACAAGGCCGGCGGTCGTGGCAGTCTCCACCGCCACGCGCGATTTCGGGTCCTGCCTCAGCAGTTCGTCCAGTATCGCGTCAGATACCTGGTCGCAGAGCTTGTCCGGATGCCCCTCTGTCACTGATTCCGAGCTGAAAAGATAGTTCCTTGAAGACATAAAATCCCCTTTTACAGAGATTTGCAATCAGCCGTTTATAAATTCTGGTGAAAGAAAAATTCCGAATGGAATAAAAGGATAAGATTAAAATAAAAAAAGAATGAAGCCGGGCTTCATCTCTTCCTGCTGTAGAACACCGCTGCCAGCACGACCGCCGGGAGCGCCAGCGAGGGCAAGCAGCATGTGCTTCCGCCGTTGTTGCCATACGCCTGTGCCAGCGAGCTGGAGAGCGAGCCGACATCGTTGGCACCGTAATAGTTGCCCTTGCCGGCGGTGGCTATCGCCTGGTCGTTCGTAGCCTCAGAAGATGTGGGGTCCAGGCCCAAGCCGACAACATTGACTATCTTTATGTTGTTGGCCACAGCATTTGTCGCCGCGGTGACCGCGTCCTGCTGCGAATCGCAGGTCTCCTCACCGTCAGTGAGGAGGATTATCTGGGCGCCGCTCCTGCCAGATGTCTGCGCGTAGGAAGCAGCGTAGTCTATAGATTTCGCTATCGGGGTGCTCGATTGGGGCGTGAGGCCCGTAATCTTGTCCCTTATCGGCTGCATGTCCGTGGTGAAGGGCACTTCGGTCCTTATGTCCCCGCAGTCATAGAACACTATGAGGGACACCTCGTCGCCCGACCGCACGTTGTTCAGGAACGTGGTTGCCGCCTGCTTGGCCATGTCTATCTTTGTAGACGAGGACCCGCTGATCGTGTCCGCCATGGAACCCGAGTCGTCGAAAATCAGGATTGTCGACGTGGCGAACGCCAGCGTTCCCAACGCCAGGAAAACCAACAATAGTTTCAGTGTGTTCATTTTTTCACCTCAAGTTGGTTTCAGATGGTATGGAGATATTTAAATAAGTTGCGCAAAAGCATGATTGGAGCGGCATGATTGTCCAGGAAAAGGTGCCAGGTGGAAAGCTTCTTTGCGTGGAGGCCGAGTTTTCAAGCGGCAGGATAACGAGGATAAGGATAACCGGCGATTTCTTCCTCCATCCAGAGGAGACGATTGACGGGATTGAAAAGGCGCTGGTCGGAACGAAGGCGGACGGAGTGGCGGCAAAGGTCTCGGAGGTCCTTGCCAGCAATGGCGCGCAGCTCATCGGGGCATCCCCGGAGGACATCGAGCGGCTTGTGAAGAGGGCGATGGAATGAGATGGCGGCTGCTTCCGTATTCTGAAAACAACGCTTTCCTCAACATGGCCATTGATGAGGCGATAAGCGATTCTGTCCAAATGGGGGAGAGCCCTCCGACCATACGATTCTACGGTTGGAGGCCGGCCGCGGTGTCCATAGGGTATTTCCAATCGCTCGAAAGGGAAGTGGACGTTGCGCGATGCTCCGAAGCCGGAGTGGACGTCGTAAGGCGCAGGACCGGGGGCGGCGCGGTGTTCCACGACAGCGAGATAACTTACAGCATAATCGGAAAAGAAGGGTTGTTCCCGAAGGACATCATCGCCTCATACAGGCAGATTTGCGGGAGCGTCATCAATGCCCTCGCCATTCTTAATATAAATTCGGAATTCAAGCCCATAAACGACATCATAACGAACGGTAAGAAGATATCTGGAAACGCCCAGACGCGCCGGGGCGGAGTATTGTTGCAGCACGGGACGCTCATCTACGAAGTGGACGTGGAGAGGATGTTCTCGCTCCTCAGGGTCCCGGACGAGAAGATAAAGGATAAGATGATAGCTAGTGTTAAGGAGCGCGTAACCTCCATAAGGCAGCAGAAGTATGTGCGCAGGGAGGAAGTGCTGAGCGCGATGCTTGAGGGCTTCACTAGAGGCAAGGAATACGGAACTGGGGAACTCTCTGAAAAAGAGCTCGGAAGGGCGCAAGAGCTCGCGCAAATAAGGTATAAGACAAAGGAATGGAACAACGCAAGATAGGCTAGTTCAGCAGCTTCCTCTTGGGCATCCCGCTCTTCTGTTTGCCGATCACGAATCCGAGCAGCTTCACTTCCCTGAGACTGGCGGCCAATACGGCATTCTTGTAAGATTCGGCCGCGGCCTTGACGATTTCCGGGGTGATTATGCCTGCGGCGAGCGCCGCGGTCAGCCTTGCGCGAACGTCCGGCTCGTTCGGGTCGAGGCGGCCGGATTTGATCCGCCTGATGGCGTCGCTTATCTCCGCCTTGTTTTTCTCACTGTGAAACCCTTCGAGTGCCAGGTGTATGTCATCCTTTGTGATCAGGTTCTTGCTGACATAGCCTTCCAGCTTGTTCAGGACACCGCTATCCGGATAGAGCATTCCAACGCTCACGGAGTCAAGGAGCCCCATCGCCTCGGACAGGTGATGCGCCTCCAGCGCCGTCTGTACGTCCATTTCCGTGTAGTGCCCTTTCCGGACTCCTTCCTCGATAGACAGCTTTATGGCCAGCCTTTCCGGGTTCTCAGAACCGTCGGCGACAAACAGCAGCAGGTGCCTTTGCACGTGCTCGTTCTGGTAATAGGCCCATACGGCTTCTTCACGTTCCTGGAGCGTGATCAGCTGCTTCTGCATGCCCGCGCGTATCGCGCTGCTTGCCGGCTCCTCCCCGGGGTGCACCGTTCCCGCGGCTACCGCCTTGAGTATCACAAATATCATGTTCCGCCATTTCTCCGCGCCAGCTGCGCCTGAAACCGCGTGCTCCGCATCCGCGGTGCCGGCCGGCGGCCCGGCAAATGCCGTCGCGCCGTGGCACGGCCCCAGGTCCGGCATTGCCAAAGATATGCTGCGCGCTACGGATTCTATCAGCGCGAAGGGGCGGGTTTCCCGTGCAAGGTCAAGCTCTTCGTTGGTGAGGATGCCGAGCTCCATCTTATAATCCAAAGATGACGTGTTCTCCTTTTCGTAAGGGTTCGCCTTCCCTTTGCAGGCTTTTTCATCAAGCGCCTTTATCTTACTCCAATCTCTGCTGTCCGCCATAGTAATATTATGGGCGGAAGGGTTTTTAAAGCATTAATATACACTGATTATAACTTAGTAATCAGCGTATCATTCCCAGCTCCTTCCCGACCTTCCCGATCTTCTCGATCGCGAAATCCAGGTCCTCTTTCTTGTGCTCCGCGGTCACCATGGTCCTTATCCTTGCCTTGTCCTTTGCGACCATGGGGAAGACCACCGGAAGCGCGTACACGCCCTCGTCGAAGAGCTTCGCGCTCATCTCGCGCGCCTTGCCCGAATCGTTCGTCATGATGGGCGTTATCGGCGTCTGGCTGTTCCCGAGGTCGAAGCCCAGCGCCTTCAGCCTCTTCTTGTAGTATTTCGTGTTCCTCCAGAGTTTCCGCACGAGCCGGTCGTCCTTCTCGAGCAGCTCGAGCGCAGCGATGGACGCAGCGACGGTCGCCGGGCCATGGGAGCCCGTGAGCAGCCATGTCCTTGATTTGTTCAGCAGGTACTCCTTGCAGGTCTTCGAGGTCGCGATGAGCCCTCCCATTGTGCCGAACGCCTTGGAGAACGTGCCCATCTCGAAGTCCACCCTTCCCTCCAGCTTGAAATGGTTCACTATGCCCCTCCCATGGTCGCCGAGCACCCCATCCCCGTGCGCGTCGTCCACATAGGTCGCAGCACCGTGCTTCTCCGCCAGTTCCACGATCCGGTCGAGCGGCGCGATGTCCCCGTCCATGGAGAAAACGCCATCCGAAACGATGAGGATGCGCTTCGGGCTTTTCAATGCCACCTCCTTGAGCTTGGCCTCGAGCGCCTCCATATCACAGTGCGAGTATACGTGCCGCTCGGCCTTGCTGAGCCGGACGCCGTCGATGATCGAACCGTGGTTGAGCTCGTCGGATATGACGATGTCGCCCTCCCGCAGCAGGGCGGGAAGCGCGCCGCTGTTGGCAGTGAATCCGGAATTGTAGTAAAGGGCGTCCTCCGTGTGCTTGAATTTCGCTATCAATTCCTCAAGCCTGACATGCAGCTCCATCGTCCCTGCGAGCGGGCGCACAGAGCCGCTGCCCGCGCCGAATTGCCGGATCGCCGCTATCGCCGCCTTCCTCAGTGCGCGATGGTTCGCGAGCCCGAGATAGTTGTTCGAGCAGAGCATCACGACATCCTTTCCAGCCACCTTCGCCCTTGCGCAGGAGGGGCCGTTGAGCGTCTTGGGGTTCCAGAGGAGGTTCTGCTGCCTCAGCGCCTCGAGCTCCTCCCTGAGCTCGGCTTCGAGTTTTTTGTTCATGAAAACACCGAGATTGATTTAAGGGCGCGATGATTATAAAGTATCGCAGATACCTCGTAGGATTCGTCTATCATCGTAATCCGATTCGCGCGTTTAGTGAGCTTTAAAATCCTTTTGCCGCCTCTCTACCAAAACCAGTGGTCTATATGGACAAGATGCTCTCAGTTTGGAAAACGTCACCGAAGGAAGGGCTCGAGATAAAAGAAGCCCCCGTCCCTAAAATCAGGGATGACGAAGTGCTTGTCAAAGTGAAGGCGACCTCCATCTGCGGAACGGATTTCCACATCTACACATGGGACCCGTGGGCCCAGCACCATGTGGCGAAGAACATCCCCTACATATTCGGGCACGAGATGTCAGGGGAAGTGGTCGAGCTCGGGAAGGGCGTCCGTGGGATCTCTGTGGGTGACCACGTCTCGGCCGAGACCCATATCGCGTGCGGCCACTGCTACCAGTGCAGGACCGGGAACGAGCACATCTGCAGGAACATGCGCATACTCGGCGTGGACACCAACGGCACGTTCGCGGAATATGTGGCGCTTCCTGCGAACAACGCATGGATAAACGACAAGAAGATACCCCACTGGGTCGCGACCGCGCAGGAGCCGCTGGGGAACGCGGTGCACACGGTTTTCTCAGGAGAGGTCGCGGGGAAGACCATAACGATTTTCGGGCTCGGGCCGATAGGGGCGTGCGCGGTGGCGCTCTGCAAGGCCGCCGGGGCGGATAAGGTCATCGCGATAGACCATCATGAGGGCAGATTGAAGTTCGCGAAGGATTTCGGCGCGGACGTGCTCGTGAAGAACGGCGCGGAAGGCCTTGACACCCAAAAGGAGATAATGGATGCCACGGACGGGCTCGGAGCGGACGTTTTCCTGGAATTCGCCGGCTCGCCGAAGGCCATGACGGACGGCCTTGCCACGCTCAAGCCGGGCGGAAGGGCCTCGATTCTCGGCATTTTCCCGAAACCGTTCGAATTGGACGTGACCGAGCAGATTGTTTTCAAGGGGATAACCATCCACGGGATAACAGGAAGGAAGATGTTCGATACCTGGTACAAGGCGAAATCGTTCCTTTCCGGCGGCAAGGTGCATCTCGAGAAGCTCGTGACCCACAGGTTCAAATTGTCCGAGATAGAAAAAGGCTTCGATGTCATGAAAAGGCGCGAGGGCATGAAAATAGTGCTGGAGCCGTAGTGCAAGCGCTTAAGTTTTCCCATTATCAGAGAACCGTCGTCTACTTCAGCATACAAGGAAGACGCAGACACAGAATACACCTATGCTGCGTCAGCCATCAGTGGCGTCTCTACGGTGAACCTTAACGCAGCGACAAGCCGGCGATCATCGGATTGCCCCGCAGCTTCATTATCGCCTTTTCCTCTATCTGCCGTATTCTTTCCCTGCACAGCCCGAGCTCGTTGCCGACTTCCTTCAGGGTTTGCTCCTCCCCGTTCCTGCCATTGATCCCGAACCGCCTTTCAATCACGAACAGTTCCCTCGGTTCCAGCTCGGCCAGGCACCTGGCGAGCATCTCTTTCATTTCGCTTGACGCGAGAGACACGAAAGGCCGCTCGGAATCCGGGTCAGGCTCGTTGACATCCAGCTCAGCCAGCGCTGCGTTAGGCTTCAGCTCGAGCAGCCGCCTGACCTTTTTTTCGCTCATGCCGGTTCCTTTCGATATTTCGGCCGGCTCAGGCTCCCGTTTTTCCTTATTCTCGAAATCGCGGGAAAATTTGATTATCTTCGCGATGGCCTCGCTCGCATTGGTCGGAATCCTAACCAGCCTCTCCTCGTTATTGAAAACCTCCATGACGCCGTGCCGTATCCACCACGCGGCGTAGGTACAGAACTTGTAGCCCCGCCTGTAATCGAACTTCGTGACGGCCGTTCCGGCCCCTTCGATGCCTCCGTCTATCAGGTCGCCCATGGTGCTTTTGTAGATCGGGTACCTTCTCTTGATTTGGCGGGCTATTTTGCAGACCATGCGGTAATTGGCCATCACAACTATGTGGGATATCCTTTCCTGCACTTCCGGATTTTTACGTAAACGCCCGTAGATCTTGAATACGGATGCCTCGTGCTCCCTTGTGAGCTTCCTTTTTTCCCTTGCATTCCCGCGTTCCAGCTCCTTTATGAGGCTCTCTTCCCTGGCAGTCAGGCGCGGCTTGATCACTTTGAGAACGCCTTCGGCTTTCAGCGCGCCGCCCGGCAGCTGCCGCCTTAAGCATGGGGGACACTCAGCCTTGAGTTTTGTCGCTGTCGCAGGCATAACAATTATTGTGACTGCTTTTGTTTATAAATGTGTATTACTTTCCCCAAGCCCGCCTCTGCGCTCTCCATCGCGCTTTCACTGAGTGTGGGATGGGGATGTATGGTCGCTGCGATGTCCTCGAGCTGGGCTCCCATCTCGATCGCCAGGGAAAGCTCGCTTATCAGCTCGGAGGCTTCGGGCGCGGCGATATGCGCTCCCAGGACGACTCCGCTGTCCGCGTCGGACACGATCTTCACGAAGCCCGCGGTCTCGCCCATCGTCCTCGCCCTTCCCGAGGCGCTAAGCGGGAATCGGGATATTTTAGCCTTGTAGCCGGCTTTTACCGCCGCCGCCTCGGTCATGCCGGTGCTAGCAACTTCCGGATCTGAGAACACGACAAGGGGGATAGCCACGTTGTCGAAAGCGCTCTTCTGCCCTGCGATCACTTCCGCAGCCACCTTGCCCTCGCGAAAGGCCTTGTGCGCGAGCATCGGCCCGCCTGCCACATCCCCGATCGCGAAGATGTTCGGGTCCGTTGTCCGCCTCTGGGCGTCCACCTTTATGAAACCTTTCTCATCGAGCGAAACGCCCGTCTTGTCCAGGCCGAGCTCCCTGGTGTAGGGCTCGTGGCCGACCGCGACAAGCAGCCGCTCGAACGGGATTTTCTCCTTGCCTTCCTTGCCCTGGACAACCGCGAACGCCCTTTTGCCCTTCGGCTTCCATCCCACGACAACGCTGTTTAGGAAGAGCCTTATGCCGAGCGCATCGAACTTCTTCCGCACTTCCGCTCCCAGCTCCGGGTCCAGGTTGCGGAGTATCCCTTCGCCCCGATAGACTATCGTTACCCTGCTGCCGAGCTTCGCGAACATTGTCGCCATCTCGATCCCTATGTAGCCCGCGCCGACGACCACGAGGTCTTTCGGAATTGATTTCAGCGATAGCGCGTCGCTGGAGTCTATTATCCACTTATGGTCGTATTCGATGCCCGCCAGCACGCTCGGCACCGAACCGGTCGCGATTATCGCGTGCTTGAACTCGTAATCCGCGGGCCCGTGGCCGGTTTCCACCACCAGCCTGTTCGAGGATTGGAAGAACGCCCTGCCTTCCACGACCTCGACACCGTTGCTCTTGCAGAGGCTCTCGATGCCGTTTCGCAGGCCGGACACGACACCATCCTTCCATTTCTGCATCTTCCTGAAATCCACTTTCGTTTTGGAGGTCAGCCCGAGATCCTCCGAATGTGTGGAACGGTGGGCGATGGCCGCCGCGCGGATGAGCGCCTTGGACGGGATGCATCCCTCGTTGGTGCAGGCGCCGCCGAGCCATCTCTTCTCTATGAGGACGGTCTCGAGCCCGAGCTGCGCGCACCGTATGGCCGCGACATAGCCGCCCGGGCCTCCGCCTATGACCGCCACATCCACGTTCGTTGTGAGCTCGCCTACCACCATCTCATACCATCTCCAATAGGAGCAGATCCGGGTCCTCGAGATGCCTTATGACCTCGTTCATGAAAAGCGTCGCCTCCGCGCCATCGGCGACCCGGTGGTCGAACGCAAGTGATATGCCCATCACCTTCCCGATCTTTATCTTCCCGTCCACCACGACTGGCGTGTCCCTTATCCTGTGCACGCCCATTATCGCCACCTGCGGCGGGTTGATTATGGGCACCGAGAACACCGCCCCGACGCTCCCTACGTTCGTTATCGTGAAGGTCCCTCCCTGCAGGTCCTCCAGCCTTATCTTCCTAGACCGCGACTGCTCCGCCAGCTCCGCGATTTCCCTGCCGATGTCAACGACGGATTTCTTGTCCGCGTCCTTTATGACCGGGGCCATCAGGCCGTCAGGGGTGTCGACAGCGATGGATATGTTGAAGCGGGGCTTGATGACTATCTCCTGCTTCTCCTCATCGAAATGCGCGTTGAATTTCGGATATTTCTTCAGCCCTATCACGCACGCCTTTACGATGAACGGAAGGAAGGTGAGATGGACGCCGTCCTTTTCAGCCTTGGCCTTCTCCCTTTCCCTTATCGCCACCAGGCGGGTGACGTTGGCGAAATCCATGCCTACCGCGTCGGGGATGTGCGCCTTCGAGTAGGACATCCTGTCCGCGATTATCTTGCGCAATCCGGTCAGCGGTATGCGCTGCTCGCCGAACTCTTCCCTCACAGCCACCTTCTCCTCTTTCACCGCAATCGGGGCGCCCTCGCGCGAAACCACCTTACGCGATGCGGCGTTCCGGACATCCTCTGGCATGATTCTTCCTGCTGGGCCGCTGCCGGACACGACCTCGAGATTCACGCCCAGCTCCCTTGCGAGCTGCCTCGTGGCGGGTGAGGCCAGGGCATGCCCGGGCGCTTCGGGTGCCGGAGGCGCCGGAGCCCTGACTGCTTCCACGACCTTGGAAATAACCTCGTGAACGGGCGTGGGGAACTGGAGCCGCTCTCCCTGGCCGCCGATTGAGATGATGACCTCGCCGACCTTCACCGTATCCCCTTCCCTGGGGAATATCTTCAGTATCTTGCCTGCGGCAGGAGCCGGCAGCTCAACGACAGCCTTGTCCGTTTCCACTTCCACAAGGGCCTGGTCGTTCTTCACGTCATCCCCTTCTTTCACCAGCCATTTCACGATCTTTCCTTCGTGGATGCCTTCCCCGACGTCCGGGAACCTGAAATCAGTAGCCATAATATCAACCTTCCATGGCCTCTTTCACCGCGGCCTTCACCCTTCTCTTGTCAGGGAAGAAATAATCCTCGCTCGCAAGCAGGGGTATTATGGTGTCCCATCCTGTCACCCTTTTGGGTGGGGCCCGCAGGCTGTAGAAAGCCCTCTCGTTTATCCTTGCGATGACTTCCGAAGCGAAACCGAGCGTTTTCACCGCCTCGTGGACCACGACCGCCCTGCCGGTCTTCTTCACGGATTCAATGACCGTGTTCCAGTCGCAAGGATTCAGCGTGCGCAGGTCCACAACTTCCGCGCTGATGCCTTCCTGTTGAAGTTCCTGCGCCACCTCGAGGACCATGGGCGCCATGGAACCGTAGGTTATGACCGAGACCTGGGAGCCCTCTTTCGCGATTCTCGCCTTGCCGAACGGTATCGTGTACCTTTCTTCTGGCACCTCGTCCTTGAACGCGCGATAGAGTTTCTTCGGCTCCAGGAAAATGACGGGGTCCTTGCTCTCGAGCGCGGTGGCTAGCAGCCCCTTCGCCTCGTAAGGCGTGGACGGAGCCACGACCACGATGCCGGGCAGATGGGCGTACAGGCTCTCTATGCCCTCCCCATGGTGCTCGAGCGCCTTTATCCCACCGCCGTAAGGGATGCGCAGCACCACGGGCAGCGTGAACCTCCCCCTCGTCCGGTTGCGCATCCTCGCCATGTGGCAGAGCACCTGGTGGTATGCGAGCAAACTGAAGCCGTCGAACTGGATTTCCGGGACAGGCCGCATGCCCATCGCAGCCATGCCGATGGATGCTCCGACAATCGCGGATTCTGCGAGCGGGGTGTCCATCACGCGCTCCTTGCCGTATTTCTCCTGCAGGCGCTCGGTCACCCGGAACACGCCGCCGTCCTTGCCTACGTCCTCGCCAAGTATGATAATGTCCGGGTCGCGGGCGAGCTCCTGGTCAAGGCAGGCGTTGAGCGCCTGCGCCATGGTCATCTTCATGCCTTGTCACCTGCGGCGTAAGAGCGGTCCATCTCCGCCATCTGCTCCTTCAGGTTGTCCGTGATATCGGACCAGACGTATCTGAACATGTCGTGCGGGTCGCCCTTGTAGGCCTCCATTGCCGCCACCGCGACGTCTATCTCTTTCGCGAATCGCTCGAGGGCTTTCGCCTCGTAGTCCTTTGTCCATAGCTTTTTCCTCTGGAGGTATTTCCTGAAGCGGTCAATCGGGTCGCGCATTTTCCAGTAATCAACCTCTTTCTGGCTTCTGTATTTGGTCGGGTCGTCGGCTGTCGTGTGCATGGACATCCGGTAGGTGACCGCCTCGATGAGCATGGGGCCTTTGCCCTCTCTCGCGTTCCCGGCCGCATCGCTGACCGCCTTGTAAACGGCAAGGGCGTCGTTGCCGTCCACCTGCACGCATGGGATGCCATAGGCGAGCGCTTTCTGGGCGAGCGTCTTCGCGTGCGACTGCTCGCTGCGGGGCACGGAGATCGCCCATTGGTTATTGACGATGACCACGACCAGCGGGACCTGCCACACCCCGGCGAAATTCAGGGACTCGTGGAAATCGCCCTGCGAAGTGCCGCCATCACCGACAAAAGTGAGCATGACCTGCTTCTTGTTCGCCCTCTTGAGCGCGAACGCTATGCCGAGCGCGTGCGGAAGATGCGTCGATATGGGGATCGCGAACGGGAAGCAGTTCGTGCCCTCGGGGAAATACATGCCCTCCTCTATGCCCTTCCAGTACATGAAGATCTTCTCGAGCGGCACTCCCTTGGCGATATAGACCTGGGTTTCCCGGTAGGTCGGGAGGGCCCAGTCCTCCTTCCTGAGCGCGAGCGCGGCTCCCACGCCCACGGCTTCCTGCCCAAGAATCGGGGCATAAGTGCCCATCCTCCCCTGGCGCTGGAGCTTTACGGATTTATCGTCATATGCGCGCGTGAGGAGCATGAGCTCGAACATGCGCTTTAGGAGCTCTGGAGGGAGTTTCGGCTCGAGCTTCCGATCAACGTTGCCTTTCTCATCGAGGATTTGGAGGTAGTCCACTGACCCTTCGTAGACCTTTTTGATTGGCATGCCTCAGAGAATACAGGCTACTTATAAAAAGATTACGGGGAGGGTCAGCCGAAAGAAAAACGAATGATTGGCTAAAGAGCAACTGACTTTGAACAATTATCCCCATGCTGTGAAGTAGTCGGTATTGATTCTCGCAGTAAACTCTCCCTGTAAACCAGCTAAACGGACAAATGCCGGGACATTTTCAACATCGAAAAGGATTTCTGATATAAATCTCTGAAGAGAAACATCCCGCCCTGTAATCGACGCGATCAGAACGTCGTTTAGCATTTCTGCTCGTCCGGGATCCGTGGACCCGAGGCGCGAATATATCTTTGTGAAATGGCCTGGCTTCAGGTCTTGAAGAGCCGATTCAAGCACCTCCTGCGGTATCAGTCCGGTTTGCCCCTTGATCGATTCGGCTATGGCCGATAGCTGTTTCTCATCCCCCAGTTTGTCGATTTCGCAGATAGCAGCAGCACCTATCTCCATCAGGAGTGTGACCGCCAAATCCCGCGCCTCACCTTTGATTTTGGCTTTCGCGTCCGGCGAGATCTTGTATCCGTCAAGTAATTTGGCTGCAGCCTCCACTTCGTTTATGAAGCGTTTGGCAGCCTCAAGCCGCGCATCTATTCTCTCTTTGGAGGCACCGCCAGCTATATTCTCAAAAATGACAATCCCGCTCATGCCCCCACTCAGACGCGGTTTTGGGCTTTTTGGGTCGTATTGTTCAAACGAGACCGCAAGGCGTGTGCATCGGAAACCCATAGTAATACAAACACAATAAAACTATTTAAAGCTTCCTTTTTTTATAATTTTTAGCGACATTTATAGCAACGCCTCGGCGGCGTGATAGGAGCTTCTCACAAAAGGGCCGGAAATGACGGAACGGAATCCGGTGGTATGGCCGATTCGCTCATGCTCCTTAAACTCATCGGGATGGACGTATCGCTCGACCGGAAGCTGTTTTTTGGATGGCTGGAGATACTGCCCTATTGTAAGAATATCGACTTTCGCTTCCCGCAAATCCTTCATCGCCTTGGTGATTTCGTCCTTAGTCTCGCCGAGCCCGAGCATTAGCGAGGACTTCGTCTTGAGTTTCGGGTTTTGGGTCCTGGCGGACTGTGCCTTGAACAGGCGCAAAGCGTCAAGCGACTTGCGATAGCCCGCCCTCGCGTCGCGGACCTCGGGGGTGAGACGCTCGACCGTTTCGATATTGTGGCCGAGCACGTCCACGCCGGAATCGATGATTTTTTGAATTGCCTTTTTATCGCAATTGAAATCAGGAACGAGAGCCTCGACAGTAATTTTCTGATTTGATTCCTTTATCGCCCTTATACATTTCGCGAAATGGCTGGCGCCGAAATCAGGAAGGTCATCCCGGTCGACAGAAGTGAGCACAACATACCTCAATCCGAGCTCGGAAACCGCTTTCGCGAGCCGCTCCGGTTCAGTTGAATCTGGTTTTTTTGGTTTCGGGTTTGTTTTAATCGCGCAGAACCTGCAGTTCCTCGTGCACTCTTCCCCCAGCACCATGAACGTCGCGGTTCCGGATGCCCAGCACTCCTGGCAGTTCGGGCAATGCGCGCTCTGGCAGACAGTGTTAAGCCGGTATTTGGCGAGAAGCTCCTTCACCTTCCCGCTCGCTGGGTTGTAGCGGATTTTCAGCCACGGTGGCTTGTCCATGAGCACGATTGGGGGGAGATGATTAATAATCGTTTACAGGAGAAAAACACCGAATGGCTGACGGAGCATCAGTCAAATTGAGGACGACGTCCCCCTAGAACACAGAACGAAAACAACGGTTATCTGATAATGAGAAAACTTAAGTCAAACACTACCGCTGCCAGCTCTTCTTCCTCTTCCAGCCGCCCTGGGCAGGCCCCTGGTGGTCCCTGCGCGAGCCTTCTCCGCCATGGCCGCCCTGCTGGCTGCCATAGCCGCCGTGCCCGCCCTGCCCGCCGCGCCGCCCGTCCCTGCGCTCGCCGCCATGCTCCCCATAGCGCCCGGGGGGCCTCCGCTCGCCGCTGCGGGGAATGCCGCCATACGGGGATATTCCCCTCTTCATCCACGCGAAATCGGGGTGGTCCTCGCTGAACCGCTCCGCCTCGCTCTCGTGCTTGTCGACGAAAGTTATCGCCTTGCCTTCCAGGCCCATCCTTCCGGTCCTTCCTATGCGATGGAGGTGGGTGTCCGCGTCGATCGCCTTGTCGTAGTTCACGATGAGCCCGACATCGTCGATGTGCAGGCCCCTGGCCGCGACGTCGGTCGCCACAAGCACCCGAATCTGTCCGTCGCGGAAATTCTGCATCACATGCTCCCTCGCCGCCTGCGACATGTCGCCGTGGATCGCACCTGCACGGAAACCGTGATCCGCCAGCCTGTACGCGAGCTTGTCGGCGAAGAACTTGGTCGAGGTGAATATCAGGGACTTGGTTTGGGAATGCTCGCGGAGTATCTCCCTCAGCTTCGGGACTTTCTCCATGCGCGCGACCTCCACGAAATGCTCATGTATCGCTTCGGGCTTGTCCTTCTCGCCTATCTCTATGACTTCGACTTCGGGGGAGCCCATGTAATTGGACGCGATTTTCATTATCTCGCCGTCAAGTGTGGCAGAGAGAAGTATGACTGTCCTCTCCTTGGGCACCTGGCCCATGATGTCGTTCATCTGGTCGCGGAAGCCCATGTCCAGCATGCGGTCCGCCTCGTCAAGGATGACGAGGTTGAACTCATGGAGTGACACTGTCCTGCGCTCCATGTGGTCGAGAAGCCTGCCTGGTGTCGCGATCAGTATGTCAACGCCCCTTCTTAGCTCGTCTATCTGGGGGTTTATGCTGACCCCTCCGTAAACTAGGGCTATCTTGAGCGGGTAGTTGGATGCGATAGCCTTGAGCTCCTTGTGTATCTGCACGGAAAGTTCCCTGGTCGGTGCGAGGACGAGCGCTTTCTTCGCCGTGCCGCCGATTAACCTCTCGATTATGCCGATTCCGAACGCGGCGGTCTTTCCGGTTCCAGTCTTGCTCCTTACCACGACGTTGCCGCCGTTCAGTATGAGCGGGATGACTTTTTCCTGCACTTCAGTGGGGCTTTCATATTTCATTTTCCTCAGGGCGTCCACTGTCTGCTGCCTGAGGTTCATCTCATCGAATTTCATAGCTTTTTTCACTTCCAAAAGTATACACTTTGATATACATATTAACACTTTTTAACTATTTAAACCTATGCATCCGGAGGCTTGGCCTGTGGAAATGATATGAATGAAAGACAATTAATACCTTTTCATCAAAAGGTTTTCCGAGGTGGAGGCATGTTCGTTGCGGTATTGTCCGACAAACCCGAGTTGAGGGAGCAGTTCTGCAAACTCGTTGGAAAGGAGACAAACAAGGATGACGTGAGCTTCTATTCCGTGAACCAGGGGGGCAGGATAATAACGCTGGTGGAGCCGACGCTCTATCCGGACAAGATACAGCCCCTGCTCTACTCGCTGTCCATGGCGGACTGCGTGGTGCTGCTCGTGGAGAGCCTGACGCCCAAGATAGGCGAGATAATGGTGGCTCTCAACTCGCTGCGGCTGGACAAGGGCATCATCGTCACGACCGCCCAGCTTCCGCTCGCCGGCACGGTCCTTGACAAGTACGAGAAAGTGACGGACATGAACGCGGCGAAGGAGAAGATGCTCGCGCTTCAGGCCGGAGAAGCGGGAGAGAACGCCCTCGCGCTCGTGGACAAGGCGTTCAGCGTGAAATCGGTGGGCAATGTCGCCTTAGGGGTCGTGAAGTCCGGGAAGCTCAAGAAGCATGACAAGCTCTTCCTCCTGCCCGAGAGGAAGGAAATCGAGGTGCGGACAATCCAGATAAACGACGCGGATTCGGAGGAAGCGCCGACAGGAGCCCGTTTCGGCATCGCGTATAAGGGGGATCTGCTTGAGCGGGGGCTGCTGGTGCCCCTGCGCAACGAATTCCAGGTGGAGAATATCGTGAACGGAAGGTTCACCAAAAGCCCGTTCTTCAAGGATGAGCTCAAAGGCAGGATACACGCCTACACGAACATGCAGTTCGTGGAGGGCAATGTGTTCGAGAACGAGCTCAAACTCTCCTCTCCGCTAGCCTTCGAGAAGGGCGAGACGATCCTGGTCGTGGACGCGAGCAACCAGAAACTGAGGATAGCCGGAGTTTTCCAGAGCAAGTGGTAGGCAGTCAGTCGCCTTTAAGCGCCCTGTCGGAATCCATCTTCTTTTTCACAAGATAGGCGGCGCAGCCGATCAGGACCGCGGCGCTCGCGATCGCGAGGATGAGCTGAGGGGTTATTTGCGCTAAGGCGGAAGCGTGCGCCGGGATGGGCTGGGAAGCAGCGGACAGGGCAGCGCCCGCGGCTCCGCTGGTGGCGTTCGGGGGG
>Ga0209777_10003736_pt1 | contig 18597 bp, 30 predicted proteins | sample FrelakmetHBP12HB_FD_187147 | JGI IMG/M metagenome (GOLD analysis project Ga0209777, IMG submission 187147) | Freshwater lake sediment microbial communities from the University of Notre Dame, USA, for methane emissions studies -HBP12 HB (SPAdes)... | ecosystem: Environmental > Aquatic >...
CAGCCAGAGCTCAATGGCCAACGGGCCGGTCGGCATATCGATTAAAGGTACGCGGGCGGTTTTCAGGACTCCCGACTGCAGAATGCCTTTAATATTATCCAGTACCGCGGCCAGGCCAATGCTGGCATTGGTGCCATAGTCCTGATTATCAACGCCTTGAGGGTAATAGCCGGCGGCGTTATAGAATTTGTTGCCGGTATTGGAAACTCCGCTGACAGCTTTATTGCAGAGCATCAGAGTGTTGGCATTTTTACCGATAATAGTATTGCCGCTGACCACGCAATTCAGGTAGCCGGTCGTATCATTCAGCCAGATTTCCGTTAAACCGGCATCGCCATTATAGGCAAGGATATTATTGGTAAAGCTGAACGTCTTGACAGAAGTACCGACGCCCGCTTCCCAGAAAACGGAGATGCCCCGGTAATTATAATAGAAGGTATTATCATGGGCATTGACGCCCGTCATGGAGATCGGCACACCTTCGGAGTCCAGCAGCATGCCCGTACCACCGAGAGCCATACAGTGATGAACAATATTGTAGTCAAACTCAATATTGGACGTGACGCCCTGGTTGATATTCCCGCAATAGAAGCCCGCTCCGCAGTCGTTTAATTCATTATGGTGGATATGACCATTGGTGCAGCCATATTTCGTGTCAATGCCTGCCTGCTGGGTATCGCCCGATTTGAACGTATGTTCTATCAGGGAATTTTTGATCTCAAAGTTATCCACCGTAACCAACGAAATAGCTTCGCCTGTCAGCCCTTTATTGGTGTTAAGAGTGTGAACATTATCCAGCACGATGTGCGTGATCATATTGGGATGATAGCCAACATCATCATAAGCCGCGTAAACGGCACCGGCATAGGTATCGTGAATCAAAAGATTGGAGAGGGTAATATAATGGCACTCCAAAGACAGACCGATGCCCCAACGGTTCTGGGAATTCTTCAGTTCCACACCATTAAATTGAACGTAGCTGGAAGAGTAAATCTGGGCCGGCGCGTACAACCCGGCTCCGTCAATGATAACCGGTTCACCCTGGTAGTTGGAAATGACCGTCCATAGAGCACTGTTGCCTACCAGATTGCCGATCTGCAGGCGTTCGTAATAAGTTCCTCCCCGGATATACAGGGTATCACCCGCTACTATGGAGCTCAACCCTTTGTTAATCGAGCGCCACGGATGATTAATGGTCCCATCACCCGAGGTATCGCTACCGGTCAGCGCTACATATTGGATAGACGGTAAAACGAAAACGTCTTCCGACCCGATATTCACACCGCCGTAGCCGGTACCGATAGCCGGAGAAGTGGGCTGTAAATGGAAATTATAGCCTGTGGCATTGACGAATAACGGGTTAGCTTCGATGAAACTATCACCTTTGGTAGAATATTCATCTAGACGCCAACCGGCCGGGTTATACCAGAGATTATGGTCAATTTTTAAGGACCCGGCATTGTAAATTGCGGGAGTGTATATCGTCGGGTAGCTTCTGACGAGACCGAAGCCAATATTGTTACGGAAAGAACAATTTGTCATGGACGCGGGGTTGACTCCATCAGTATTCAGGACGGCAAATAGTTAGCCTACGAAATAAGTCGCCATTTAAGCTACCTTGGCTATCGCCTGTCCACCGTTAGAGATGATCACCATGCCGGGAAGCCCTAACTCGTACTGCTGCATCATCCTCGCAGCCCGTTCCGGCTCTTTCTCCAACGAAATAACTTCGACCTCACCGCTGGCAATCAGGTCTTTCAATTCATCCTGCAGCGTATGACAGGGCTGACAGCCTTCGGATACTACCATGATTCCCTTCATTTCTTACTCTCCGTTAATAAGGCCTCAAGCGTGCTGAGGTCCTTGACCATTTCCCGGCCCTCGCCCTTAAAATAAAACTCTCCGGCCGTCTTTTTGACATCGTTCAGGGTGTCATTAGCCAGGCGTATAATCTCTTCCGGAGCGCAAGCGTGAATATCCTGAAGCATCACCACCATGGGCTCTTTGATCTTCTCCGTCTGTCCGGCTTTAATCAGATCCTTAACCTCGATGATCGTCTTCAGGGTCCGCTCCATCTTCTGCGGGCAGGTCAGCTTCTCCGCTTCCGGTTCTTTGCCGGCTGCCCATTTGGGCAGGTGCGGCTGATTACAGATTTTACGGGCTTCGTCCTCGGACTTGGCTTTGCCCGAGCATAATTTAGCGCCCACACAGAAGCCCATCTGCCGTTCTTCTTTGGTCTTGTCCTTGCCCCGGATAAACGGGCTCATGCAGGCGTTATATTTTGCTCTATCCATTTTAACTCCAGTCTACGTCAATCGGCTGCCTCATGCTAAAAAATGTTGGCCTTCCACTATCAGATCCAGCACGTTGACCACACCATCGGCATTAACATCTTCCCGTCCGGGAGTCGTGGCGCCCCAGGCCATCGAGATCATGACCATATCGGCCAGGTCGACCTTACCGTCGAAGTTTAAGTCCCAGGAAGAGACAACCACCATTTGGGTAATAACTGGTGACTCTAAAGGGAGTGGTATTGCGTTAACCCCATCGTAGGTCGCTACGATTACATTGGATAGGACAAAGGAACTGGACTGCCCGGCCGTCAAGGCTACGCAGTTCAATACGGCGAAGACTCCGGGAGCGTTTACGCTCTGCCCGGGAGTTGTGATGGCGCCGGCCACGTTCTTCACTTCCACCGATGAAATAGTGCCGGGCTGGAAATAAGAGGTAGCGCCGCCCTGTTTCAGGAAATTCCCTTCAACCAGGGAATCGACCCGCAAGCTGCCGGCATTGAAAGCCAGGTTGAACTGGGCGCCGTAAACGTTAGCCCCGGCTGCCGGCTCAATCCTGATTTCCACGGTGAATAGTTCGCCCGGAGCGAGAATAGTCTTGGAAGGTGTGACTTTAATGATAGTGTTTGCCATAGGTGCCTCCTTAAAACTTACGTTGCTTATACCTACTACCAACAGTAGTAAAAGCGCGAAATAAATGATACCCGCTACTACCCCTAGTATGCTATGCTTCAATCCTTGCCTTCAAATCTTTAATATCGTGAGGCGTTCTCACGAATGGGCTCTTGGCCAGCTTGATTCTGCCGGTAACGACTTTAACCGCCACCTGGGTACGGTTACTGGAATCGGTATCATCCATTAAACTCGAGATATAATTCTTGGCCGTTTGTAGGCTGATACCCATTGTTTCAGCGATCTCATCGTTAGTACGGCCTTCAATCAAGAGTTCCAGAGCCTGCATTTGCTTTACCGGCAGCATCACTACTTCGCCTTCAGCTGCCAGGCCGTCCTTTGTCCAGTATCCGTAAACGGCGGCTTTCATTTCTTCTTCTTCTTAAATAATTGAGCAAACATTAAGCCCATCATAATAAGAAATAAAATTCCCAGGATGATGAGAGCCCAATCTAGAATCATTTACCAATGCCTTCCGCTATCTTGCGGCTGATATCCCGCGCTGCCTGGCGAATTGCATGATAGCGAGCCCCAAACTCCTTCTCATGGCCGTCTTCTTCCACCGCAATATGCTCGTACAGATCGGCGGTTTCCATATCACCCATGGCCCGAGCATATTTAGCCCGCTGCCGGTAGATGCTGGCTGCCATGTGCTCTTCACCCATGGAATGCCAGAGGTCGTGATCGATATAATCCATACTAACCTCCGATGCCTTGCATGTTCACCGTATATTCTCCCGGTTCAAAAATCGCGTCAGCCGGCAAATAAGTTGAAGATATTTCCGGTTCGGCATCGTACTGTACCGAAGACGGTACGAAATGCAGGGTTACATTCCCACCACCAGCCGGCTGCTTGTGCAGCCACCAACCCAGGAGAAAAGCACCTACCACGGCGCCCGTCGTTACTAATGTTTTCTGATTTTCTGTCATACTTACCTCCTATTTCCGGTGGCCCGGGCAATTTGGAGTATTTGAGATGTAAGTCTTCAATTCACCGGCGCGCTTTATTTTCTCCGGATCTTCTATCAAGGAAAGAGCCTCGAGCAACATCTCTTTATCGTAATCGTAAAAACATTTACAGTTGAATAAGTGCCCTCCCGAAGAGAAACCTTTCTTGGCGGCAAACCGGTCTTCGCAGATCTGCTTGGCTTCTTCCAATGTCTGGGCTTTACCCGAGCAAAGCTTGGCTCCGGCACAGAAGCTCATCTTGCGATCTAAACCCTCTTTGCCCTTGATCCACGGCACCATACACGCGTTATATTCTTCTCTAGCCATTTAATCCACGACCCTTATTCACTACCCCGGGGCGCTACGGTTTTACCGCCACGGACCGGTAGACCGGGAATTGGAAATACTACCGGACTGGACTCCCCGCCCTTGCGGGTGTTCGGTGCCAGCTTGTCTAATTCAGCTCCCGACAAGGTTCTCCAGACCGCTTCCGGAATTGGGTGGCCTTTGGCATCTTCGAAGTAAAGTGTCTCTCCGGAGCCACCCAGGACCTGCGTCCATGGCTTGGGATAAGAACTGGTTGGTTGCGGAATCGCTACGCCGCCGCTGGGAGTCGTAATAGTCTTGCCCTTACGAGCCTTAATTCTCATTCCAACTCCCTTGAGCTTTTCCAGATCTTCTTTCTTCACATCGGGCGGAACGAGTTTATCGCCAATGTAGACGTCGAAACCGTCCGCATCGAGCTGCTTGATATAATTGCCTTTGCCGCGAATCTTTTCCACATCTCCGCCGTGCAGCTGGGCCAGGAAGAATCCCGGGCTCGAGTATTGCAGGGCTTTATCTTCGAAGATCAGCGGTCCCCAGGAACCGGGCTGCGTTCGCTCTTTCTTCTCCGGCTCGGGAGGCGGTGGCTCTTTCTCTTTTTTCTTCTTGGTGGCTGTAATTCCCTCACCCTTCACCCAGAAATCCGGCTCTTTAACACTTTCTCCGGGTTTGCGGGCCAGCTCCTGCGCCAGGGCAGTCTGCAAAGACTCCGGCATTTGTCGGATTAACTCTTGCTCGCGCTTGGGAAAGGTTTTAATCACTGCGGCCGGCGGTGGTTGTGCGGGAGGTGTACCAGTACCGAGCGATGCCGGTTCTGATATAGAACATACGTTCAAATTCTCTACCGAAAAACGTATGTCCTTGATATCCTGAATGATTGGTGCACCGATTGCTTCCAGTCCGGGAAAGATTTTACCCAGGCTGTCTAAACGGCTCTCTGCTTTCTCCACGGCAAAACTCATTGCCTCGAGCAATACCAGCTTGGCCAGCGGATCTACGCAGGATTCTTTGAAATTAACAACGGTTCGCTGCGGTGTTTCAGCCATCAGCGTCTCCTATTATTTAGCGCCTTTCTTGGCTAACGGTTCAAAAGCACCCGGGTGGATAACGTGCATGGCTTTGCCACCGGCTTCAGCTTTCACACAATCAAGGGTAATCTCGATCTTCCCTTCCCGCTCAACTTCACAGTCAACGGTGTAGCCCTGCAGACGGAAGATATCTACCACGTCCAGCGCTTTGCATTTCTCGCCGTCGCAAACGGTCTGCTGACCGGACATTTTCAGGTTGAGGAACTTGGCCAGAGCTGACGGAGAACCGTACTTCGTTGTATTTCCCTTTTCATCGGTGTAATCAACGGCTACGCCCCACTCGGCTGATTTCTTTCGGGTTGCCTCGAGTTGCTTTAACCCTTCATTGGATAAAGTCTGTGGCAGAGGTTCACAGATGGGCATCCCGTTCAAGACCTCAATCAAAATGTTCTTGGCAGTATCTCGAGTGATGAGGGCTGCCAGTAAGTCTTTGTACCCCTGACCAATACAATCTATACCTGCCATTAAAGTCCTCCTTCTTCAAGGGATTCGTCTTCCTCGGCTATTTCCGCTACTGCCTCTTCAGGAATGCCGGCCAGGCTGCCGCATTCGGCAATAGCGTCTTCCAGCTGTTGGCGCTGGTTTTCAATCTCTTCTGTAATCACCTCTACGGAAAGAGGTAGAGCGGTCCGGCCCTGTTCAACCTGGGAACGCAAATCTTTGAGGATCTTGATGCTTTCCATCCGGGCGACCACCGCATCGGTATCGCAATGAGTGACTTCCTTGGTGATGAGCTCACTGATTCCGGGCTCAAACCCGCCACCGGGCATCGGCATTTCAGGCATATTATTTTCCCTCCCCAATAGTGTTTATTTTAGCCATGACGCGGCGTTGAATCTCTTCTTTGTCTTCTTTGGAAAGTGCCCGGAGCTTCTGCTGGAGCCAGGCAGCTCCGATGGCGTTGCGTTCGTTAATAAGGCGGGTGGCTACTTTTTCAAATTCGTCTGCATTATTGATACCGGCTTCGATGAAATGGCGCGTCTCACGGCTGATTTCCAGTGCCCGGTGCGCTAAATCTTTCTCCCAGTCGGGCAATTCAGCGATCTTGTTGGGCAGCAAATCAACACGTTCCATGGCGTTAAGTTCATCCAGGCAGGTATTGAGGCGGTCGACAATATTTGGGGAGCTCATGCCTTCGCTCACAAAGCGAACGCATTCTTTCAAAAGCCCGGAAACGGTGGCTAAATGACCGATGGCGCAGCCGACGCAGCTGGTGGCTACCTTCTCACCGGTAAGTGATTGGACGGGAGCGTAATCGACTTCTTTGGGGCGAGGACCTTCCAACACTTTAACTTCGGAAGAAATCAGCCGCGGGGCACCGCTATTACCGCTTTCAACAAAGCCGGGAAGAGAATCTGGAATCTCGGGGTACTGAATTTCCAGCGGCTTGACCTTACTGGCTTTATTAGAACGAATGATCTCGGAAAGGATTTTCCCGCCCTCGCTGATAATGGTAGCGATTAAAATGTCATCCATACACGCCTCCACCAAAGACTAATTTCTATTAGCACATAGAAAATGGCTTGTCAAGGCTGTCGCAGGTTTTTGCTTTCTGTCGTCAAGGTACGAGAGTATGAAAAGAGTATATCTTGACAGATTACGAGCAGAATGTGAAAGAACATTGACAAGGCATTTTTTATGGGCTACGATAAATTCCAATAAGTGACAGGGAGAAAACATGACACAAGGAACACCTATCGAAGGCCAGGATCTCTTAGAGTACAGCTGTCAATGCGGTTTCCACACCCCTGACAAGGGAACTTTCACCAAACATCTGCTTATGGGCTCCCGCCAAGACGGGAAAGGCGTTCACAAAAGCCAGGGTAGAGTCAACACCCAAACCGGCGAAATTGCCATGCCACCGTTCGACCAGAGAAGCCAGGACCAGGTCAGATCTTCGCGGTACGCCCTTAAAAAGAAAGGTATTCCCGACGGTACCGGCGCCATCCGGCAAACCGAAATTATCATGGATGCTTCCCAAATCAAGTTCGTTCCCCGTGTTTTAACCTGTTCATTCACTCCCATCATGCAATCAGCTCTCGCCGCTGCCCAACGTGTCTGGGGATTCAGATCCGATATGCCGTTCGATAATTTCCTTGATACCATTTTAGTAAACTTCTTCCATGACCGTGATATTGAATTAGCCTCTTTTGTTATCAATAATCCGGCTCTGCATGAAGCTGCCCGAAAACAAAACATCGTAGCCCAGACACCGGTAGAAGTAAAAGAGGAAGTCCATGTCTCCTAAAGGATTTTACCCACGGAAATCATTAACACAAAGATTCTGGGAAAAGGTTGATAAAACTACCCCAGATGATTGCTGGGTTTGGAAGGCTGGTAAATGCGGAAATGGTTACGGAGCTATTAAAAACAATCATATACAATTATCAGCTCATCGAGTTGCATGGGAGCTAACTTACGGACCTATTCCTAAAAAGTTAGATGTTCTCCATCATTGCGATACTCCTCTTTGCGTAAACCCCTCTCACCTATTTATCGGAACGAATACTGATAATATGCGAGATTGCATAAACAAAGGAAGAAATAACCCTCCGATAGGTGAAAATCATCCAAATTCGATTTTAACTCTTTCTCAGGTCAAGGAAATTAAAAAAGCTAAATTATCTCAAGAAAAACTCGCTAACCAATATCAAGTATCACGTTGGACTATCCGGAATATTCTAAACGGTATAGTCTGGAAAGAAGCATAAGGAGATTATCTATGAGCGTAGAACCAGTCTATATCCCTCCACCTGGGAAAGCCATTACCCCGGGTCAAGAAATAGGAGCCAAAGTCAGTAGCCCGCAATACTGGGCCAATAAAGCTACAGAAGCTCGAGCCATGCGGGAATACGAAGAGGAGCAGAGAAACATCGAAGCTATCCGTAATCCAGCACAACCCCAAGAGCCACCCATCAAGATCGGCGGATCAATAAATCTGGGAAATTTCGACCTGCAGGAACAGGGCCGGATAGCCGCTGCCAATGCCGAGGCCTCCCGAAAAGCTGCGGAGGATAGAGCTATTAAAGCCGAAGAAACAGCCGAAAGACTACGCGGCGACCTGATTGCCGCGACCATCAACAACCTGCAAACTTCCCTGGGCGGCCAGATCACCAAACTCCAGGCCGATATTGCCGGCAGCCGCGGCAGCGCCAAGAGCATTGGCGACCAGCTCAAGGAAATTATGGATATCACGGCCGTACTGGGCTATGTCAAACCCGGTTCGGAAACTAAAGCCCCTGTCGTACAGAACGCTACCGACGCCGCGATTAGTCTAGAAATGCTACGTTTACAGCTGGAGGATAAACGCACCGAACGCAGCTTTGCGTGGCAGATGGAGAAAGACCGGCGGCAGTTCCAGTTAGACCTGAAAAAGCTCGACCAGGCAAATCGATTAGCCATTGCTGAACAAGGCAACAAGAAAGAGCGAGACGCATTACTGTGGAAAGCGCCGGAAATTATAGGCGCTACTATCGCTAAGGGATTATTGTCGGCCCGTGGCGGTGGCGGCGTGGCATCCCAACCCCCGCCGGCACGTCGACCACCGGTTTCTCGACCCGCACCACAAGCTGAAGACATCGAAAGTCAGGCTCCCGCCTCGGAGGCCAATCGTTCCATTACGGCTGGCGTGGGAGAAGCGGGCAGTATTGAATGCCCTGAATGCGGACAGCCCATAGCAGTAGGTCCGACTGCTTCCCGCGCGGTTTGCGCCGGCTGTGAGTACACCGTGGATATTGTTCGGCAAGGAGCTGCATAATGCCGTTCAACTTTGATATCAATAAAATCGGGAAAGGCCTGGTTTCCGTTGGCATTCCATTCGTTTTCAAAGGCACAATCAATGAGTTTCTCACAGAACGCAACGTCGATATCCAAATGGCGGTCGACTGGGTTAAAGAGGATAAGGACCTGCTGACATTGTTCAAGGAATTTGGCGGGACTAACTTTCAGGACGTCCTGGTGCGTGCTCATTCTTTCGTTAGCGACGCTAACTGGTTGACCAGTGAATACCTCATCGACTCCGTCCGGGATGAACATCCCGAAATCGCTTCTCTATTTCTGGGTTGGGATGACGCCCGGGCCTGGCTGGATAAGAACACGGAGAAATTACGCCAAGCTTTCTCCCAGGCGGTCCCGGAACCGGCAGCCCCGCCACCAGCCCAAAGAACCGTTCCGCAACGCTCGGTAGATACTCTTCCAGCCTCGAAAGCATCCGAACTGGGTACGGAGACAGCAAAGACTATGTCCGAGTAGTATTTTCTATTGTCCCAGGCATCATAACCAGAGGGTATCGATAAGGTACCCTCTTCTTATTCTAACTAACCTATGTTAATTTCTAGGGTATACCCCTACGTAATGTCCCACTTGTCTCATCGTCCCAGTTCTATTTCCAAAAATTGTCGGTTTCATTGTCCCACATGTCCCTAGAAAGACTTAACTATGAATCGTCCCTTCGTCCCATCTTGAGGTTAATTTCCGTCTATCATTGACAAAACGGAGAATATTGTGCTAATCACATATCAGGGTGAGAAAGTGTCCTGGGAAGATCCGCCGACCGATGAACAAGAGAAGCGCATCGGGCAATTCGCTCGCATCCTGGATCAAGATGTAGAGCAATATTACCCTATCGCCAACCGTCGGGAAGCAAGGCAGATCATGTACGAGCTTATGGGTCAGATCAGGTCGAGAAACGCTCGGCGAGCCGCCCAGCGGATCAGCAAGAAACTCACAGGAGGCTAATATGGCTCCTCCCATACCGCGTATCCCGCCAAATTACGGACAAACCAGAAATCCCGAAGAAAGAGGCATGTGGGAAGAAACCACTGACCAGTATTTGCTTCGGATTGAACAGTTAACCCCGGTGGAAAGAGGCATCTGGTACCCTAATGGTGAGTATCTCGAGCCCGGGATGATTTCTCAAAATCCCCAGTGGGAAGAAACTACCGACCAGTACTTGCTTCGTATTGAATCTGAAGCTAAAAGCATCGGACAAATCACCCTGGCAGATCTTTCAACCGCTGATAAAGTTGCTATTTTTGGTGGCGGCGCATTGGTTATACTCGCCATTGTTGGGAGGGATTTCTTTAGAAATGGAAAACATTAAAACCAATATGGATAACCAGCCGATTGCTGCTAATTTCTTCAAACAAGGCCGCTGGCTGACTGATTACGTGACCCCGCGTGAACTTGAGGTCCAAAACCTCTTTGAAACGGTGACCAAAGGTATTTCCGGGGATGACCGGCTGGCACAATGCTGGAGATGGGTCGCCAACCAGGTGCATTACCATACATCGATTTATGCCCAGCTCGAAGTCATGGGTAAGATTTCCGTCCAGAAAGACTACTGGATGCCGCCGGGCCTCACCATCAAGATCCGTGAAGGCAACTGCGCGGTCAAGGCTTTCCTGCTGGCTTCCTTAATTAGAAACGAATTACCGCCCAACCAGGTTTACTGCGTTCTGGGTAACCTTATCGGGATTGGCGGTCACGCCTGGGTAGTGGTAATTCTCAATGGCAACGAATACATAATGGAAAGCACCCGGTCGGATGTCTCACCCCTCATCCCGGCTGAATCGACTACCCGCTATGAAGCTGTCCATTATTTTAATGACCAAGAAACCTATATGATTCCCGGAAAAACAGTGATGTACCCGATCACGGCCTGTTATTCAGAATGGCTGAAAGAGTACCTTGATTGGTCGTACATTAATGGAAAGAAATAATGGCCTGGGAAATGATCGCCAGCGGTGATAAGAACCATTTGAATACGCTTCCCAACTATGAAGCGGATTTAGCAGAAGGGCAAAAAGCCCGTCTGGACCTTAAATTTGTTACTTATGTGCCCTCCTTTCAGGTCGACGCCCTTCGCAATAGCCTATCTTTTGCCGGCGTCAATGAAGTGAAGGTGGTAAGCTCGGGCGATACCATTCAAATCTTTTATACCAAAGACCCTTGGTGGCTGCCGGTGATCATCATCGCCGTCCTGGCGATAGCTATTTTACTGATCGCCTGGATGTTTTTCCGTAACGTGGAAAGCACTACCGGACCGGTGGGAGGAATTCTTCTGCTGGCCGGTGGCGCTTTAATAGCAGGCATAATAGCCTACAGCATATTTAATAATAGGAGGGTCACATGACATTCAGACAGCAGCAACGAGACACAATGGAATTTACACCTCTGGCACCGCGAGTGACAGCCCGGGCGCAAGGCTATAGCATCAACGCTATCGCAACCATTACCCCGGGATCTGACAGCTACATTCAAAATATCAGGTTCGTTTATCCGTGGAACACGTCGGCCGTAGTCACCACCGTTCCTGCCGGTGAGCAATTTGATTTTATCGTGGATTATCGCTGCCGCAATACCTCGGGCAACCTTATCGACCCATGGTCGATGTGTATTGTCTGGTGGGAAGTTCAGGACGGGCCAGGCCTTCAATCCACCACTTCTTTCAAGTTGAACGGCTGGTATTGGAAGAACACTTCCACTTCCCTGGCACCGACCATCATTGATGATAACGGGGCAAGGCTGAATAACAACGGTCTTCCGTTAATCATGCCGGCCCGCAATATCACCCTGCGTTTCAATATGTTTGCCAATGATGATGCCACCCCGGCACAGAAATATCCTGACCCCAGCGCCTGGCAACAACTGATATAAGGAACGGCGGATGTGCCAAAGTATGGCAAAAGGAAAGGAAGAATGGCGAGTCTAACCATTTCTAATCCCAGTCTGCGGACTGGCGATACCATAAATTTTTCCTTCTCCGGTTTTAACGGCGCTGGCTCGGTTTGGGTCGGCGTAGTTGGAGGCGGCGGGGCATGGTTTAATGTTGGCTCGAATGGCAGTGGGGGCGGAGCTTTCCAGATAGGAGAAGGTTCCGGCAGTTATACGCTCGAAGCCTACGATGATATGGGCATGTATTACGCTTCGGCTTCCTTTACTGTCATCGGTGGCACTTATAACCCGACCTTGAGCTGCACATCCAGCCTTCAGTCTGGTCAAACTTTGAGTTTTAACTTTGCCGGTTTCCCGGCTTACGCTTCTGTCTGGGTGGGCGTCGTGGGCGGCGGCGGTATGTACGTCTCGGCTAACGGTTCCGGAGCCGGTTCCGGATCTTTCACTGATGGAGATCCTGCCGGCAGCTATACCCTGGAAGCAGTTAGCGGAACAAATCGAGCTACGGCTAACTTTACTGTCACAGCTGGACAAAGCGCTGGCTGGAAGCCGATGCTGACCATGTTTATTACCTCATCCACTTTATTGGCTCAAACTTTCGCTCCGAGCTTGACTACTTCGTCAACCGTAGTTCAGGGAGGCACCTTAATTTTCAGTTTCGCCGGTTTCCCGCCCAATGTTCAGGTTTTAGTCGGGATATCTGGTGAACACGGTGGACAATATATTACTTCTACCAGCTCGGGGACTGGCGCCGGGTCGCAACAAATCGTTGGAGAAGGTCCGGGTGACTACATCCTCCAAGCTACTTATACCACTTACAGTGCGACAGCTCCCTTTACGGTAACGGCAGCTCAAAGTGCTGGCTGGCATCCCATGTTAACGGGCCTGATCAGCTCAGGAACATTAAATTATTCAGCTCCCCAGAGTGAAGGCTGGAAACCGATGCTATCGATTCTGGTCACTTCGGGAGTCTTAAACTTTGTGCCGCCGCAATCCCAGGGTTGGAAACCGATGCTATCGATTCTGGTCACTTCGGGAGTCTTAAACTTTGTGCCGCCGCAATCCCAGGGTTGGAAACCGATGTTGTTCTCGCTGGTAACTTCGGGCAGGCTTGATTATACGGCTCCGCAATCCGGCGGTTGGCATCCCATGTTGGCATCCCTGGTCGATGCTCAACTGGCTACTACCGGCGGAGTATCGGGTGGCTGGCATTCCATGTTGACTACATTAGTTACTTCCGGGACGTTGAAAGTACCGGGTGGAGAAGAACCTCCATCAAATAATTGGCTCGTACCGGCGCTGGTAATTGGCGGAGCGATAGTCATAGGTGCTGCAGCTTCGAATAAGGACAAAATTAAATCCACCTATAACAAAATACCGAAGGAAATAGGGTACAAACCAAAGGTAAAAGCTTAATTTTCCATTGACACCGGGAAATTATTGTGTTAATAGAAATTTAGCACTCTGTAGGGAGAAGAAAGAAGAAACCGCGGTCGATACAGAGCTTCGATAAAGAGGAGATCTAAAATGGCAATTAAATGGACAGAAGATCTTGGCGCCCCGTTAGCAGTAACGGCCGTCAATATCATCGGTCGGAAAAGCATCCCTCAGTATCATGACTGGCTGGTCTATGGAATGGCCCTCGCCGGATACGGCATGGCTTATTTCAACAAGGGCGGCGACTTCATGAAGAACGTAGGGATTGCGGCTCTTCCTCTGGCAGCGGACAAGATTTATGCTCGCATCACCAGCGGCACGGTAACGGGTCGTTCGGTCGGCGGCAGAGTCGCTCGCTATCCAGCTCCCGCATACTCCGAGGAATTTCAGGGGCTAAAACTGGAATAACCCCGGGCGCAGTCGTGCGCTCGCTTTCCAGAATAAGATGGGTTGGCCACTAAACCCGGAAAAGAAAATAGCTGGCAGGAGTAAATATGAGTTACGCGATTCCTGTTGATGAACTTTCGATTGCGAAAATCGAAGGCTTTCGCCAGGCAGCCCAGGCAGCGGCTCTTCGCAGAGCCATGGACCTTAAGTTAGCGACCAGCATGAAAGAGCTCACCTTCCATGAGGCTTTCCCGCAGTCCGACTTGAGCAACCCGGCCGCCAACGGTTACTTGAGTGTTGCCCGGTATCTGACCGGCGCCATCGTAGCCAACACCTGGACCTCCGTTTTCAGCTCCGGCCTTGTGCCCCAGCTGCAGAACAACCAGATCGCCGTGTTTTACAAGATTATGGACTGGACCGTGACCCCGCAGGTCACCCAGGTCCGGTTCCGCCTTGGACAGACCGGCACCACGACCCTGGCGTGGGTCAACATTGAAAATATCATCAATGTGAAGCTGACCCCGGAATGCTACCTGAGCGAACCGGTGGTCTATAGCCCGAATCAATGGATGTTCATCGAATGCATCACCCGCGGTGCGGTAGCAGTCGGCGAAATCCTTGGCTTCGGCTGCTTCATTGCCGAACCTGTGGGCAACCAGTTAAGCTAGGCCCCGCTACAATAGAATAAGAAATCCCGGGGAGGGGTTCAGGCCCCTCCCCATAGTAGTCTAGGCTTTCCTTTAGTAAATAAAGGAAAAGGAGAAAACTAAAATGCCAGGTGGATTAAGACAATCAATTCAGAATATCGAATTTTGGGGACCGCAGACCCTTTTCCGTCCCTCCCAGGTATATTCCAGCGTCACCGGTGCCTATACGCTTTTCCGGATCAGCGGCGGGGCAGTTTTACTGCTCGGGCTCTACGGGCGTCATACGGCAGTAGCCGGCGGCGCAACCACCGTAACCGGTACCGTTGATGGTATCGCCACCGATTCCGGCGCGGCCGATATCGGTACTTCCGGCGGCACGGTTGGTCGTGTAGTCTGGATTCCTTTGAACGTCGGCCAGGCGCCACTGCCTGCTGCAGCCATCCCGTTAACGGTCGCTACCAGCACCAAGATGCTTGCCGGTACAGCCGTAGGAACCATCGTTCTCACCTTCGCTGTCAGCACCGTCACCATGGAATGGACGTTAATCTGGCAACGATTGGCCATAGATTCCTTGGTCGTTGTCGCCTAATTGTAGGAAAATAAGCTTAAGGAGGCATGAAAATGCCAGGTGGATTAAAACAATTAGTGGCTCTTTCCTACGAGAATGGCGCGCACGGCATCCGGGTAAACCGTCCGGCTGCGGCTGATGCAGTTGGCCCGACCGCCATCTTCACCATCGCCGGAGGGCTTGTCCTGGTCACCAATCTCATTGGAATAGTCACTACAGTCCGCACCGGTGGTGCGGGTGCAACCCAGGTTTTTTCTCACAGCACAGGGCCGACCGTCCTGTGTCTGGCCACTATTACCGGTCTGGCGACCGTCGGTACTACCGTGACTCTTACCGGTGATCCTGCCGATGGGCTGATCATCGGAGTCGGTACGGCTGTTGCCAATACCTTCCCGCCAATCCAGGGTGGTATGAAAGGAAGCGGAGCTGGCGGTATCGCTCAATTCGGTTTGCTTTGTGGCGTGGGAACCATTACCACCACAATCAGTATCGCAACGACCGGTGCAACCCGCTACATCTTAACCTACATCCCGCTGGATGATAGCGCCTCAGTTACTTAATCTTGAAGAATAGGGCGGGTGAAACTCCCGCCCCAAATCTCGAAAGAGAAGGAGAAGAGATTATGGCTTACAAAGCTGGTTTAGGTTATTTTACCACCGGTGGCACTCATCAACTCGCTAATGGCGATGTTGGTTTCTTCACCGTCACCGGAACGGTAATTGTAAAACTCATCTATGCAATTATGACCATCATAGGCGGTGCCAATACTGCCGGTTTCTACTGTGCAGGAACAGGCATAACCCGTGTGGCATGGTGCGTAGGAGCTGACATCAACGCTGGTATTGTAGGAGATGTTATTGCCATCAATAGCGTGGCAGGCACATTGACCACCTGCATAACCGGTGTTAGTGCCGGCTATCACTTGGTAGCTCCTGCGGGCGTAATTGGTATGTTCGGTTCAGCAGCCGATACAACTCTTACCGCCTACTGTTATTGGATACCAATGACAGCCGGAGCAAATGTCGTTCTTCTATAAATGACCCGGAGGGGAGGGCGAACATCTCTCCCCTCCATATTAAATTGAATATTAAGTCGCAAATTAATAGGCAAAGGAGGAGAAAGACAATGCCGTTAATTAGTGGTTTGTACGATTCCGCTCCCATCCAGCCCGTGGTGAAAATCAAGGAAAATATCTCTATTTACACCCGGGCCAAGTGGCAACACTACTCGGTAGAATACATCGAGCCTATGCCACGTTCCAGCCCCTTTACCGCCGACCTGGTAGCGCTGGCTAATCCCGCAGGTGGCGTTCTGGCAGCTTCAGGCCAAATCAACAAGCAGCTCCTGGCCATTCTTCAGCTTGATGATGGTGAATTCCTGCAGCTGCGCTGGGAACCCATCGACGATGTGGAAGCCGTCCTCTGGGAAACAGCTCCTACCGGGAGATTCGTGACCCGGGGCGCCCATTGCCGCGTGGATATCGGCACCCGGCTGCGTGATCCATGGCTGTCTACCTCCCAGTTCTTCGTGATTGGGAAAGACCGCGACGCCCAGATCCAGATATTCAACCCGCTGGCGGTCGCACAGCCTACAGCCCGGCTCAAGTTCTTCGGGTTCCGCTATGTCATTGAGCCATTATCTTCCCAGATCTCGGCAGATATCATGGCCGGCCGCAAACCGACCACATACCTACCGGCGGAAGGTACGGCTGGTTTGAACCCGAATCCCCAGGGACGCTAAAAAATTTAGGAACTATTATTAGAGGAGGACTAACATGCCTTTCACTAAAGATATGGCTTTATTGGAAAGAGATGGCAACGCCGGCTTGGTGACGACCACCGCCGGTCCGGATCTCTTGCACACCCTGCCCACCGGGCGGTCGCTTCGCGTCACGAAGGTTATGGCCTTCAACAATACCGGCGCCAACGTCACCATCCAGATTGGTACGCTGACCAACGCCGGCGCTTTCTCTGCGATGCTTCCATCGATGTTGTGCATCAATACCATGGAGAACGTCTGGACAAAAGACGAATTACCGGCCAGGGAGTTTGCAGTAAACTCATTAGCCGGCGCTCTGGGCAGAACCGGCAACGTTTACGTTCAGGCCACCGGGGTTGGTGTGGTGGTTTCCATCGAGGTCGAAGAGAAGATTTAATCGATCTCCTCTGAAGGAGATGAGATATGGCCGAGCAAAAAGACAGAACAGCGCTCGCCCTGGGATTAGGCGGTGCTGCCGGCATAATGGCAGCCATTGCCCTAGCCAAGAAAGCTTCAGCTTCAGGCGGTGGCGTAATTGACGACGCCACTAAACAGTTGTTGATGGCAATCGCCGAGGCGAACGCTCAATTAGTAATCGATGTGGAAGCTATCCTGGCTGCCTTACCTTCCGGTGGCGGTGGTATGGGCGGTCCGGGCAGTGGTTTTCCCGATAACTGTGAATCCGTTGCTACCACTCGAATCACGATTGGTCAAATCAACCGTGGATATCAGCTTACCGATTTGGTTATCCCACCGGGCATGAAAGTGTTGATCTTCGCACCGACGACTAACGCCGGTACAATATATGTAGCCAACTCCCGAACTAACGCACAGGATCTCGACTCGGCTTTCCCATTGATTGGCGGCCAGTCGGTCGGGTATTACGTGAAAAATGCCAAGAACCTGCAAGTTTCGGGAAATACGGCTGGCGACACTGCCATCATGACCGTTGAGATTAACGGGGGTGTCTAATGGCAGAATCAGGAAGCGTCACCCTCGTCCGTTATGACCTCGCAGCTTACGGCCGGGTCACGGCGGTTACCAGCCCGACCGTTTTTACTATCGCAGCTTTAGCCGGCCACGGTAACGCCGCATTTGCGGGGCCGGTTCCTTACTTTGCTTTTGTACTCCGGCAAAATCTGGGCGCCGGCGCGGCGCCTCAGGGCGAGCAACAGGCCATCACGGGATATGTTAGCTCCACCGGACAATTCACGATCACGGCCGGTTATACCGTACCTATTGCCGTGGGAGATGAGGTCCTGGTACTGCATCCCTCCATTGCCGGCATGCTTTCGGCCGCTTTCTCCGGAGCCCTGACGCAGATCGGCTATTTGCATGGCGTCTTACCGGTTTCCGGCTCTGTAGTCGCTAACTGGAACGCCGGCGAGCAAAACCTGGTAACGATAGGCGCAGCTACCGTGCGTTATAAAATCCATTCCCTGATCGGTGATATCCAGGCAACCGCGGGAAATATTACCTTCAGGATGTATATTTCCGTAAACGGTGTTTTAAGGCGTTTCTTCCCGGTACCGGCAGCCACTACTTTCTCCCTGGCGTTAGATGCTCCCGCTATTACATTAATTAATGGTACCTGGGGCATTGCCAATCCTATCGTCGTTACCGCTCAAAGCTCTCTTGCCGCGGATAATGGTGTGGCTATTGCCTATGAATACTTTGTGGAGCAAATGTAATGAGTTTCATCCAGAAACCCGCGGCCGCAGTCTCAGCTTTATCAGGTCTGACAATAGACGCGGATAAGGTCTGGGAAAATCTCGGTGTGCAGATGGGCATTAGTAATATCA
>Ga0209777_10003737_pt1 | contig 18596 bp, 19 predicted proteins | sample FrelakmetHBP12HB_FD_187147 | JGI IMG/M metagenome (GOLD analysis project Ga0209777, IMG submission 187147) | Freshwater lake sediment microbial communities from the University of Notre Dame, USA, for methane emissions studies -HBP12 HB (SPAdes)... | ecosystem: Environmental > Aquatic >...
ATACCATGCTGGCCTACAAACTTAATGGCAAAAACCTATCACCGGATCATGGGTTTCCTTTACGATTAATTATCCCGAGAATGTATGCCTATAAAGGAGTAAAATGGGTGGAGAGAATCGCCTTTACAGAGAAACAAGAAGTCGGTTACTGGGAGAAAGGCGGATATCCTGTGGATGGTTCTATTCCAGGGTTCAGTTTAAACGAGTTAAAGGCCCTGAGAGCTATAACGAGTTCCAACAGTAAGCACACAGAATGGGGGGAGAGTTTGGTATGAAAAAACTCAAGGGGAAAATAGTGAAAATCCGTGTAGACTATCATGCTAAAGATGGACTAAAACAACGAGACCTTGTTGAAATTTTGGATCATTGGAAGGAAGACCTCTTCGAGGGCAAAACCTTCCTGGGAAAAAGAACAAAAATTAAGGTCAGGTCTCTGGAACCTCCTTATGTTGAGAAAGATATAGATGAGACTGATGTTATTATAAGAGATTAGCAAGTAAAAATAATAGCCATAGGGAACCAGAAGGGCGGGTTAGGTAAAATGATCTTTGTCATAAACATAGGGCATCTCCCTTGACCAGGTTGCTTGTGGAGAAAGGGATATTCACCAAGGAGGAGTTTCTGGAGATGGTGAAGGTGGTAAATCTGGAGACGAAGAGATAAAAAGAAAACCAAATGGAATTAAATAGGGTGGAGGTAGAAAATGGTTGAGGGAAAAGAGAAAGAAATAATTGGCTATTTTACAGATGATAGAAACATTTATTGTGTAGAGTGCATTAATAAAGATAATGAAATAATTAAAAAGATTGAAAAGGCGATTACCGCAGACGATACTGAAGAAGGAGAACTCTTTTGTGATGAATGTAATGAGGAAATCAAATGAGAAAACAAAAATACTATTTCAGGCTCACATCGGTAGTCTACATCTTGGGAAGCCCTTTGGGAAATTACCATAAAGAGAAGCAGAGACCCTCGAATGGGTAACCACGACTGGAATTGAGATGAGAAGTAAAATATCCAAGATACCTGATGAAGTTCTGAAAGAAATATTTCCAAAAAAACTCAGGAGACGTGAGACTCCCGAAGAACTTTATACCCTTCTGAAAAAAATGATTCTTTCTGGCAAACTGAAGAAGGGGCAAAAATTAACACATGAGGGCATTGCTAACGATTTTAATGTAAGCAGAGCGCTCGTCCATAAAGTGATTTTTCAGCTAAAGAAAGATGGATTGATAATCTCTAAAGGGAGAAAGGGTTCATTTGTTGCATCAAGAGGTTTAAGGAAACCCGATAAGAAACTTACTCTGGAGAAAGACGTAAAATAGAGGATCATGGAACCAATACCTGAAGTAATAGTGGAAAAAACTTGGCAGGAAGTTGCTGGTTTTAGTCCCGATAGAGCGAAGAAAGAAATGATGAAGATTGGCAACAGCCAGCCAGAGCTCCTGGCCTTCGTAACGGAGGAGGCCCGAGAAATGGGTCAGGAAGTGAGAGAGCTCGCGATCTATATGTTTCTTGTTGTCTACCGGATGTTTCAAAAGACCCATGGGAAGATCAAAAAGATTCCTTCTGAGGAGATTATTGAGTGCTATGAACATAATGAGGGTCTGATGGAAAGATTAGAGGGAGCCCATGAAAAATTTCTCGATAGAATTGCCAATGTTCAAACTTCCAGACAGCCCTATGTGGTAAATTATGTGGTCACTGCATGCTTCAGATGACCAAGGGTGCATGACAAGGCGAGAAATACGAAGATTAAAGGTAGAATAAGTTTAAAAAAAGGTATTTTCTTCATTTCCATCCTTAAGGTGATCAAAAATATTTAGGAAAAAGCTTTTCTATCTGTTCCAGTCTATTCTATCTATTTCAGTCTTTTTGAGTTTATTATATCACAATTTTATCACAGTCACTTTCTGATCGCCACACCCACGCTTTGATGTTAGGTGTCCCATCCGCTCTTCTCCCTCCTATTATTTCTACCTACCCTACCTGGCAATTCTCTAAAATTTACCTGATCACTAATTTTTCTATAGGTTATCGGCGGTACAAGATTATTTCCTAAGACCTAAATTTCGTGTTTTAAGGCCCTTCACATTAAAGGGCAAATATTCTTTATGGCCCAGCGGGAAATAACGTTTAAAAACCGGCGTCTGGGCCAAAGGTGATAAACTGAATATTTTGGAGGGTGAAATATGATTCCCTGGATAGAGGCTATAGATTATAAAGCTGTAACTTTGAAATTCGAGGCATTTTCAAACCAAAGCAAACAGATACCTCAGAAGTTTCTCCTGGCCGAACCTGCATTTTAAATGGCTTAGGTCTGAACCTACCATTAGCGACAACATTTGCTTCAGTAATTTCCTTCGTTTCCCAGTCATTATTCTGGATAGTTATATTTACACAAGTCTCTCTAATTTCATTGTAAGTTCCGCTGCCTTGATAAGACGCATAGCCCCCCCCATAAAGCATCGTTCCTCGTTCCGATCTCTGCCCTCTTCCCGAACTTACCTCATATTGCGAAAAGCCAATGATCTCACACTCTCCCCTCCGTCTATGGGTCTTTTCTACAGTTGTGTTGCTTGAAGGTTCGCTACTGTATGATTGAGGTCTTTTGAGCTTATCGGGTAATAGAGGAGGGAATTCATCAATATCTTTTTTTTGCGCTTTGTTTTTGTATTTTTCGGGAACTGCATTCGGGTCCTCTGAATAATGAGTGGTTCCTTTTTCGTCGGTCCATTTATAAATAATCGGCTGTGCCTGGGATAATTGGGAATGCAGTAGTAAGCCAAATATAATTGTGAACAAAATTATTGCTATCGTTTTCAATTAGTTCCACGCCCTTCTTGAGTCATTACCTATAATCTGTGCGTTCCTATTCATTTATGAAGCAAGCAATTCCGATACCAAACTTTCATTAGCTATCTATCCTCTTATTTGCTAATTCTCTAACCATCTGTTTTCTTTCACCTTTCCTCATTAAAAGATTTATTTTTTATCCGTTCGCTTCCCTATTCGGAAGTCTTTACCTTGGCTATTAATCACTAACTAAAAGTAACCAAAAGTGACAAAAATTGGTTATGTCCTCAGAGCTATAGAGCCTAATAATTTTTGAAATAGTGCACTTTTTATGCACGATTGACCTTCTTTTCCCCTACCTTCCCACTCCCTCCCAACCTCATAGCATGAACGCCTCCTAACAAAGCGGTGGCGGTGTCGAGCATCAATAACCTGTTAGGGAATGTTTTTGATTCAAGGAAGGTTGGTGCTCATTCAGAAAAAATCCAATTTTCCAAATCCAATTTTTCCAATTATGCTTATCCGTTTGATACATAAAATATCCATTTCCCTTATTTTTTGGCACGCCAAGGAAAGGAAAAGCGTGTTGATTTGGCAATCGCACGTGAGATGCTGTTAAACGCATTTCAGCATAACTATCAAGTTGCAGTTCTCGTTGCTGGTGACGAAGATTATGTCGACTTGGTCGAGGACATCAAGCATTTTGGAATACGCGTTACAGGATCTTTTTTCAGCAATAGAACCTCGGAGAAATTAACCCTCGCGGTTGACTACTTTCATGAGCTTAAAATATGGGGTGAAGGTCATAAAGAACTTGTTACGAAGTTACAGAAAAATAACCCATCGCTCAAATCGGGCGAGCCTTGATCCGACTCACCAATTAGGGCAAGTGTTATCCACCTTTCATTAAGAAATCATCATCTTCCTAAACCGTATCAAGCCAAGGAATCGTAGGTGGAACCTGCAACCCACTTTTCCACCTCTTCCTTCCTGAAACATTCTCTTGCGTAATTTTTAAAAACGATGCATATTAAAATCGAAAATTGATGGTGGGGATAACCCCTGATGGCCCAATTTACCAGATATAGAAGCACCATAAAAAATAATGTTGCGGGTTTGGTGAGAAGGATGTATGGGGCAGTTCTCTGACGTTTTACAACTTGAAATGTCAAAATCCTTTCCTCATGCCGAGTTTGAAACGTTCGTTAACACTGTGAGACGAGTCACGGACCCATACTCTAAGGCAAGGAAGGAGTCTGGCGGTGCGTTGAATTTGATTGGATGGCGCTTCAGGGCCTTTTGTGAATACAAGGATTCGTATCTGGACTCATGGCATAGGATCGGTGCTAATGCCTCATTCGAGGAGTTATATTTGCGAGAGAAAGCGTTCTTTGGGATGTTTGTATGTGGTGTGTCTACCATTGAGAGCGCTTGCTATGCCTGTTATGCCTTGGCAAGCGACCCTTCTGTGTTGAACTTACCCTTTGATGAGAGTATTCGTCGCAAAAAGAGCAAACCGAGCGACCTACTAAAGAAGCTTTGTAAAGTTCAACCAGATCACCAATTGACAAGAGCCCTGCAATCGGGGTTGGGATCTGCCGAATGGGAGGTCTACCGGACGTACCGTAACACAATGACGCACCGCTCCGATATCCCACGCATCATCTATGGAGCGATTGGGTCTGCTCCACCTCCCGCGAAGATTATGCAGTTTGCTGATACATGGAGCACAAAGGGAATGCATGCAGGAGAAGACGAATTTGAGAAGCTATTTGAATGGCTGACACTTTTTCTAAGAGACATACTTCGTGGAGGAGAGGCATTGGGAAACCTGGCCCTAATATCCTCTTCATCTTGACTCGCAATCTGAAGGCTGCTCGCAGGGTTAAGAGTCTCGTTAGCCACTCTTTCAATTGGTAATCATGTGTACACGTACTAAGTTGAACTGAAAACTCGTAGGTGAAATATTCAATCAAGACTTCTTCTAACACTCTCTGTTAAATAATATATTGGTCAGGACGGATTTAAAAGACATTGTCAAACCGAAAAATTTGTCTTGTCAGACGAGCGGGGGTATCTCGAATTTTTTTCACGGTCCTTGAATCGAAAATTCTTGTCTCGACAGGGTATCTACATTTCAGCATCTAGAATTGACAGGGTTTGACCGATGCCTCCCAGATGAACCAGGAAAATCATCCTGGACGATTATCACTCATTTCAAACCATTTTTCAGAGCTATGTGAGCGTCCCTTCTTCTGCTAACTCTATTCTGGATAGTCACGTATAAGGGCAACAAAAAAAGAGTGAGCAGGCCTACCTCTTATAATCCCCCCGATGACCAAGAGGATCGACCAGGGTGCTCACTCACTTAAATCAAATCTCCTCCTAGATATTGCATTTCTTAAAATCCTCATAAAGAATTCTGGTGATGATTGCGTAAACTGCCAGATCCATCAGCGTATCGGTTATTGTTTCGTCGCCCACTGAAATTTCATCAGTCTTTGCTAAATTCATGATCCTGGCCATCTTGTCACTGAGGCGTATAATACAGCCTATCCATCCAGGGATTCCCATATGTTTTTCACACATCAAGAAATTTGATAGGTATTCATCTCCGGCATAGTCATGGTTTTTCTTGTCGTGGAGTTCGACCATTTCATTCACAATTTCGTTGAATCTCTCTTTGCTCATAACATTTCCTCCCTGGTTTTGGAGATGTTTCTAAATTTTGATTCAATTGTGGATAAGGAATTTAGGTAGGGTTTTCTTTAGATGGTAGGATGTTTTTAGAAGGATTCACCTTTGATGACGCTCAATCACTAAAGAATAAACTCTTTCTTAGAATTGTAAATTCTTGCAGCCATCACCTCATCTTCGATATCTCCGAACACACGAAACCTCATTTGACGCTCCCAACTCTTGACAAAGGCTAGCATTGCGTTATGCGCTACCCAGAAGTAACCATACCCGATACCATATTTCCCGTTGGCGTTCTCCTTGACCTTCCCTGAGAGTTCATACATTCTCGTGACCGCTTCCTGGATTAGGTCGTCTTTGATGCTTTGTGCTAAAGGACTCCATCTGAAGTTTTTCCAATAAACTCTCTTGGCAGTGGAGTAGGAAATTGCAGGATCAAAATTTTCAGGATCGATGATGATCTGTTTCTTGGAATAGTTCTTTACAAAGAATCCTTGCTTCAAAACTTCTCTCGCTCTTTTTGATGATAAACCGTATTTCTCCTTGATCTCTTTGGGTGTCATTTCTGGGGGAATGAAAACTTTTTCTCTGCGGATTTCTGGGATAGAGTTCATGGTCAGCCTCCTTTCGTTTTGGAATGGCACTTCTTTTAGTGAAAAAGGACTTTCTGGGAACCCGGTAGGGAATGTTTTTAGATCTTTGAACAGGTAGGGTTTGTGCAGGTTTTAGAGAATAGAGAAACAGTATGGGGTGAGGGTTCTGGGGTCGGAAGAAATCGAGAGGATTTAAGATGGGGACTTTTTAACTTTTATATTTTTTACCACTCTTGGCCTTAGATGCTTAAAAAGTTGAGGTCAAAATGAAGTAATAATCCACGGTCGCTCTCGACTAATCTCAGTTGAAGGAACAGTAGAATTTTAATCCGGAAACCATAGTAGAGATTTTATACTGTGATTTGGTGCCTCTGTTTCTCTTGATACTGTGAAGGCTACTGTCTGAAACAAGATGAGTGCTGAGAATAAGTAATCAGGGAATATAATATTTGCATATTAATATATGTAAACGGAGGGGTCTATCCCTGATTGTTCATCTGAAGCATTGGGGTGAATGGGGGGTGAAAGGAGGGAATAAAAAGGAGGGAGGTTCTTTCTGGCTATTCTCTATTTGATCGCTGTAACGGGTTTCTTAGTTTGGTGAGTTCATTTCATTGTTTTTGTAATTGTCGGGAAGCAGGTTTCACGGGGTATCTCGGTTATGAGTTTGGTCTAGAAAAAGTGACATGGTTCCGTTTAACTTCCAGTAAGATTTATTTCTTTAGTTCTGAAAGAGATTTCAGAAAATTGTCTATTTCTTTCCCGTCTCTAAAAAATCCTATGAAAGTCTTTGAAGCACCTTTCCATGGCACAAATTCCTCTTTCTCACGAGGCAAAACCTTCATTATACGTTCTGGATCCAAATTGAAATATTTTGCAAATTTATCAATTCTAACTTGATAACGCAGCCCTCTTTGAGTACCCTCTTCACCAGAGGCAATCCGTTTAGAATAACTTTCGCCGGGCACAATGCTAAAAATAGTATGTCTACTCCCCTCTATTACTCCTATGAAGGCAACCGAACCTCTAGTGGTGCCTCTATAATTGAAAAACTCCTCTAATCCTTCGGCTAATTTTAAAAATAAATCTCCAACACCATTATCTTTGGCAACCTTATGCAAATCCTCGAAAGTGAGCGGTGGTTTCCTTTTTGGATTTTCTCCCATGTGTTTATCTACCTGAAAGGGATCAATTAAGAAAACTCTTGCCACCATTTCCCTCTTTTTCTCGTCAGCAAAGTAGTGGAATGTAACCGCATTAATTCCTACTCCATGATAATCTGACAAATACTTAATGATCCTTTCAGAACTATCATCGATCTTTGATGCTACAATTAGCATTTTATGGTTTTCATTTAAAACCTCTGGAAATTCTTCTTCCCGAAAGCGTTCCCTGAAGGCTTTTTCAAGAGGCCCTTTCTCCTTGAGATACTCATTTGCAATTTCGGTTATTCTTTCATTCGACAAGTCCTTCACCCAGGAAGCATAATCTAAAACCTGTGCAGTGATTTCCCGTGGAGTTTTGTCTCTTTTTAACTCAACAATAACGATATCACCGCTTGAGTCTAAACAAAGAAGATCTATAACCCCTGCAAAATCGGTAGAAACTTGCCTCCCAATTACCAATAAATCATTTCCAATTAATGAATTATCCTTTTCCAGCCAATTTTCTATGCGTTTTTCTAAATCAAGTTTCGGTTTTTCCAATTCTTTCAAATTATCCCCATCTAATATGTCCCATAACCTTATGTCTTCAGGCATATTTACCTCCATGTGATCAGCTTGAAGATGACAAAATTCTCGTGGTATTTCTGCTGCTAAGTTGGGCCTGATTGTTCAGGTGGTTCGTTTCTCACAAACTGCCCACCTCGGAATATTTATTGCTCTTTATCGGCCACTAACAGTGCATTGTTACTTGGCCTTGAGACTTTCATCAAACGTTTTTATAAACTCCGCCATATCGATTTTCCAGTCGTCCTCTTCTTTTATAATAGGCCAAGTCCATTCTATGGCCTTTCTTTCCCCAGTTCCTGGGTTTTGGCACTTTGACACGGTCATGACTTTTGCCTTTATTCCTTCGGGATTCTCAAAATTAATTCGTTGTATTGACGTTTCACATTCCGTAAATCCAGCCGTTCCGATCTTCATAGAGCCAAGAATTACAATCCTTTCTTGTAAAGTCTGGTTATTAAAAAAATCTCTGAAAGCCTTTGAATAAAGCTTTACTACCTCCACCATCTCATCTTTTCTTATCGCTTCCTCCATTCGTTTAAACAACGCTGAAACTGAATCATAAGTCTCTTTAGAATGATCAGATTCTTGTTGTGTTACCTCGTAGACTTTGGCCTTGTGGAAGCTCTTCTTTACAAGTGGCATCCCTATAATCAATCCACAAATGATGATTCCAATGGCAATAACGATATATAGGTATCTCGGTATGTGACTACGGTTCTCCCTGGCCTGTTTCACGACAGGAGCCGTCTTTTTGTCGGGGACCTGAGAAATCCTCAAAGGAGCATAGCAACGATAACAAAGCTTGGCATCATCCTCGTTCTGACCTCCACATTTCTGGCAGTTTATCATCTGGTTTCCTTTCTATTCAGGATCAACTTTGAATCATACCGATTTAGATAAGACCCTAAAGCCTCATCAATGACTCCCTTAATGGTTTTCCTTTCCCAGTATGCCAATTCTTTTAACTTCTCCAAATAATCCTTCCTCAAAATGAAGGTTGCCCTTGTCCAGCCATCTTGAAGTCCTCGTTGCGTAGTCTTAACCGACACCATTCTTGAAGCTCCCTCTCTCCGGTATCCAATTTTATATAATTGTTGATCTTATAAACGGGGTAAACCTTGTAAACCATTGGAAATTACTGCAATATTCCTGCCAACCAAATTGTTTTCGATGTAACCTATTAAATTTAAAGATGTATCTTTTATGCCTGGTAATTCCCCACAGACTCATTGTTTAAAAAATGAGACATAAATTGTTATTCGTTTGCAAAAATGTCAGTTTGGGTTTACTGAGATTTTGGTGGGATTTTGCTTGTAATTCTTCCTTTTTTATAAAAGCTTGGTTCTCGAGATTAGAGGGGTAAGGACACACCTCCCTTCTCAATTCCTAATCTCACCGCCATACTCTATCCTTTACCCCATCCACTCCAGGCATCGAGTATCTCCGGTCCCTTAGCTCTTTAACTCTATCTTGGTGGGGAAACGGTCTGGGTTTTCAGGGAAATCTGGAGTGTGGTATTTACCCAGAACCCTCTTTTTCCGGTTTCGAAGCTATTAAAATCATTCTAAAATTTACAGAAAAAACCGTGGGTTCTGGACTCCTCTCGTTACGTTTTATAATCAGCTAATTGGATTTTTACACTGTTTGGAAAGGGACAGGCTGGGTCGTTGTTTGGTGCCTCCTGGAATAGAGTTTTGCTTTTTTTACCAAATGTTGCTATATTCCCACTAGTAATTTACATGGGACATATCGGACATTGCCGCTTTTCCCTGTAATGTTTAACAAAAAACGACGTTGTCTTCTAGAAACGAATTATGTGAGGTTTTGCCCCTAACTTCTATGAACGCCAAGAAGAAAGCAGCAATCGTTCAGCAGTTGATCAAGCTGGTTGATAATACCAGCGAGCCTTTCAAGGAGGTAAAAGGACGAACCAAGAACATGATGTCCGAAGGAATTGCCTTTAGCCTTGCAAACGAGTTTGTTGATACTTTCGAGGATGTCGCACGAACCCTTCTCCAAGATGAAGGGTGGGGTGAGAAATTCTCAGAGAAATATGTTGAAGGTCTCCTGCAAAAACTTCTTGCGAGAACACTTCGAGATGGCAACTCGAGCAACATCGAACAGTACTTCAATGAGATCATCAATGAATTTACCAACTACTCTCAAGAATGCGTGGTCTATTTGCCCTTAGTTGGTATTCAGATGTCGATGGAAGAACTGCCAATCGGCAAAGTCATCTTAAAGAAAATGACAGACTCAAGTGTAGGTGGACTGATGAGTGAGATTGAACAAATTACTCAGTCTCTGCAATATACCCCCGAGGAAAAAGCAAAGATACTTGAACTTGAGCAACGGAAGATTCGGGATAACATAAGAAATCAAGTCTGCTCGATCTTCAAAGTAGTGGCAGAACCAGAGCAGGCAAAGATACGGGCAGAGGAAGAAACACGTAGAGTTCTTGATCTACTGCGTTTTGCAATTCCGGCGCTTTATCCCAAAGGCTTCAATGTTGCCATCGGCTTGAAAGGTGAGGTATTCCGAGTCAGTCGATGTATTCCGATTTTGTCAACCGACGGAAAATTTTTTAATATTCACGAACACATCGTTGGACCCTTGATTCCTTTCGAAATCAATGAGCCCCACCTCGAGCGTATGATAAAGATTGGCATGTTCAAGATGTCCAAAGTAATTGCCAAACTGGACAAGGAACTTGGGGACTTTGAGAGAGTTGTTCTGCGGGCACTCCACTGGGTTGCGAACTCTCAGACTCAAGAGGAAAGTGAAAACAAGCTGCTCAATCTCATAACTTGTATGGAAACTTTTCTAACTCCACGAGATGGCAATCCAATCGGTACTTTTATTGCAGAGGCTGTTGCAATCTTACTCGCTGACAATCTTGAAAATCGAAAAAGACTGAAAAAGAGAGTGCAAGAATTGTATCGTCTTAGGAGCGCCGTCTCTCACGGCGGAAGGAAAGCAATCCTTGACACCGACCTCTCGGAATTGGAAAAAATCTCGGGCATTCTCACGATGACTTTAATCAAGCGAATGGACGAGTTTCCAACTCATAAAGCCCTTTTTGAATGGATAGAATCAAAGAAACTTGGCGGAGAGTAACGGGGCAAAACCTCACATAACACGCTGCACCACGACGTCCTTTCATTTGAATATGCTACGGGAAGTCAAAGGAGCGACCACCTCTTTCTTTCCCCAAAATTGCCTAACAATACTTGATTACTCTGTTGAACCTGAGAGATTAAAAAGAGATTAATTTTATCCGAGACAAATTAATCTAAAAAATAGAATCATCTGAATTGCTTATAGCAAAAAATTAACGATTAATGAAAAATTAGAACTTTTTTCCTTTTATATGTATATTTTTATATACAATTATTTTAGTCTTAAAATATTTTTTTGTTTTTTTCATTAATCTATTAATCTTTTTCAGTAAAGCCATAATTTCCTTCCGAAATTTAGAATATTTCCGCTTCCAAAAATTTAATCTTTTACTTAATCTATTAATCTATCTGCCATTTTTTGGGGAAAAAGAGCATTCTACTACACCAACTTCCTGTCTTCTCAAATTACTCATTCGCCTCTACTATTTTTGCATTGAAGATGTAAACCTGATTTCCATTAACCCTCGAATTGTCAATTTTATAACCAAGGTCTTTGAGCACCTTTCTGAAGTCGGTCTTCTTCTCAGGATCCTTCTTTCCATCGTTCTTGCAGAAATTGATATAGGCTTGGTATGCAGTCCCAAATTTCAGTTTATCGTTAGAGTCTTTTGTATGAAGACAGCATGTTCCCTAATCTCGACCAGATTGCGCGAGTGATTGTGAAAAGACACATACGTTAAGAATCGATTCTGTGGGTGGGGGATCGGACTAAGGTAAGTATTTGACAATTATAATTGAATGTTAAAAAAATGATTCTGATTTAGGGCTTAAAACGGCATCAATGAACCCAAAAATATATTTCTGAGAGGTTTGAGTCGATGATGGCTAACCGACACTACCTCCCCATAATTTACAGCTGCGATATTTTGCGATTATTTCTTCAGAAGTTAGACAGACGTCCCAGATTTTCTTCTTGACTCCCCCTATAAATTGCCCTAAATTTTACTAAAAATGGCCAGCAAAGACAAAAAATGATGCTAAGCCCCTAAATAAGGGAAAAGAAATATGTCGATCATAACGGCATTAGTTTCGCGAAAAGGAGGGGTTGTTGGCAGCGACGGAAGAATGTTCTCGTCAGCAGTTTTTGATTCCAACAATGAACTTATTACACCCGCCAAAATCGAGCGAGATGATTTTAATAAGACATTCATGTTTGATAGCAGAATTATAGGCGCTTTCTGTGGGTTATTATCTTTCAATAAGTTGACGATCTCGGAGCATATTGACGAAATCCTCTCAAATGGTTTAAAACCCGATTACGCTTTTGAAGAAGCTGTCGATATCCTTAATAAGGAAATATCAAAGAAGCTTAAATCAATCTCCACAGATGAAGTCTTATTTAGATTTAGGAGCGTTGATCTTCTTCTGGTAAGTAGATTATCAAAAAAGGCAATGGGAATCGCTAAACTTCGTTTTTCACCTAGTGATAGTAATATTATTAGGGCAAACAAGGAAATAATAATTGTAAACAACAATAACCAATATTGTCTATTTGGAGATGACAATGCTCAGCAAGGGGCAGTAAAAGCTTTTGCGAGCAATAAAGCGCCGAATCGTGACATTAAATTCTTAAATAATTTAGTTATAAAAGCTTTAAAGACCGGCATTGAATCGGCTGGGAAGCACCCTTATAGTGGCGAATTGTCTTGTGGTGGTGAGATATTTAGAAGACAAATAAAATAAAATCATCACCTGACAATTCGCTGACTGGTAACTGCCAGGGGTTTTAGCTGGACTTGATCTCGTATTTGGTAGAGACGTCAGTGCTTCTACAAACGTTTGCGGCCGTTACTAGCGGGTTAGCGCAATCGTTGAGGCTGTAGAAGAAAATGAGACCTCTCTGGATACTCTCTACGCAATGATCTCATACGGGGGAGGAGTAATAGACCCCCGAAAATCACCTCGTAATCGTAATGAGAGGGTTTTTCTACAGGCTCGTTAGCCATCCTTTGGTAGGAAATTATACGTGGAACGAAGAGCACTAAAATCGCAGAAAAAGAACGGGTCCATTGTGCCTTCCTATTTAGCCCTTTTTGACATCTTGGGATTCAAACAAATTATCGAATCTCAGCCGCTAAATGCGGCAAGCAAATCACTAGGGAACCTCGAACGGATTGTAAATGACCTGCGGGGTCGGAAAGGCATAGAATCCCCAGACCACCTTGATGTTAGATGGTTTCAAGATACTTTAATCATTACTGCATCCGGCAATACAAATCGTCACCTTTCCTCCATTATAAAGTATTGTTCCGCACTACTTGCCTTGACATTTTCGGAAGGGATCTTTTTACGAGGGGCGATTACTCAGGGCGAACTATATATCACTGCTACCGCAGCGTTGGGAAAACCAATAGTCCGTGCTTATGCCATGGAACAGAACCAGGAGTGGGTTGGATGCTGGTTCGACTTAGAATGTGTCAAGGGAGCAGATAAAGAAGCAAAACGCTGGCTCAGGGAGAGCAATATGATTTTTCCATATGCAGTGCCTTTTAAGGATGGAGCGGTCCGTTCCGAGTTCGTCTTAAACTGGCCTCTTTGTCTGATTTCAGAATGCGGTTTTAAAGCTTTACGTTCGGGATGGGATAAACTTGCGCTGGAAGGACAGCATTCCTGGGAAGTTCACCGGAAGGTGCACAACACAGACGCATTCCTTCAATTCTTAGTCGCGCAAAAATGGAGGCCGAAACCTCAGCCCCACTCATCCGATTCAAGTATCAAGTCTCACTGGCTAGCGAACCACGACCTATATAGCCTTCTGGAAGATTACCGTGAGGATAATCCAGCATGGCCAAATTCCAAAAAGAGGAAGAACAACTTTAGAGAATAATCTGTAAATAGAACATTGGCTAACAAGGCAATCCAGTATATGCGTAATACACCGCGCTGATTTTGTGTGTTATACTTTCTTTCAACTGGTAATCTTCAATTCCTGGACATGATTCCTACTGATGACTTGTAGATACTCGTTACCCAACAGATAATTCTACAGTATCTGTCAGATACAGTTTTTAACCAGAACCACCAATTTCCTCCATAAATATCCGAATGATTCCAACCAAGTAAAATGCCGAAAATTCCTGATCCAGTCTCCCTTCATTACCAGATCACACCGCCCAACGAATCTGACACAGGGGACTCGGGCATACTTACTAATTAGCTCGCTGGTCAATGAAATATATATGAATAATGATGAAGAGATATCTTTAATATTTGAATTTATAAGAAGAGAAGAGACTCCGGCGGTAGTTGAATATTTCTTATCTAAGGGAGATGTGGTAAAGAAAGGTTATATTTATAGCCCAGAGATGGTTAATTTAAACTGAAATAAAAAATAAGAGATTCTGATACAATTGGATTTATTAGAAGAAGAATAGAAACTAAACTTTTTGAAATATGACTATATCAAAAGCTAAACAGTTTCTCCTGGGATTTAGATTTGAATTACTTCTTATCTTATTCCTTCTCAAGAGAGGAAGTTAGAGATTCTGTAGTATTATATGTTTGGAGGTTTGACTTACCGACCTTAGGAGGTAAGGAAAACCTTTTATCTTTATTTAATATTATAGGAAATAGCAAGGTGAATGAATTCAACCATTTAAAGGCTCTTATTTTTATCAAACCCGTTGATTTCCTTTCCAAAACCCGTTGATTTTATTTATGGAACCCGTTGATTCGCCTTTTCTGCTTTTATTTGTGAAAGTCAGGATTTGATTATACAGACATTGTCAAATGTGATGGTGACTTCTTCCTGAAATGGTGATTTTTAGATTTCCCCCCTGAATACAACATTTCAAGCAGTAATCGATAATAGGATGTGGATGCATAGAAAAATATTCTTGCTTTCTTGTATTGACAAAGGCATTGATCTGATAGAGAATTCACCGAGTATCATGTTCGGAGGAAAAGTCGAACGTGAGAAAACCCCGATTTAGTAACCTGGGAGCTCTCTCCCACCAAAAACCAATCAGTTGCCCCTGGGAGTTTGCTTGAAAGGAGGTAACACCATGATAAACAAAAAAATATCGCGACGTTCATTTCTAACCATCTCGGCCATAACTGCAGCTTCCTTTGCCTTGGACTGGAAAAAAATTGCAGCCTATGCAGCCAGCATGGGGCCAAAAGGCAATTACCCTACTGTGATCATTGGCTCAGGATTGGGAGGTCTCTGTTGCGGCGCGTATCTCTCGAGGTTCGGCGTACCAGTCACTGTGGTGGAGCAGCATTATATTCCAGGTGGCTATGCAACATCTTTTGATCGGGGAAAGTTCAGCTTTGAAGTCTCCCTCCATGGGACTTCTATTCATAATAATGCAAGTGCACGCATACTGAAAGATTTGGGAGTCCTTGAAAAGTTGCAGCTATTAGAACTCCCCGAATTTTACCACATCAAGACAAAGAATTTGGATATTTCAGTTCCACAACGAGATCCGGAAGCCTTTATTCGCCTATTAGCCCAACATTTTCCAACAGAAAAGGATGGTATCCGGGGGTTTATTCAAGAAATGATAGGTATCGCTGAAGAGGTTGATAAACTTCACCGGAAAAAAGGAAGGTTCTTCAAATATATTTTCCCGATTCAATACCGAAAGATGTGGAAAATAAGAAATAAAACACTGGCAGATCTAATAAATGAGTATGTGAAAGACTCCGTCCTAAAGGATGTCCTTTCCTTCAACTGGGGTTATTATGGATTACCGCCGTCCAAACTGTCGGGGTTTTATTATGCCAATGCTGTGGGAGAGTACCTTAAGAATGGCTCCTATTATGTTAAACCTCGTTCTCAGGAATTGAGCAATGTCTTAGCCCAGACAGTAGAGACTTCCACTTCTGGTGGTAAAATGCTTTATGGGACCTCTGTAGAAAAAATTCTGGTCAAGGACGGAGCCGTGAATGGTGTTCTCATATCGGGGGGAAAGGTTTTACCTGCTCGAGCTGTGGTCAGCAATGCCAGTGCACTGACTACACTCAAAGAGATGCTGCCCAAGGGCGTTTTGTCAGCTGATTACTTGAAGAAACTTGAGGATTATCGGCCCAGCATGTCCACATTCATTGTCTGGTTGGGGCTGAATAAGGCGTTGAGGGGAAAGATAAAGGGATACAGCATTCCTGTTCCATCGGGTCAGGGATCGGAAGCCGATTATCAGTCTTGCCTAAAGGGTGAGGTCGGTAAGGTATCATTCAGTGTGACCATCTATGACAACCTCTTTGAAGGCTACTCAAAGCCGGGAACTTCCAATCTAATGCTTCTTTTTCTTTGCGGTTATGAACCTTGGCGTAAATTTGAGGCCGATTATCGAGCCGGGCGTAAAAGGGAGTACAACAAGGAAAAGGAAAGATGGACCAATATCCTCATTCGTCGGGCAGAGGAAAAAGTAGTTCCTGGACTCTCCTCCATGATTGAGGTTAAGGATTCGGCCACACCCCTAACAAACTGGCGCTTTACACGTAATCCCGAAGGGGCCATCTATGGTTTCGAACAATCAATGGATAATGCCTATATGAATCGGATCGACAACCGGACTCCTATTAAAGGACTCTACTTAGCGAGTGCTTGGGGCAATCCCGGTGGTGGTTATGGTGGAGTATTGCGGAGTGGGGAAATAACCTTTGGCATGATGATGGAGGATTGGGGGGCTGATTTGAAATGACTATGGTAGATTATGCTTGCTTTCTACCCGTAATCTACCTTCTCCAGGCTTACAAAAAGCAAACATTTGTAGGTGTTATCAGTAACCTGCGGTAGCGGGATGGGAAGTGAGCGGCTGCCCACCGCTTCAAAAGAATTCAATAAGAAAAATCGAAATTTTATGGTAAGGTAAAATCAGATTTAGATGTTGTGATTAAAAGGGGGGAAAGAATGAAAAAAGGTGAGACTAAGAAAATCTACACCTACACTGATCGAGACATCGCAAGAGTTGCCGGTGTTTCAATAGGAGCGGTGCGGGTGGCAAAAGCCCGCAGGAAGATTTTGGCAAATGATTTACGAAGTGTCTCCGTTTACATCATAGAGCATTGGCTAAAGACAATGCAAAGGAAGAGCAAGAGGTAGACCTGAACGCGGATACGTTCATTAAGCACTATGATTAAAAAAGGGGAATCATTAATCGCGCTTTCTCTTTGAAATAATCACCCCGGTTATTGTGAGAGGAGCCTTTTTAAGGCCATTACGATTGACCATGATAGTGATTACCGGGAGAAACAAACGACTTTTGGTCACCTACCCTTGGTCTGTCGGGTAACAATTTGTCCTGAATCCTAGCCTTCTCAATGCAAATTTGTGCATGTTACTTCCTGAAGTCAACAAGCCATGAGTCCATATCGCTATTCCAGATTTCTAACGATAATCCTTAAAAAGGTAATATTCACAATCTCATCATAGGCTCACTTTTACGAAGATTCCGTCTGCGAATTAGTAAAAAACAGGGAAATCGTCGGAAAACTTTACTACTTTAAGAATGGGGAAATTCAATTATAAAATCGTACTGTTAGGCCAACACCGTAAAACTACTGTCGGAAAACTTTACACTTTATGCAAGTGTTGGGTTTCACAAACACCCACATAAAAATCTATAACCTAATGAGGAACTTACTGGTTTCTGAGAATTTTCTGTGATAACTAGATTCGGTATGAAAAATGCAGAACCAAAAATGAATAAATATCTTCATAATTCTGATAAGGCCAAATTCGACCAAGAACCATTCGCCTGGCATGCCGCCATCGAAAGCGAGTTCTTATCAGAATCAGACAGACAGGAGATACCCTATGCGAAGAATATCCAAGATTTTGCTGTTGGCTATGGCAACTGTGCTAGTGGCAAATGTGGGGGCGCGAGCAGATTACTACTACCAATTGGATAATGGCTTTGTCGGATCTGCCGTGAATGCCAGTGATACCACGGAGCCGCGCGATAACTGGTTTGGGGACGTTTTCACCGCGCAGGCAGGCGCCAACCTGATTACCCGAGTGGATTTTGGAGTCTTTACGACGACACCGGGTTCGTCGGCAAGCGTCGTGCTTTACGACGTTACCGGCCCTGGGGGTGACCCTGCGTTGGGCGCCACGCGTGTGTATACACAGAGTTTTACTCCTCTCACCGGCGACGGTACACATTATTTCCTCCAACAGATTAACCTGACCACCCCAGTATTATTCGACCCGGGCGATCTTTTTCTCGTTTCGATATTCATACCGGACGTCATCGCACTTCCTCCCAACGACGTTTATCCGTACCTGCTCGATACTAGTGGCGTTCCCACATCCACATGGTGGGATCGCAGCGATCCCAATACATTCAATTTAGATGATCTTAGCGCGGCACTGCCCATCAATATCCCATTCGTTTCAGGCGGCTTTGACCCCGGTCCAGGGCACATTATTATCCGCGCCAACGGGATTGAGGCGACTCAGCCGGTTCCCGAACCCACCACCATGCTCCTTCTTGGCTCTGGGTTGATTGGACTGGCAGGATACGGGAGAAAGAAGTTCTTTAAGAAGTAAATCCATATATAATTTGGGGAGTGAAAAGGCAGGGTCAATTTTACGAGCCGATAGCTTAACGTGTTGAAGGAATTCTTAAAGGCCTCGAACCACAAAGGTT
>Ga0209777_10003738_pt1 | contig 18591 bp, 19 predicted proteins | sample FrelakmetHBP12HB_FD_187147 | JGI IMG/M metagenome (GOLD analysis project Ga0209777, IMG submission 187147) | Freshwater lake sediment microbial communities from the University of Notre Dame, USA, for methane emissions studies -HBP12 HB (SPAdes)... | ecosystem: Environmental > Aquatic >...
GGATCGATATTGAACGTCTCCCGCTCGATATCGACGAAGACGGGCTTCCCGCCGGCGTTGTGGATCGCACCCGCCGTGGCGAAGAAGGTGAACGGGGTGGTGATCACCTCGTCCCCGGGCTTGAGGCCCAGCGCCTTCAGCGGCACCAGCAACGCGTCGGTCCCGCTGGCCACGCCGACCCCGTGCCGGGCCCGCGACAGCTCCGCCAGCTTCGCCTCGAGCTCCTGCACCGGCTGGCCGAGGATGAACAGCTGGGCATCGGCCAGCTCCAGCACCTTCGACACCACCGCGTCCCGGATGGCCCGGTGCTGCGCCTTGAGATCCAGCATCGGCACGTTCACTGCGGCACCAGTTCCCCGTCCCGCTCGAGGTAGGCGGAGCCGCAACGGGCACAGCTCCCCTTGCCCCGCGTGAGCCGGAGCCGTTCGCCGCACTGGCACATCCAGCCCACCTGGCGGGCCGGGTTGCCCAGCACCAGCGCGTAGTCCTTCACGTCGCGGGTCACCACCGCCCCGGCGCCCACAAAGCTGAACCGGCCGAGCGTCGTGCCGCAGATCACGGTCGCGTTGGCGCCGATGGTCGCGCCCTGCTTGCACAGGGTCCGCTCGTACTCACCCTTGCGGATCACGTGGCTGCGCGGGAACGACACGTTGGTGAAGACCATCGAGGGCCCGCAGAACACGTCGTCCTCGAGCACCACGCCCTCGTAGATCGAGACGTTGTTCTGGATCTTCACGTTGCTGCCGATCCGGGTGCCGGGCATCACCACCACGTTCTGCCCGAGGCTGCACCGCTCGCCGATCACTGCGCCCGGCATCACGTGGCAGAAGTGCCAGATCTTCGTGCCCGGGCCGACGACCGCCCCCGCGTCGATCACCGACGTGGGGTGCGCGAAGAAATCGCTCACTTGGGTTCCCCGAGCACCTTCACCTCGAGCTCCAGCTCGATGCCGAACTCCTTGAACACCGCCGTGCGCGCGATGTCGATCAGCTTCAGCACGTCGTCCGCCGATGCGTTGCCCAGGTTGACGATGTAGTTGGCGTGGACCTTGGAGATCTCCGCGCCCCCCACCCGCCGGCCCTTGAGCCCGCAGCGATCGATCAGGCGGCCCGCCGTCGTCTCGTCCGGGTTCTTGAACACGCTGCCGCAGCATGGCTGGTCGAACGGCGTGCCCTCGCGGCGCTTGCGCAGCAGCATCGTCAGCTCGGACTTCAGCTTCTCCGGCTCTTCCTGCTCGAGCCGCAGCGCGCAGCCCAGGACGATGTGCCCTTCCAGGCTGCTGCGCCGGTAGGTGAACTGGATCTCCTTCTTCGGCTTGTCGAGGATCTTGCCCTTCGGGTCGAGCACGGTCGCGGAGATCAGCACCGAGCCGATGTCCTGCCCGTGCGCCCCGGCGTTCATGAAGACGGCGCCGCCCACCGAGCCCGGCACGCCGATGAGCTTGTGCACCCCGCCGAAGCCCTCCTCCGCCGTCTTCCGCGCCAGGAGCGGCAGCGGCAGGCCGCCACCGATCTTCCAGGTCCCGGCGCGATGGGTCACGACGTCCAGCCCCTTGCCGATCTTGATCACCAGCCCGCGGAACCCGCCGTCGCGGATCAGCACGTTGGAACCCAGTCCGAGCACGAGGTACGGCACCTTGTGCTCCCGCGCCCACGCCACGGCGCCGGCTACGGCCTCGTTGCTCGCGGGGGCGAAGTGGACGGCGGCCGGGCCGCCGATCCGGTACGTGGTGTGCCGCCCGAGCGGCTCGCCGTACTTCACCGTCCCGGCGAGATCCTCGGGGAAACTGGCCATCCCCTTCGGCGGCCCCTTGGTTGCCGGGTCCGCCTTCTTGCTCGGCCGTTCGGCCTTCTTCCTGGGCGTGGCCATCACGCCACCTGCGTGGTCAAGGCCAACCGCCGCGCATACCACTCCTGAAGCGACATCACGTCCCCCTTGGTGCTCCGCAGCGCGATGACGGCGTCGCACGCTGCGGCGGCCGCCGACATGGTTGTCGTGTAGGGCACGCGGTGCATCAGCGCCGCCCGCCTCAGCTCGTAGTCGTCCCGCTGGGAGTACTTCCCCAGGGGTGTGTTGACCAACATCTGCACTCGGCCCGAAATGATCAGGTCCACTGCGTTCGGCCTCCCCTCCCACACTTTCTGAACGCGCTCGCACGCGATCCCGCGCTTCTGCAGATAGCGGGCCGTGCCCTCCGTCGCGATGAGGCGGAACCCCATCTCGTGAAACCGCCGCACGATCGGCGTCACCGTCGGCTTGTCGCTGTCATTCACGGTCACGAAGATCGCGCCCTCCAGCGGCAGTGCGCCGTCGGCACCGATCTGTGCCTTGGCGAACGCCCACCCGAATGAGCCGGCAATGCCCATCACTTCCCCGGTCGAGCGCATTTCCGGACCGAGGAGCGTATCCACGTTGGGCAGCTTGTTGAACGGGAACACCGCCTCCTTGACGGCGACATACGGCAACTCGACTTCCTCCGTGAAGCCGAGCTGCTCGAGCGTTCGCCCGACCATCACCCCCGCCGCCAGCTTTGCCAGCGGCACGCCCGTCGCCTTCGAGACGAACGGCACCGTCCGGGAGCCGCGCGGGTTGACCTCGAGGCAGTAGACGACGCCGTCCTTGATAGCGTACTGCACGTTGATCAACCCCACCACGCCCAGGGCGGCGGCCAGTGCCTTGGTGTGGCGACGCATCTCCTCGATCTCGCGCTCGCCAATCAGGTACGGCGGCAACACGCAGGCCGAGTCGCCCGAGTGAATTCCGGCGTCCTCGATGTGCTGCATCACGCCGCCGATCACGCACGTCGTTCCGTCGGCGATCGCGTCGACGTCCGCCTCGAACGCGTCCTCGAGGAACCGGTCGATCAGAACCGGATGCTCCGGCGCGACGCGCAGGGCCTTGGCGAAGTACTCCTTCAGGACGCCCGCATCGTACACGATCAGCATCGCCCGCCCGCCCAGCACGTACGAGGGTCGCACCAGCACCGGGTAGCCCACCCGCTCCGCCACCGCAAGCGCCTCGTCGGTGCTCCGCGCCGTGCCGCCCGGCGGCTGGGCGATCTTGAGCCGGCGGGCGATCGCCTCGAAGCGCTTCCGGTCCTCCGCCGTGTCGATCGCGTCGGCGGGGGTGCCGAGGATCCGGACCCCGGCCGCCTCGAGTCGCTTGGTCAGCTTCAGCGGCGTCTGGCCGCCGAGCTGCACCACCACGCCCAGCGGCTGCTCCAGCTCGACGATCTCGATCACGTCCTCGAAGCTGAGCGGCTCGAAGTAGAGCTTGTCGGAGATGTCGAAGTCGGTCGACACCGTCTCGGGGTTGGAGTTGATCATGATCGTGCGGTAGCCCAGCTCGCGGAATGCCAGCGCGGCGCGCACGCAGCAATAGTCGAACTCCACCCCCTGCCCGATCCGGTTGGGGCCGGAGCCCAGCACCACGATGGCCTGTTCTCCGAGCGGCTGCGACTCGTTTTCCTCGTCGTAGCTCGAGTACAAGTACGGCGTCGCCGAGGGGAACTCGCCCGCGCAGGTGTCCACGGTCTTGTACGCCGGCCGGAGGCCCAGCGCGTGCCGTTCGCGCCGGACCTCGTCTTCCGAGGTGCCGGCGAGCGCCGCGAGCTGCACGTCGGCGAAGCCGAGCCGCTTCATGCGCAGCAATGCCGCGCGGCGCTCCTCCGGTGCCCCCGTGCCCCAGTGCTCCCGTGCCCACTCCGCGAACTCCCCCTCTGCCTCCACCAGCTCGGCGAGCTGCCGGATGAACCAGGGGTCGATCCGGGTCAGCTCGGCGATCCGCTCCGCCGAGAGGCCCGCGAGGAAGGCGCGCTTGATCTGGAAAGCGCGCTCGGGCGTCGGCTGCCGCAGCGCGGCGCCGATGGTGGTCGCGTCGTCGTTCTCGAGGCGATCGTCGGCCGGCGTCGCGCCGACCACCCAGCCCGCCCGGTCGATCTCCAGCGCCCGGATCCCCTTCTGGAACGCCTCCTTGAAGGTGCGGCCGATCGCCATCGCCTCGCCCACCGACTTCATCTGGGTGGTGAGCCGCCAGTCGGCCAGCGGGAACTTCTCCTGCGGGAAGCGCGGGAACTTCACCACCACGTAATCGAGGACCGGCTCGAACGACGCCGGCGTCGTCCTAGTGATATCGTTGGGGAGCTCGTCCAGGGTGTACCCCACCGCCAGCTTGGTGCCCATCCGGGCGATCGGGAAACCGGTGGCCTTGGAGGCGAGCGCCGAGGAGCGCGACACCCGCGGATTCATCTCGATCACCAGCATCTCGCCGTCCGCCGGGTTCACGGCGAACTGGATGTTGCACCCGCCGGCCTCGACGCCGATCTCGCGGATGATGGCGATCCCGGCGTCGCGCATCACCTGGTACTCGCGATCGGTCAGCGTCATCGCCGGCGCGACGGTGATGGAATCGCCGGTGTGCACGCCCATCGGGTCGAGGTTCTCGATGGAGCAGACGATCACGACGTTGTCGCGGCCGTCGCGCATCACTTCCAGCTCGAACTCCTTCCACCCCACCACACTCTGCTCGATCAGCACCTGCCGCACCGGCGACGCGTCGAGGCCGCGCTGCACCAGCTCGTCGAGCTCGGCGGGGTTGTAGGCGATGCCGCCGCCGCTGCCGCCCAGGGTGTACGACGGGCGGATGATGGCCGGGTAGCCGGTCCGTTCGACGATCGCCCCCGCCTGCTCCACCGACGTGGCGAAGCCCCCGATCGGGACCTCGAGAGCGATGCGCCGCATCGCCGCGGCGAACGCCTCCCGATCCTCCGCCATCTCGATGGCACGGGCATTGGCGCCGATCAGCTCGACGCCGTAGCGCTCCAGGACGCCGTTGCGATGCAGCGCCATCGCGACGTTGAGCGCGGTCTGCCCGCCCATCGTGGGCAGCAGCGCGTCGGGCCGCTCGCGCGCGATCACCCGCTCGACCCATTCCGGCGTCACCGGCTCGATGTAGGTGCGGTCGGCCAGCTCCGGGTCGGTCATGATCGTGGCGGGGTTCGAGTTCACCAGCACCACCTCGTAGCCCTCTTCCTTGAGGGCCTTGACCGCCTGGGTGCCGGAGTAGTCGAACTCCGCCGCCTGGCCGATGACGATCGGACCGGAGCCCACCAGCAGGATACGGTGAAGATCAGTCCGCTTGGGCATGGACCAGGTCGCGCAGGGTCTGATCGAACGGAATCGCGGGCGCCCAGCCCGTGGCGGCCGCGAGCTTCCGGCTGTCGCCCACCAGAGAGGGGATGTCCGCCGGTCGCATGAACTCGGGATCCGGCTCGGCGATGGCGTTCACGCCCACGATGGCTGCCAGGCGGTCGAACAGCTCCTGGAGCGCCACGCCCCGCCCCGACGCGACGTTGTACACCTCGCCGGCCACACCGCGATCCAGCAGCGCGACGTACGCCGCCGCCACATCCCGCACGTCCAGGAAATCCCGCACCGGCTCGAGGTTGCCGACCTTCACCACCCGGGCACGCGCCAGCCGCGCGCCGCGCAGCCGCCGGGCGAAGGCGGGTGCGACGAACCGCTCGTCCTGGCCTGGGCCCGTATGCGGGAACGCGCGGGCGACCACCACGCGCAACCCGGTGCGGAGCCGGGTCTCCATCGCCGCCAATTCGGCGCCGGCCTTCGACGCGGCGTACGGCGAGCGGGGAGCGACCGGATCGGTCTCGAGCAGCGGCCGCGCCGGCCCGGCGCCGTACACCTCGGCCGTGGACACGAAGAGGACCAGAGGATCGGTTTCCTCCGCCTGGCGGCGCCGCCCGAGCTCGCCCAGCAGGCGCGCCGTGCCGGCCGCGTTCACCGCCCACGCCACGCCAGGGTCCCGCAGCGCGTCACCGCCCGAGGCCACCGCCGCCAGATGGATCACCGCGTCGTACGGGCGCTCCGCGGCCTGCCGCACCGAGCGCACGTCACCCAGCTCGAGGGGAATCCACGGCACGGCGGCGCGCTCCGCGTCGGGCGTGCCGCCCGGGCGTCGCACCGCCGGCTGCTCCGCCGCCACGACCTCGTGGCCCGCGGCCAGCAACGCGCGCACCACCCATCGCCCGACGAACCCGTCGGCCCCGGTGACCAGCACCTTCATGCGGAGCGCCGCAACCGGTCGAGATCGGCGTCGACCATCATTCGGATCAGACTCTCGAAGTCCACCGTGGGGCGCCAGCCGAGCTTGGCGTCGGCCTTCGACGGGTCGGCCAGCAGGGTCTCCACCTCCGCGGGCCGGTCCAAGGCGGGATCGTGCACGACGTACTGCGACCAGTCGAGCCCGACGTGCGCGAACGCGACCTCGCAGCAGTTGCGGACGCTGTGCTGCACGCCCGTCCCGATCACGTAGTCGTCGGGTGCGGGTTGCTGCAGCATCCGCCACATGGCGTCCACGTAGTCCCCGGCGAATCCCCAGTCGCGCCGCGCATCGAGATTCCCGAGCTGGAGCTCGCGTGCCAGGCCGAGCTTGATGCGCGCGACGCCGTGGCTGATGCGGCGGGTCACGAACTCGAGCCCGCGGCGCGGACTCTCGTGGTTGAACAGGATCCCACTCACCGCGAACAGGCCGTACGACTCGCGGTAGTTGACGGTGATGTAGTGCCCGTAGCACTTCGCCACGCCGTACGGCGAGCGCGGGTGGAACGGCGTCGTCTCCCGCTGCGGCGTCTCGCGGACCTTGCCGAACATCTCGCTCGAGCTGGCCTGGTAGAAGCGCGCGTCCGGCTTCGCCAGCCGGATGGCGTCCAGCAGCCGCGTCACACCCAGGGCGGTGAACTCCCCGGTGAGAACCGGCTGTGTCCACGAGGTGGGCACGAACGACTGCGCCGCGAGGTTGTACACCTCGTCCGGCGCCGCCATCTGGACCACGCTCTGCAGCGAGTGCTGGTCCAGCAAATCGGCCGGGACGATCTCCATCTTCCCCACCAGGTGCTGGATGCGCTCGTAGCTGTCGTGCGACGTGCGGCGCACGACGCCCACGACCCGATACCCCTTGGCGAGCATCAGCTCCGCCAGGTACGAGCCGTCCTGCCCCGTGACGCCGGTGATCAGCGCGGTCGGCATGAACGTTCCAAGGACAGGGTGTAGGAGTTTGGGTGTAGGGTGCGGGGATTGCCCCGCGCGCTGCACCCACCACTTGAATCAAGTGCTGAAGCCCGCTAAACTTAGCGGCTGCACCGGACTTTTTGAAGCGAGGATTCAGATGGCGCGCGTATGCGCGGTTTGCGGCAAGGGCCCGACCTTCGGGCATCATGTGTCCAATGCGAACAACCGGACCACCCGGCGCTGGTACCCCAACCTCCAGGCCGTGCGGGTGCTGGTAGACGGCGCGCCCAAGCGCATCCGGGTGTGCGCCGCGTGCCTGCGATCGAACAAGATCCAGAAGGCGCCGAAGAAGCTGAAGCCGGCAGTGGGGGTGTGAAGAGCTGGGTGTAGGGTGTGAGGGTGTAGGGTGAAAACAGAAGCGGGGGACCGGACAGGTCTCCCGCTTTGCTTCCTACACCCTACACCCGCCTCATCGCACCCTACACCCTACTCCTTCAGCAACTCAATCCGCGCCGTTTCCCCGCCATCCCCGACCCGGTGCCCAAGGCGGAGAATGCGGGTATACCCCCCGGGCCTGGCCTGGAAGCGCGGCCCCAGCTCCTTGAAGAGCTTGGTGCTCACACCCTTGTCCTTGATCCGGCGCTCCACCAGCCGGCGCGCATGCAGGTCGCCCCGCCGCGCCAGCGTGATGAGCTTCTCGGCAACCGGTCGCAATTCCTTCGCCTTGGCCACCGTGGTCACGATCGCGCCATGCCGGAAAAGATCGGTCGCCATGTTGGACAGCATCGCACGGCGGTGCGACGACGTGCGTGAAAGCTGGCGATCCTTGGCGCGGTGCCGCATCAGACCTCCCGGCCCGCCTCCGCAATCAGCGGCCTGACCACCGGCTTCGTGCCCGGCTCCAGCACGCGGATCCCGCCCTCCGCGTCTTCCCACTGCATCCCGAAGGCCAGTCCTTCCTTCAGCAGCAGCTCCGCGATCTCGGCCACCGCCTTCTCGCCGACGTTGCGGACCTTCAGGAGCTGCTCCTCGGTGTTGCGCACCAGGTCGCCCAGCGTGCGGATATTCGAGTTCTTGAGCGAGTTGATCGACCGCACCGACAGGCCACAGTCGTCGATCGACCGGCTCAACATGCCGCGTAGTCGCTCCAGGTCGCCGGACGGCTCCGCCGGCACCTCGGCCGGCACCATCGGCACCGTGCCGAACGAGATGAAGTAGGCGAAATGGTGCTGCGCCAGGGCCGCGGCGTAGGCGACCGCGTCCTCCGGCGTGATCGAGCCGTTGGTCTCGACCGTCAGCGTCAAGCGGTCGAAGTCGGTCCGCTGACCGACGCGGGTCTCGGTCACCGTGAAGTTGGCCCGCCTGACCGGGCTGTAGATCGAGTCGATGCGCACCACGTCCACCGGCATCGCCCGGTCCACCGGATGCAGGTCCGCGTCCACGTACCCGCGGCCCTTGTTCACGTAAAGGTCCACCGTGAGATCGCGGTCGTCCTGCAGGGTGAACAGCAGGTGATCCGGGTTCACGACGGTCACCGAGCCGTGCGCCTCGATGTCCCGCGCGTACACGGCTCCGGCAGCGCTGCAGTGGATGTGCAGGGTCGCCTCGTCCACCTCGGGGGCGAGCACCAGGGTGAGCGCCTTGAGGCGCTGGATGATCTGGTGCACGTCCTCGACGACGCCGGACACGGTCTGATGCTCATGCTGGACGCCGTCCATCCGGAACGCCCACACCGCCGACCCGCGCAGTGACGACAGCAGCATCCGGCGCAAGCCGTTGCCCAGCGTGTAACCGAACCCGCGCTCCAGCGGCTGCAGCCGGAACTCGGCGGCGTTCGGATTGTCCTCCCGCTTGGTCATTTCGACCAGCTGCGGGCGGACGAGCCCGGTGAGATCAATCGTCATGTTCACTTGGAATAGAGCTCGACGATCAACTGTTCCTCGGCCGCAATCGGGATGGCATCTCGGGTCGGGCGCTCAACGACCTTGCCGGTCATCGCGCCCCGATCCACGGCCATCCACGACACCGGCTGTCCCTTGGACGCCAGCTCGAGGGAGACCGCGATGACATCGAGTTCCCGGCTCGCCTTGGTGACCCCGACCTCGTCACCGGGGCGAAGCTGGAAGGATGGGACGTCGACGGGACGGCCGTTAACCTCGACGTGGCGGTGACGCACCAGCTGCCGGGCCGCTTTGCGGCTCGACGCCAGTCCCATCCGATAGACGACATTGTCGAGCCTGGACTCCAGCGCGATCAGCAGGTTCTCGCCGGTGCGCCCCGGCTCGCCCACGACTCGCTTGAAGGTGTTGCGAAACTGCTGCTCGGAGAGCCCGTAGATCCGCTTCACCTTCTGCTTCTCCCTCAGCTGCCGGGAGTACTGCGACGCCTTGCGGCGCCGCCCGGACGCCTGGCCGTGCTGTCCCGGCGCGTAGGCGCGCTTCTCCACCGCGCACTTCTCGGTGAGACAGCGTGAGCCCTTGAGGAAGAGCTTGGTGCCCTCGCGGCGGCACAGCTTGCAGTTCGCTTCGACGTATCGGCCCACTACACCCTGCGCTTCTTCGGGGGACGGCAGCCATTGTGCGGGATCGGTGTCACGTCCCGGATGGACTTGACGATCAGGCCGGCGTTGGCCAGAGCCTGGATCGCGGACTCCCGCCCCGCGCCCGGGCCCTGCACCCGGACGTGCACGCGCCGCACGCCGAGGTTGAACGCCTCACGGCCCGCCTGCTCCGCCGCCACCGTGGCGGCGAAGGGCGTCGACTTCTTCGAGCCCTTGAAGCCCGACTTCCCGGCGGTGCCCCACGCGACCACGTTGCCGTTCAGGTCGGCGACGGTCACGATGGTGTTGTTGAACGTGGCCATGATGTGCACCACGCCCTCGGACTCGACGACCTTCTTGCTGCGCTTGGGCGCCTTCTTCGCGGCGCCCTCGCCTGCGGCCGCCTCGCTCGCCGCCCCTTCGGGGGCGGGAGCCGCGGGCGTCGTCTCGGACACCGGGGTCGGTTTCGACTGTTCCTGATCGGCCATGGGCTATTTCTTGAGGATCGCTTTCTTCTTGCCGGCGATGGTGCGGCGCGGCCCCTTTTTGGTCCGCGCGTTGGTCCGCGTCCGCTGCCCCCGTACCGGGAGCCCGCGGCGATGGCGGATACCGCGATAGCAGCCGATATCCATCAGCCGCTTGATGTTCATGGCGACTTCCGTCCGCAGCGCGCCTTCGACCTTGTGATCGCGCTCGATCGTCTGCCGGAGCCGCGACACCTCGGCGTCGCTCAGGTCCCGGACCCGCGTGGCCGGGTTGATCCCCGTCCGCTCGAGAATGGTCGCCGCGGTCGAACGCCCGACGCCGAAAATGGCCATCAACCCGACTTCGACGCGCTTGTCGCGTGGAAGATCCACGCCAGCAATTCGTGCCACGAGCTATCCCTGCCGCTGCTTGTGTTTGGGGGAGCGCTTGCAAATCACCCGGATCACGCCGCGGCGCTTGATGACCCTGCAGTGCTCACAGATAGGCTTGACGCTGGTACGAACCTTCAAGACCTGCTCCTTAACCCTGTTCGAGACAAGACTTACAACGTAACGGGGGCATAACCGAGAAGCAAGTTGCCAGACGGCAAGACAGAAGCGGGCTACGGCAGGGCCCGAATCTCCACCAGACGGTACGACATTCCTACCCGCCGGAAACCGAAATACAGCGTCTGCGAGCGCCGGACGTCGGTCCCCCGCACCTGGAAGATCCGCTGGGCCTCGACGTACGCCCGGTCCGGGTCGACGTTGCGCGCGACCTGCACGATCAGATCCAGCTCGCGCGCCCCTTCCGCGAAGGCGCGGAGCAGCTCGGCCGCCTGGGCCGGGCGCAGCGGCGACGACGGCTCGGCGCCCGGCAGATGCACCATCACGGCTTCGCCGCTACCCACCAGGCCCGTGAATTCGTGGGCCATCCACTGGGCGACCGCGCGCCGGGCCGCGACCATGAGCGAGTCCGACTGCCCGCTGCCGGCGGGGCTCACGGCAATCGCGACGGCCAGCAGCCAGTTCATCGCCGCATCTCCTCCATCAGCGCCAGCGCCTCCGCCTTCGGGTCCGCTGCGCGGGTGACCGGCCGGCCCACCACCAGGTAGTCGGCTCCCGCTTCCACCGCCTCGCGCGGCGTCGCGGTGCGGACCTGGTCCGCCGCGGCGTCGGCCGCTCGCCGGACACCGGGCACCACGATCACCGCGTCGAGACCGGCCAGGGCGCGCACCGCCCGCGCCTCGGCGGCCGCCGTCACGTAGCCGTCGAGCCCCGCCGCCAGCCCCAAGCGCACCAGTCGCTGCTGTTCCTGCGCGAGATCGGTAACCGGCCGCCCGAGCACCACGCCGAACTCCGCGGCGCCGAACGACGTGAGCACGCCGACGCCCACCAGCCGGAGCCGCGCGCGCCGGGCGCGGACCGCGGCCTCCAACATCCGCCCGCCGCCCGTGAGATGCACCGTCGCCAGCGCTACGCCCAGGTCGGCCGCCGCCTCTACCGCACCCGCCACCGTGTTCGGAATGTCGTGCCACTTGAGGTCGAGGAACACTTCCTTGCCCCGCTCTCGGAGGCCGCGAACCACCGACGGCCCGTCCGCCACGTGGAGCATCGGCCCGACCTTGTACCAGCGCACCACGTCGCCCAGGCGATCCACCAACTCGAGCGCGGCGTGCGGGCTCGCGAGGTCCAGGGCCACGACCAGCTCCGCCATGGCCTACGCCGCCGTGCCGATCACGTCGCGCACCGACGCCGCGCCGCGGCGCGCCAGCAGCACCGCCAGCTCGCGCGCGATGCGCTCCGGCGCGCGCGGATCGGCCAGGGCTGCGGTGCCCACCGCCACCAGACACGCGCCGGCCGCCAGATATTGCAGCGCATCGGCACCGGTCCGGACGCCGCCGACACCGATCACTGGCTTGCCGGTGCGCGCCGCCACGAGCCGCGTCACCTTCAGTCCGACCGGCAGCAACGGCGGCCCGCTGAGACCTCCGCTCCCCGCCCCCAACCGCGAGCGCCCCTCTGCATCGTACAGTTGAGCCGGCAGCGTGTTCACCGCGGTGAACCCGTCTGCGCCGGCGGCCACAGCCACGGCGGCCGTGCGGGCGGGGTCGGGCAGCACCGGCGAGAGCTTGACCACGAGGGGCTTGGCCGTCTCCAACCGCACCCGCCGCACCAGCGCCGCCAAGACCTCGTCGTCCGCCCCGAACTCCATGCCGCCGTGCGTGACGTTGGGACACGACACATTGAGCTCGAACGCCGTCACCACCGGCTCCGCCGCCAGGCTCGCGACCACCCGGGCGAAATCCTCGACCGTGTCGCCGACCACGTTCACGAGCACGCGAGCCCGCCGCACCGAAGCGGCCAGCCACGGCAGGTGCTCCCGGCGGAAGACCTCGAGCCCCGGGTTGGCGAGACCGACGGAGTTGAGCATCGCGCCGCGCGTCTCGGCGACGCGCGGCGCCGGGTTGCCGCGTCGTGGCTCGACACTGACCGCCTTGGTCACGATCCCGCCCAGCGCCTCCAGGTCCAGCACGCGCGCCACTTCGCGCCCGAAGCCGGCGGTCCCGGCCGCGAGGAGGATCGGGTTCTGAAACGCGACGCCGAAGCATTCGACCGGCCATGCGCCGGCGGCCGCGGTCACTGCGGAGGTTCCGGCTGTGGCGGACCGCCGGGCTGCGGGGTGGGGCGTGGGGCCGGCTCAGCGGGCGCGGGACGGCGCCGCACGCCGGGCTCGTCGTCCACGTCGCCCACCTGGCCGGGCGCGCGCGGCGACACGCCGGCCGGGGCGCGCCGCGCCGCGCGCACCGCCAGCACCCGGCGAAGCGAGTCCTCCAGCGTGACGTAGGAGCTGTCGCCCACGCCGCCTCCACCCAGGGCGGCGATCGCGTAAGGACTCCCGCCGTAACGCTGCGCCAGGATGGCGCGCAGCGAATCGGCGGCCGGATGCCCGCCCGCAATCGCCGCCACCAGCGCCTTGGGAGTCCAGGGCGATGCCGGGAACAGCTCGGCCATCTCGGCGAACGCCGCCGACGCGAGCCGCCCGGCGTGGAGCGAGTCACGCAGCAGCTCCGCACGCAGGAACCAGAACGCGTCCGCCGCGGTCGGCGCCGCGGCCAGCGTATCAAGGCGCGCCATCAACCGCAGCGCGTCGTGAGCCTCCCGCCCCGCGCCTCCACCCGAGCGAACAAGGTCGGACAGCTCGCCGCGGCGCCGCTCGAGATCGGAGTCGGCGACAGCCTCCGCGATCGCGAGCCGGCACAGCGCGACCGCCGCCGCCTGACCCGCCACGCTGTCTCGCGCCACATCCACCACGCGCTGAAACTCCTCGGTGGCGCGCGCCGTGTCTGCCCCGCCGAGCCGCCGAGTGGCATCGTCGAGCATCAGCCGGGCCTTCGCACCAGTCGACAGCTCGGCGCGAGCGACGAGGCGGTCTACCAGCCGCGAGGCGTGCGCTCCCGCGCCCGCCGCGGCCAGGCTGTCCAGTCCTTGACGCCACTCCGCCTCCGGATACGCCTTCGTCGCAACAAGGGAGTCGTACACCGCCCCGGCCGCCGCCGTGTCGCCGAGTTCCAATTCCAGCTGCGCCAGATCGTACGGGGCGCGCGGATCGCGGGAGCGCTCGAGGTCCTGGAGCGCCTGCTGCGGCTGGTCGAGCGCGACCAGCAGGCGCCCGCGATCCAGCAGCGCCTCGTCGCGCACCTCCGGCCGCTGCGACTCCACGGCGGTGTCGAGCACCGTGCGCGCCGGGTCCAGCATGCCGAGCTCCAGGTAGGCCCGCCCCATCAGGCCGAGCGCCTCCAGGTGTTGTGCCGAGGACCCGGAGCGCCGCGCGGCTTCCTGCAGCGCGACCACGGCGTCCGAGTAGATCTCCAGGTGCACCAGCGCCCGGCCGCGGACCAGCTGCGCCTCGCCGACCCAGCGCGACCCGCCATGCCTCGCAATCAGCGACTCGGCGTGCGTCGCTGCCTGCTGCCAGCGATCGCGGGCCTCGCCGATCCGGCCGGCTCGCTCGGACGCCGTGGCCAGCCGCGCGTAATGGTTCGCGTAGTACATCCCGTTGAAGTACGCGCAGCCAGTCGCCGCCACGGCGGCCACCGACAAGGCGGCCAGCGCACGCCGCACCGGCCTCACTCCGCCCCCTCGCCGCCGGAGGGGAGCCGCCGCTCGTACTCGGCCAGGTAATTGACCACGGCATCCGCGATCCCGCGCGCGAGGCGCCGCTGGCCCGCGACGCCGGTGAGATAGCGCGCCTCGTCGGGGTTGCTCCCGTAGCCGAGCTCGACCAGGACCGCCGGCATGTACGAGGTGGCGAGCACCGCGAAGCCCGCCTGCTTGACGCCGCGGGCCTCGGCCGGATGCACCTGCCCCAGCATCCGCTCCATGATCTGCGCCAGGCGGCTCGACTCGCGCAGATGCTCGTTCTCTTGGAGGTCGTTGAGGATGAACCGCATCGGGTCGCTGCCCGCACCGTCCTCGTGCTCGAACCGCACCGACTCGTTCTCCATCTGCGCCACGCGGCGCGCGTCCTCCGTCTTCGCCTCGGCGAGGAAGTACGTCTCGAAGCCGCGCGTGTCGGCGGCATGGCGCCAGTGCGGGTTGGCCGCGTTGACGTGGATCGAGACGAACAGGTCGGCGTGCTGCGCCCGGGCGATCCGTCCGCGGTCGCGCAGCGCGATCAGGGTGTCGGTGGCGCGCGTCAGCACCACCCCGACCCCGCGGCGCCGCAGCTCGTCCGCGACGTCCTTCGCTACCGCCAGCGTCACGTCCTTCTCGCGCAGGAACTTCCGCCCACGAAGCGGGCCGAGCATCCCGACGTCGGGACCCCCGTGGCCGGCGTCCAGCGCGACGACGTGCGGCAGCCGCAGCCCTGACGCCGCTCGCGCCGACGAGCCGGCCGGCGCGCCGGCCGCAGGCGCCTGCGCCACCACCGCCCCGGCGGAGGTGTCGGCCGCAGGCGCCGAGCCCACCGGCATCGAGACGGCGTCCGCCGTCACCGCCGGCATCTCCTCGAGGCGCGAGCGCTGCCGATCATAGCGGAACCGGTCCGGCACCAGGCGCGGGAGATACTCGATCGCCCACTGCAGTGGAACGAACAGCGTCTCGCCTGCGACGTAGGGCGGCGCGGCGAGCGCGAAGACCTGATCGCCGAACCGGAAGTAGCTGGACTCGAGAACGAAGTCGAAGCGGTGCCCGGCCACCCGCAGCGACGCCACGCCCCCCGCCGGCGCAGCCGACTCGACGCTCAGCGCCGCCACCAGGTCAGGCGCCGCGAGCGCAGGCCAGCCGCGCTCCGTGCTCACCGCGAGCTGTCGCTCGCCGCGGGCCGACGCCACCGTCAAGGTCTCGGTCGGCAACGCCGCAGCCAGCCAAGCCGCGAGCCAGAGCATCGCCCCCGCCGTCACCGGCGCCGGACCGCCCGCGCCATCTCGCGCTCCGCGTCGCGTCGCTTCAGGTCGTCGCGGCGATCGTACTCCTTCTTCCCGCGGCCCAGCGCGATCGTCACCTTGGCGTGCGAGTTCCTGAAGTACAGCTCGAGCGGGACCAGCGCGAGCCCCTTCTGCTCGACCGCGCCCAGCAACCGGCGAATCTCCCGTCGGTGCAGCAGCAGCTTCCGCGTGCGCAGTGGATCGTGGTTGTTACGGTTGCCGGCTTCGTACGGCGGAATGTGCAGCGCCTCGAGAAAGACCTCGCCGTGCCTGACGCGCGCGAACGCGCCCACCAAGCTGGCGCGCCCGGCGCGCAGCGACTTCACCTCCGTGCCCGTGAGCACCAGGCCCGCCTCCCAGCTCTCCAGAATGTGATAGTCGTGCTTGGCGCGAGGGTTCCGCGCAATGATTCGAGGATGACGAGGCGGGGTGGGCGCCCGAGGCGATGGTCGATGCTTCTCGGCGGGGGTCACAAGTGTCGTAACCCCAAGATAGAGCTAGGGTTCCGACTGGTCAAGGCGAGGGTTGACGGAGGCGGGGGGGAGGTCTATCTTGCGCCGCCTTGCCGAAGTGGTGGAACTGGTAGACGCGCGGCGTTCAGGGCGCCGTGGGCGCAAGCCCGTGAGGGTTCGAGTCCCTCCTTCGGCACTCCTGCCTCTCAGTACCTCGCCATCGAGCGATCCACCTGCTCCGCCCACGCCGCCACGCCACCCTTGAGGCTCCGCACGTTCGTGATGCCGCGGCTCTTGAGGAGGCTCACCGCGCCGAGCGAACGCATCCCGGTGTGGCATACCGTGACGACCGCGGCCCCGGGATCCAGCTCGGAGAAGCGCCGAGGCACGTCGCCGAGCGGCATCAGGACGCTGCCGGGAATACGGCAGATCTCCCACTCAAAGGGCTCGCGCACGTCCACCAAGACCACTCGCTTCCCGGCGCGCAGTTCCGCGTCGAGCGCTCGCACCTCGATCTCGGGCGAATCATCCACCGGCTCCGCGGCGGCGCCGACGCCGCAGAAGGCCTCGTAATCGATCAGCTCGCCGATGCTCGGATGCGTGCCGCACAGCGGGCAGTCCGGGTCCTTCGCCAGTGCGAGCTCCCGGAACCGCAGCTTGAGCGCATCGATCAGCAGCAGCCGGCCCACCAGCGTTTCGCCGACCCCGAGTATCAGCTTCAGCGCCTCGAGCGCCTGCAGCGATCCCACGATCCCCGGCAGCACGCCGAGCACGCCGCCTTCAGCACACGACGGCACCAGCTCCGGCGGCGGCGGCTCACGGTAGAGACAGCGGTAACAGGGACCGCGCGCGGCCCAGAACACCGACGCCTGCCCGTCAAACCGGAAGATGCTGCCGTACACGTCCGGCTTGCCGAGCAGCGCGCACGCGTCGTTGACGAGGTAACGCGTCGGGAAATTGTCGCTGCCGTCCAGCACGACGTCGTAATCGCGGAGAATCTCGAGCGCGGTGGCGCTCGTCAGCCGCGCCTCGTGCAGCGCCAGCTCGACCCCGGGATTCACGTCGCGCAGCCGCTCGGCGGCCGATGCCAGCTTGGACGTGCCGACGGCCGCCGTACCGTGGAGAATCTGCCGCTGAAGATTGGAGAGCTCGACCACGTCGGAATCGACGAGTCCCAGGACGCCGACACCGGCCGCTGCGAGATACAGGGCGGCCGGCGAGCCCAACCCGCCAGCCCCCACGACGAGGACGCGCGCAGCCTTGAGCCGCCGCTGCCCCTCGATGCCCACCTCGGGAAGGATGAGATGACGCGCGTACCGCTGCAGCTCCTCCGCGCTCAAGTCGGGGAATCCCGAAGCCCGTGGAGGAGAATGCCGACTCACTTAGTCGCTATTCCCGACAAACCTGCAACCGTCACCTGCCGGAAAGCCGCCGCTAAACCGCGACCGCTCCGAAACCGACCATGGAGCGCACGTCCGACTCCTCGTGCAGCAGATCGGCGAGGTGGATCGAGCCGAGCGTCTCGTCGATCCGTTGCTGGAGCAACTGCCACACGGGCCGGATGGCACAGGAGTTCTCGGTCGTGCAGCGCTCCGCGTCCACCGGATGGCAGTCGCAGTTGACTTCGAACGTGCCGTGCTCGGAGGCATCGAGGACATCCTTGACCGTCACCTCAGAAGGCTGACGGGACAGAAGATACCCTCCCCGGGCACCTCGAACCGACTCCACGAGGCCGGCGCGGCGGAGCCGCAGGAGGATCTGCTCGACATAATCCGCCGGCAGCTTCTCCTTTTCCGCCATTTCACGTGCTGCCACCGGGCCCTGCCCGGCGCGCTTCGCCAGATGGAGGCTGACAATCAAGCCATATTCGGCCCAGGTCGTTACGCGCATGTATACACCCTCCTTGCGTGTCGGAATATGCAAAAAGGAAGCCATTAGCTCAAGATAAGAAAGTTCACGAATGAGTCGCAGTATCATATGATGCTACAGGGAGATAGCTCAACATGGGTCCTTTGCGGGCGTTTCGTTCCTGGTGCATGGGCACCCTCCTCGCGGGGGCGGTGCCGTTCGCCCTCCCCGCGCAGAATGTCCCGAGCGATCCCGCCGTGATCCTGGCGACGACGACATCGCTGTACGACACGGGGCTCCTGGACTCGATCGTGCCGATCTTCGCGCGCGAGACGGGATATCACGTCCGGGTGGTCGCCGTCGGGTCGGGCGAGGCGCTGGCGATGGGCCGCCGCGGCGACGCGGACGTGGTGTTCGTGCACTCTCCGGCCGCGGAGTCGGCGTTCATGGCCGCGGGCTACGGCCTGCGCCGCCGGGTCGTCGCGACCAACTACTTCACCATCGTCGGTCCCGCGAGCGACGGCGCTCACGTGCGCGAGGCCCCCACCGTCGCGGACGCGCTGCGCCGCATCGCGGGGTCCGGGGCCGGCTTCGTGTCGCGCGGGGATTCGTCCGGCACCGCTGCGCGGGAGCTCGCGCTGTGGCGAAAGGTCGGCGGGCGCCCGGCGTGGCCCGGCTACATCGAGACCGGCCAGGGGATGGCGGCCACGCTGCTGGTGGCCGATCAGCGGCGGGCCTACACGCTCACCGACCGGGCGACGTTTGGCCTCCTGAAGCCGCACCTCGACCTGGTCGCGCTGCGCGCTCAGGACCGTGACCTGATCAACATCTATCATG
>Ga0209777_10003739_pt1 | contig 18590 bp, 22 predicted proteins | sample FrelakmetHBP12HB_FD_187147 | JGI IMG/M metagenome (GOLD analysis project Ga0209777, IMG submission 187147) | Freshwater lake sediment microbial communities from the University of Notre Dame, USA, for methane emissions studies -HBP12 HB (SPAdes)... | ecosystem: Environmental > Aquatic >...
TATTCCCTGCGCCGCCGCCGCCGCCGCCAGCACCATAGCTCCCACCTGCGCCACCTGCGCCACCGTTTGCTGCACTACCGCCACCACCGCCACCACCACCGGTAGAAAATGTGTACATTCCATAAAAAGCAGTGGTAAGGCCAACTCCCGGACTTCCTGCGGCTCCCGCTGCGCCACCAGCAGGAATTGTAACAACACCGTTTATGATGGACGCCCCACCAGTTCCACCCGCAATGCCTGTACCAGAAGTGTTTAGCCCACCGCCAGAACCGCCGCTTCCAATATAGTTACCCGCACCACCAAATGCTACGCCAGCGTTTCCGCCTCCTGCACCGCCAGCACCAAAAGAATAAGTATTCGATGCAGATCCCGCAGCACCAATATTTCCAGCAAGACCTATTCCTGAAGCTCCCGTACCGCCCGCAGCATTGGTGCCAAAGCCACCTTGCGAGTTAACTTGAATGGCTCCGCCGCCGCCGCCAGAGGGAGAATTAAGCGCACCGGGGGCCGCGCCTCCACCACCACCCGCGTATAGATATGTACCGAAGCTCGTAATACCGCCCCGTCCACCTTGACCCGCGATAGACCCACCAGTTGGGGTCACACCACTAGCGCCCGCAGCGCCCGCAGCGCCAACGGTCACCGTTACAGTGGACGTAAGGGTTGATGCAGCAAAAATTTGATACGCATAACCCGCACCGCCGCCACCGCCGCCACCTGACCCACCCGTAGCTCCCGGAGCATACGTGCCTCCAAACCCGCCACCACCGCCCCCGCCCACTGCAAGCACATGAACAGCTACCACGCCAGCAGATTGCGTGTAAGTACCGCCGCTCGTAAATGATGTGATTTTTGTTTGACCAGCAAGCGTACCTGTATAGGATGGAAGCGTAACGGTATTATTGGTTGTCGCGGATGCGGCAATCGTAGTGGTCACGCCAGTTGCATTGCCAGTAGCTGACACGCTGATTTGCTTGGTATTGTCAGCAATATCTTGGACAACTACCGTTGCTGCATTGGTATTAGTGCCAGTGGAGTCTAGAGTCAATCTGGCGACTAACGCATTTTGAGCGGTGCCGGTAGATCCTGCTGGCGCAGTCTTAAATATCAAACTTCCACCAGCACCCGTACCCGTGCTCTGGGAAGCGTTGATCGTGAAGTTTGTGCCAGCGGTATTGCTTGTACCGGCTACAACGGACTGAACAGAAAGGGTTTGGGCTACAGGAGCCGCAGCATCAGCAGCGCCAAGCTGAAGGTTAGCTGCGGCCTTGCGTGAAAGAATCGCATCGCCCAACGTGCCAAGCTTTATGACGCCCCCTGGGAACGTCCATACCGGGGATGCGCCGCCCGCGCAAGACGCTCCGATATTGGCTTGTCCGTCGCTCAGGACGATGTTGTTATTGTAGGTCCCAGACGCGCCAGCATATGCACCAATTAGCGTGTTATATGCGCCCGTGGTTACTGCGGAGCCAGCGTTGTAGCCAAAAAACTGATTGCCCGCGCCCGTGGTTACAGCAGAGCCAGCGTTATATCCAAACGCTGCCATATTGCTTCCCGTGGCATTGGTGAAGGTTTTATACCCAAACGCCGCTATTCCTGTGCCGCTGGTATTTTTTAACAACGACTGATAGCCGTATGCGTCAAAAGTGCCACCGCCAGAGTAAAAATATCCGGCTTGATAGCCAACAAGATTGGAATTGACTGCGCCGTAATTGAAAGCTGCTTGATAACCAATCGTAACGCTGGACGTATTTCCCTGCGCCTGTTTGCCGACAACTGTCGCATCCGAGTTGCCCGTTGTGCCAACAGTCAAGGTGTTTACCACCATGTCATTAGCAAGCGTCAGCGTCGTCCCATCAAACTGAGCATTGAAATTTTCGTTTACGACGCCACCGCTGTCGTACAGCAACCGATTGGCAGTGCCGCTGGTGATTGTTGTCGTGCCAATCGTGATGGTGCTTGGGCCAGCCGGACCCGTAGCGCCGACCGCGCCCTGTGGCCCCATTACACCGTCATCACCGATTTCGCCGTCATACCCTTGCGGCCCCAAAAGACCTCTGGGACCAACAATGCTCTGCCCCGGTGGCCCCATCACGCCATCATCACCAATTTCGCCTTGCTCGCCCGGAGGCCCTTGTGGGCCGATCTGGGTAAACATCACTTGCGAAATGTTGACCGCAAATCCCGGAGATTCGGGAACTGTGGGAGATACGCCAGCGGGGATCGTTACTATGGATACGGGAACAGTGTCGGCTTGCCAATAAAACTGAAGTTTGTCGCCAATGGCAAAATATAAAAGCGTAGTCCATCCAATGATGTTTAAGCCATTTACACTACCGTGTTTTGCCGTCACAGCAGTTGTACCGGCTGACTCCGATACATCAACACCATTAATGCGCTGCCAAAACGTAATGGTTGATATCGAGCTATTCGGGTTTGAAATTTGTGCGCTGAATGTGACGTTGTACCAACCCGCCGCATTGAATTTAATTTCAGTCGCGCTAACCAAAGCCATGCCCAACGATCCGGCATTACTTCCTAGATTGACCGCATAATCAGTTGTTGCGCTGCTGGCAGTCTGCGTGGTGGTGTCAAAAAAAGCGCCGTAATAACCCAGCGCACCGCCCGCGCCGGTCAGCCCTGTGGGACCAGTCGAGCCTTGGTAGCCCATCGGACCAATTTCACCGTCCGCACCGTCATCGCCGGGGAAGCCCATTGGGCCGGGATAGCCAATCACACCTTGGACGCCCTGCGGACCCGTAGCGCCCGTAACGCCGGGAAGCCCGTCTGTGCCGTCCTCGCCGTCCAGCCCCGGAGTGCCAGCGGGACCGACTGACCCTGCTATGCCTCTGGGTCCCGTAGGACCGATAGCGCCGTCCTCGCCGTCCTCGCCTTGCGGGCCCTGTGGGCCAATAAAGCCTTGCGGGCCTTGCGGCCCCTGCGGGCCTTGATCGCCCTTGACGCCTTGCGGCCCCATTGGGCCTTGGTCGCCGTCCTCGCCTTGCGGGCCTTCCGCACCCATGACGCCTTGGACGCCTTGCGAGCCTTGCGAGCCTTGCGGGCCTTGCGGGCCTACCGGACCAGGGGCGCCAATTGGGCCTTCGTCGCCCTGTTCGCCTTCCTCGCCTTGCTGCCCCTGCGGACCCATCGGGCCAACAGCGCCAACAGGCCCCGGAGGGCCTAGCGGGCCTGTGTCGCCTTGCTCGCCGGGAGGGCCGGGAGGGCCGTCGTAACCTTGTGGGCCTTGATCTCCAGGATTGCCTTTGGGCCCGGGTGGGCCTTGTATGCCTTCCTCGCCCTGTTCGCCTTTTTCGCCCTGCGCCCCTTGGAAGCCCTGCAAGCCTTGCGGGCCTTGCGGGCCTATTGGCCCCTGCTCACCGTCCTCGCCCTGCTCTCCAATCGCGCCAATCGGGCCTTGAACGCCTTGGATTCCCTGCGGCCCCATCGTCACCGCAGTGACAACTTCGGCTTCCAATGGGCTGATTAGCGTAACTACTTCACAATTTTCAGTGGGCGCAACAATAACGTCAGCCGAATTCGAGGTGATGATTGTCACCACTTCGCAATTTTCTGCGCCAGCAATCACCACATCAGTGGAGCAATTACTGCTCATCGGGTCACTTCCGGCGAAACTGCAACTGCTCCCTGAATCAATCTTGTAACCGTGCCGCCTGAGTCCAAATTAAGGTTGTAGACACCCCGATTCCAAGTGAACGCAGCGGTAGTTGCAGCATCAATAGTTAGCGTGATTGTCCCCAAAACGCCCCCAAGCACAATGTTGCCCAACGCCGTGGAAGCTTCAAACAGCACATCGGGACTAGTCACTGTGGATCGAATCTGAAGAATTGCAGAATAACCAGTCAAATCAACCGGAGTAAGATTCTTGGGGGGACAACCTGGAGTGCCGGTTTGCCATACAAATTCGCGCACAAACGTCGCGCCCTGCTCAATGCACAGATTGTAGGTTCCGGCGCTCATGATTTTCCTTGGGCAAACATAAATTTAAAACTACAACCAACAGCAAAACAATATCAAAAAACCCTGCTGCTCCCCCTCCACTTATTTTACCGTTAGCCCCGTTGCCGGGGATGATACTTTTGGGAGCGGAGCTTCAACCTTGCAAGCTTCATTTGATTGCGCTGAAACGCTGCCGTCAGCAAGCTGCGTTTGCACCGTCCAACAAATTGAACCGCCCGCTGTATTAGTAAACGTAAAACTTGAGGTATAAGTTGTTGCCGTTCCGGGTGAATTAACTACGGGTAATGTGCAACCGCTGCGTACCACGGCAACAATAATTGCTGAACAGGTAATGTTGGTTTGAGCAATTGCAATTGTTAGTGGAGTTCCGTCGGTATAAGTTGTCGGATTGACCCAATTCAGGATAGCGGTGTCGGGGGTTCCCGCAACTGGAAGCGCAATTCCAGGCGGCAACAACGCAAGCCAAAGAAGCCAATTCTTAACCCGCATGATTAGCCAATTCTCCATGCGGAGCCGTCGCACCAGACCGGCACGGTAAATGTGCCAAGCCCCACAACAGCCGCGCCAAAATTGCCCGTTCCCGCAACCGTAGAATCGCTTACAAATGATCTTGCGCCAGCGGCCAAAGACGGTAGCGTAGCTACGGTGACAACGCTGCCGCTGACAACGTAAACCGGAATGGCCGCATTAGGATCGGTGATGTAATTCGGCGGGTTGGTCGGATCTACTGGCATGATAAAATCCTCTTATGCGGGCTTGGCGACGATGTAAACGGGAATCGCGCCTTGGGGTACGGTGATATAAGTCGGCGGGTCTGCGGGGTTCATCGGCGGCGCATAGCCCACGATCTTGACCGGGGTTGCAGCCGTGTTTTCAGTGACCTGGTTCGGTGGATTGACTGGATTTATTGGCATGATGTTTAACCTATGAACCAACCAACGCCATCGCTGAACAATGGGACGGTGTAGCCTCCGCCACCAACTGTCACCGGAACGCCAAAATTACCGATCATTGGAATGGGGCTATCAACAATCGACGTTCTCATCCCGCCTTCCGGCGTAGGCAAGCTGGTAAACACGTTAGGAATGATCGTGATGACGCTGCCACCGGGAGGGCTGTTCACCACAAGATTGCTAGTCAGAATTTGCGTCTGGGTAATGCCGTCGTTGAGAGTAAGGCTATCCCCATTTGTGTAGCCAAAAAACGGCACAAACCCATTATTGCTGGTGTCAATGATATTGAATTTATAACCCGCAGCTTCAACAACAGCGATTTGAAAGGCAGATGTTGCTGCGGGTTCAGCTTTCAAATCCAGAATCGCCAGCCCAAAACCAGTAGGCTGTCCAACAATACTGACGCCAATCGCTCCGGTTGTATTTGTATCCCCAGCGTTGACCACAAGTGTCGCGTTATCAACAACAGTAGTAGCAGGAATTGCGTAAGACTTATTGGTGGCGTTGTACGTCATGGACGCGCCGCCAAAAGCATTTGCATTGTTGAACTGCATTTGCGTATCAACGCCACCGGGAGTGCCGCCGCCACCCGGAGTAAGCGGAACACCATTAAGATAAATGCCGGTCGCATTGATCGTGCCCGCGCCCTTGTAGCCACCAGTCGGAGCGCCCAGCACCTCAGAAGGTGCAAATACGGTATTGCCGTCGAACTGGTAATTGTCGTTACCGCCAAAAGCGCCGTTCAAATTGTACTGAACGTCTTTGGGATTGCCGCCTGGAGCAACAAAATCAGTATTGCAAGTACAGGAACCGCTATTGCTTCCGCAGCCGCAATTGCAACCGTTTCCAAAATTGTATGTGGTTGTCATGGCTTAATACCCCACCGCAAACCAAGTAAATCCTTGAATGTTGGTAGCTGTTGCATAAAACCAATTGAAACTAAACCTGTCCCATTTTGTTATTGCGAACCCAGATTTGTTAGCAGTTCCAATTCCGTATATAGCCGAATATGTATCGGCACAAGTAGGTGTCAAATAAACAGCCAATGTTGCTGTTGGAAAATTGATATTTAGCGGCTGATTGACTGAAGCGTAAACTATTTGACCCAAACTGCTAACGCTGCCCCACTGCAAAATCAAACCGCCAGGAAAAGATTGATACCCATTGGTCACTAGAGATTGATTGCTTCCCGTAAACGCTACGGATTGAAGCGCCCCAAGCGTATTTGCGCTAATGGTGCGAGCAACAGAACCATCAAAAGTTGTACCGGATGCTGCGCCAGCATTGCTGTTGTTGAACGTCACCGGATATGTCGTAGTGCCGAAACTGGGCAATTGCGCCGACTGCACAAAGTTGTCCAGATCCCCGGCAGTAATTAGCTGCGTGACGATGGACCCTGCAACGTAGGCGTATCCCTGCACATCAGGAATAACGCCAGTGCCCTGCTGCGCCCGGACTATCGTAAACACATCCCCGGCGCGAGCCGTGACTTTTACGATCTCAATGATCAATTGAGTTGCAGCGTCAAGCAACGTGCAATAAAACGCCTGCCCCGTAGTAAGCGGCGGGAACAAAGCGCCGGATGAAGTCGCTACGGTGAGCGTGGTGTCTGTGCTGCCAATGCTCCCGGCCAGGGTAGTGTGAGCGTTATTTGCGTATTCAAAAATCACTACTGTTCTCCAGAGCCATTTGGTTATACAAGGACAACCGTAAAACTGTATTGGAATGGCAGCAAAACAAGATTGCCAGCAATGGCAGCTTGCAATGCGCTTGCATAGATCAATGAAGTCGGGATTGTGATTGTCACTGTATAGTCCCCAGTAAACACAATGCTTACATCATAAGTCTGCTGAATAAACGGATTGCCATTCAGGAATCTGCGTACTCGTTTTTTAAGCCACCTAATCGTGAACTGGTAGCCGTCGCCTTTAAAATTGTTCCATTGAAGTATCGCTTTCAAGACACCATCAGAAACAACATTTGATGTGCCTTCAAAAATAACTTCATACTGATTGGGTTGAAGCTGATTGAAATTGTAGGTGTCCAAGGGACCGATGATGTGCGAATAGCCCACATCCAATGTGCTACGGACTTGCCCATACAATGATTTTGCAACCCAATCCAATGCCGCGCCGGTTTGGTGCTGGTAATTCGGCAATGACAGCGTATTGATGCTGTCAAGGTTTACTTGGCTGAAATTGTTGTATGCCGTAAAGAACGCCACGATATCCGGGTCATCAACGTATTGCTGATACGGATACGATGGCAGTTGTTGGGTGAGATTCGCTGGCATGGGATATTAAGAGTTGAGCACCAGGATATCGCCAGTGGTGGTGTTGAAATACCCCTCTGGATTAGCCGGATAAATAATTCCCCCTGTCAATGGCGTAATCTCGTTGCCGTCAACAATCACCAAGAAATCCAACTTTGTCAGCGTAGTCGGATCAATAACATTGGCAGTTGCGGTTATGAATACAGTCTGCAATTCAAGCTTGCTTACCGGCTGGCCGACGTAGATTGAATTGATGTATGCAGCAATCGCCGGTTGAACCAATGACGCAACCGTTGTGTTGCTGACAAAGTTGGTTCCCGCTGCTGTAGTCCAATTCACTTGAATTGAAACGCTCTGGCCGAACGGGACAACAAACGTAATATCGTAAGAGTCCGGGAAATCGTTAATCGTTATGGTTTGAGTAAACCCGCCAGTAGTGATTGCAACCGGAGAAAGAACCGTCTGTGGAGCGGGAGAGATCGTGTAGGGGGACGAGGTTCCTGCCGTGATGATCGTTCCCACTGCAATACCGGAACCATAGATAACAGACCCAATGCCCAGCGTCCCACTGGTAACTGAGGTGATAGTCAACTGATTGGTGGCGATGGTTCCTTGCCCAACAAATTCTTGGGTGCCTTTTAAATCCAGAATATTAAACATGGATTGGAAAATTGCATTTGCAACCGCGTAAGGATCGCCGCCGCCAACAATAATTTCGTACCCACCAGAAGCAACTTGTACAGAAATCAATCTGGCATTGACGCCAGAAACATTTTGCAATGCCGTTTTAAGCAATGTCGGCAACCCTGTAGCTACTGCTTTGCCAGCTTGAATGACTTGTAAGCGGTACTCATCAATGGTTTGCGCCGTTTGTCCGGGAAGTCCTGCCGCAACATTGGAGCAAGTAAGTGTTACCCCAATCGGTGCGCTGGTAATCAAGGAAGTGACCGTATTGGCTGGTACAGCCCATGAACCAGACACTGTGGCTACGCAGTAGGCTGGCGCACTTACGCCACCCGTAGCAATTATAGTCGCCTCTTGTAGCACATATTGATATGTACCATCACTTACAACAAAACCAGAATTGACTACAAAACCAACTGTCCCATAAAACGTCACATAAACGCTCGTATTGCTACCAATACCTTGGGCAACACCGTAGACATTTCCAAGCTGAGTCAAAATGAAATCATTTGCCGTATAAGGACTGATCGAATTGACCAAATCCACATAAGCACGATCCTGAACCACCAGAGCGCCTGCCGCAGTGCTGCTCATATCCTCAATAAGCGATCCCGGCAGATTTGCCGTCAATCCAGGAGAAAGCGCAGTCGCCGCAGCAATCATTGCATCCCGCAAATCGGAAGGGTTAGCAGGAATCGCACCAGCGGGGGTAATCGTTGCCATATTTTAGGTCGCCAAAGTTGATTGGATAACCGTACCATTTTGGAAAATGGCGCGAATATCATACGTGGGACTGGTAGCTGAAACTACACGCGCAACACTTAGATTTGCAAAATACTGCGAATATTGAGCCTGGGTTCGGTTTACCGCCGCATCCGGGGCAAGCTGGGACATTACCGATTGCTTTGCCGGAATCCCATAATTAGCATAAAATGGGGATTCCCCTTGCTGAAGTCGCAATGTCTGAACAAGGGTGGCAAGTTGCACATAATTTGGGTCAGTAATTTCGACCCAAACCCCAAGCGAATTTCGTCCATACGATCTCATGGTGTGACTCCAAGAGTGGCTGATGTGCCTGTCGTAACCCCACCATGCTTATGGGCTAGATACGGGTTGCCATTTATATTAAGCGTTCCATTTATATTAACAGTGGTCCCGCTAATCGTAACGGTTGTCCCATCAGTGGTAATGGAAGTTGATCCTTTTACAATTGAAACAACAGTCTCCGAAACTGTGATTTTAGTTGTTCCATCCGTAGTTTGAATTATTGCACCATTTGGTGCCGTAACGATCACTGCATTTTCATCGGGATTTGACCAATTAGCATTGCCGATAGGTACAAAAACCAATGCCCCCAGGTTAGCGGGTTGAGTCAGGCTAGGAGGCGCTTTACCTCCCAATCCTGATGCTTCCCCCAGACTAACTGATGCCGGTATCGTGATTCCACGATCCCCCACTTGAATTGGCAGCTTTACATACTGGCTTTCTAAAATAGGACAAGTGACTTGGGGCAACGTAAAATCTGTAGTTACATCAAATGCCACCGTAACTATCGCGCCGTTCCGATCAACAACATGGCACGGCAATGCTTGTCCAAACAATTGCAATGCGTCTGCATTGGATTGCGCCGCGAAATCGTACATTGAAACCGTAAAAGGTTTCTTTATTGCAATGCTGTTCATTGGTTGACCGGATTATTTGCTGGCAACAAAAGAGCATCGACAACAGTACACCAGTTATCTGCGGATGCTTGCCGACTATCCCCAAGATGCCGGATACGGCTAATAATAAACACATTGCGAAAATTGGTGTAATCGTTAAATTGAGTAAAGGAATTTGCGACATTTACCACATTGGATTGCGGCGGCATTTTAATGTAATCGCCCACCACAAGATCCCCGCGCAACACCAGTTTAAAATTTATTGCGTTAATTGTTGTCCAAGTCGCATTGCCGATAAAATCTATAAAATTTAATTGAACCGGAGTTGTGGCCGAAGATCCGTCATACAATCTGAATCCTCTGGCTGTTTGCGTAATTTGTGCACCAAGATAAGACTTGTCTTTAATAATGTCTTGGCTTGTTTTATTAACCCAATCTGAAAATTGTCGAATGTTGTAGTAAAAACCAGGAACCGTTTCAGTAGGAATCAAATTGTGAGAGAAATCACCCTCAACAGGAACACCGGGATATGCCGTATTCAGAACTTGGGTGACAAGATATTTTAACGTCTTTCCAGGTTGCCAAGAAAACGAAAGGTTTTTTGGATTTTCATTTGTACCAAAAGCTGGTGCGGCAATCAGGTCAAGGCTAATTTCATTGCCTTGCCAGTTTCCAAAAGCCTGATAGACACTTCCATTTAACAAAAGCCCTTGTTGTTCAGGGTTGGCAAAAGGCAAACCTTTATTCATACCCCCCACAACTATTATATTAGATCCCGCTAGTTGGATTGCTTCAGCAATGTCTTGAAAATTAACTCCATATATTTTTATATAAGCTAATCCTGCGGGCGATGACGAATTAAAAAATGGAATGTCAAAGGTGACTTTTAGGGCTGAAGTATCTGCATAGCCATTTGCAAGCGTAGCAGAATACTGTTTTCTGGTAACTCCAGTTACGGGATCACTAAGTATGATGTTGTAAAACCGCATTACCCAATCTCAAAATTACTAGAACTTGCCCGATAGATCATCGAGGTAGTAAAAAATCCTTTAGTAAGGCTGATATTGCCATTGTCTGGAGATGGTATTAGCGGAACACTAAATTGCAGATTGCCAAGCACATCATAGACATTGACATAGTAGCGACAGCCGTATGCGTTCCAAGTGCAGACTGCGCTATACGCAACGCCATCCAAAACCGGCGCAAATTGAAAATTTGTAGTCGGCGTAGGGTTGAATTGAATTATTTGCGTCATTAGGGCTTGTACACATATCTATTAGATGGGCCGGAATTTACAACTGTTGGCTGATCAACTACCACATCTACTCCACTATTGGTTAATGGATTAGGAGTTTGAGTTTGAGCCGCCAATTTGCTCATCAATCTATTATTTGCCAATGTTGCCGCGTTTTGGGTGATCAACGGTTGCACAAAATCCCATTGATACATTAGCTGCACTTGTTTATCGGATGGGTTGCTAATGTCACGTAAAGAAGTCAACAGACAATCAGAATAGGTAAACGCAGGAGTGCTTACTGTAAAATAACCTCCCTGGGAAATGTGCGTATCAAGTTGATTCTTGATAGTGGTCATTTTTGAAATTTTATTAACGTAGCTATTGGCTGAATTTTGTGCGGGGCAAATCATCAATAAACTAATATGCAATGCGTTTTTGATTACCGCATTAGCCGCCATAATCATGCTGGCAAATGGGTAATCCGCAATTCCCCATTCTTGCAATGTCCCGCCTGAAATGACTTTAAAATTTGCAAAATACTTATTTATATCGTTATAGGAAATAGTATCGCTACCTTCTGTCAAAGTCAGAATAGACATAGCACCGCTAGGAACGCCAGCGGCAATGCCCTGATTCAAAATAATCGGGGCAATTTCGTAATTAACCGCAAATCCAAATCTACTGTCATTCATTGCGGATTCACCGTAGATAAGCCAGCCGCCGAACTATGGACATTGGCTGATGTATTGTTATCAATCACAACTCTAATCTGCTGCGGAGTGAAATTGCTGCGAGAATTTTCTTGTTTGGTCATGCCACTTATTAGCGCAGACATTACAGAAGGATCATTTAAATTTAAATGTTGTCCAGAAGCTACGTTCATGCGTTTAGAAACAGCATTAACGTAAGCGGCAACATCATTTTCTGAAGATGGTGCATATTTGCTTATGATTGACTGAATGGTGTCAAGCTTGTCCCGATTGTAGTACAAGGACAATTGCCTAGACATTGCCGCCAAGCCTGCTTCATCTGAAGCAAATTGTTGGAAAACAGCCCCTTTAGCTCCGGGTACTTTTAAATTACCAGGATTATGATTGCGCTCAGAAAGCGGCGATCCTAAATATTCTGCTGTTTTTATTCCCCAGTATGCTGGGGCTGTAAAAGGATTGATTTTGACAAATGTGCCTAATCCCCCTGCCACTTTACTTGGAGCAGCAATAAGGGGTTTAAGCATACTGGCAACAGCAAAAATAATATCTGCCAAATCACGCAAAGCGTTTTTAAATTTTTCAAAATCAGCCAAAAACGCATCACTGGTCAAATATGTTACAAATCTTATAATTGCATTTTGCAATTTTCCCATGACTTCATCGAATTGAGCACTTTCAACAAATTTTGAGATTAAACCTGCGATGGTTGTAGCCAGTTTGCCAAGCGCAGGCCCAAGCCGGTTAAGCCCGCCGATTAGCGAAGTTTCTATCTTTTGACCAGCTTCTTGCAACGACTGCCAAAAATCCCGCAAGCCTTTATCATTTTTCTCATATTGAATTTGAAGCGCAGCTTGAGTTTTAATTTGTTTTTCAATTTCTCCCGGATCAAGCCCCGCCAAACGCCGCCCCAATTCGGGGCTGGCAAGTGGAGATACAAGCTCAAGTGCGGCAGGGTTGTTTTTATTACGTTTCCAAAAATCCCCCATTAGCCGCAATACTTCTGCTTCTAATTGGATAGGAGATTTCTGGCTCTGATTACGTATGCCCAGAACGCTATAAGCCGCACCTTTAGTTGGGTCAAATTGAGTAGCCGCAATGTTACTTAGCAATTCATCAGAGTCTGCAAATTGACCATACGCAGTTCTAGCAGCGCGTAACCCCCCAGGGGTAATTCCATACCCTAATGCAGTTCTTCTTGTAGCTACAGCGGAGCCTGCAAGCGCCCCTAAACCAAACCCAGATCCAATTGCTCCAAATGCGGCCCATTTGGCTAGATGGAATGATGTACTGGCAACAGAAGTTGCAATTTGCGTGGTAACAGACGCAATTTTTACAAAAGGACTAAGAGTGTCTTTTGCAGCTTTATACGTGCCTTCTAGTTCTTTTCGAAACTTGGCAAAGCCTTTGGCTCCTTTTTCAGCCGTATCGTTAGTGCTTTTACCAAGGTTTTTTATTTCCTTGTTTACATCACTTACCGATGCTTGAAATTTATTGAAAGCTTCAGCAAAAGCTTTGAACTTTGCGTCATTAACTTCAATTTCGATGACTGACTTTGCCACAAGGATTCCTTAAAACGATGGTCGGTTCTTGAGAGCATTGATTAAATGCCGCTGTTTAAAATCAGCCGCATCTTTCCACTTCCCTCCAGTTTCTTCCATCAATTCCGCAAAGCCAACATTCGACAAATAGTTCAGGAAATAACCTGTGATGTTGTCGCGGTCGTAGTTTCGGTTGCCGTCGATATCGGCAAAGAATTCATGTACTCCGTATAGCCCAAGTATATGAATTGCCAACTCCTTAGCGAACCTGCCATTTCCAAAAAAGTCCCGGCTAGAGCTTTCGGAGCCACCTTGGAAATTGCAGTAAAAAAAATCAGCGTGCTGAGTACCTCCGCTTCGTTATCTTCGTCAAGAATTGATCTCTTGACAGCGATATCCAAGGGGACTGAATCCCAGCCGTTAGCGCCAACATAAAGCACAGTAGACAGCCTGATAATTTCATTTACCAGACCGGCTTTAATTCCTACCGGACCTTCCCATTCATTTGTAGACATGGAAAGAGTTTTAAGCGCCGCGTAAGCAATTTGTGGCGCAGTCAATGCAACATGCTTAGGGTCTTGCCCATCAAAACAACGGGAAAATACTTTTCCCAACACATCGTAATATTTTTCGAAAACGGAACGGCTTATAGGCATTGAATACACATAAGCCGTCCCGCCATCTGGCGTATCGACCGGAAAGACCAGGTTAAGCTTTTGGTCGATTCTCATATTAGGATGCCGCAAACAGTGCGTCGTTGATGCGGTAGATGCCGCGCAGACGCACGATGAACGTCGCCTGATTGCCATCAAAAGCCAGTTCCTGCAAAGACATTAGAACGCAATTAGACAATGAAAAATTACCCAAAACGTCAGAATCGCCGTGAATTGTAACGCGGCCCATTGTGGTATTAGCTTCAATGCGTTGCTTATACAGATCCGAAAGACCCTGCGAACGCAGCAAATGTATTGTTACCGTACCAAAAGTATACGGCTCTGGGCTTGTAACTGCGCCCGTGAGCGTACCAATTAGCTGTGAAGTATCGCCATCAAAAGAAATACTGATAGCTTCCCGTGCAAGGTAAGAGGAAGTGACATTGAGTTCCGGGTAAAGTGCGTAAACAACGCTTCCGCGCAGTCTATTGAGCGTACCTTGAACGGTTAATGGATTTGCCATGATTTAGTTCCTTAGACCGGGATGTTGGATGCCGTCAGGTTAATGACGATTGTGTTAAAACCGCGAGCCGGGACAAAGGTGCAAGCAAGTCCAGCATACCGTCCAATAGCATAGTCGCCCGGATTTTCAGCAACATAAGTCGTAAATGGAGTCGCCGTAACGGAAACCGGCGACAGAATCATCCCAAAGCTAACGCCATTATCCGCAGTGGCTTGTGCAACAGCCTGAAGCCGATTAATGCCAGCCTGATTGTAGTAAAGTGGGTTTTGCGGGTTGTTGGAACCATTGATCACGGCAGCAGCCAGCGACTGCTCGACATTGATCGAAAGCCAATCAACTGCGTACCAATAATTCCAAGGATTCACATCCATTAGCGTTCCACCGACAATCAGCGTATTGCTGATGCCGCCTTCCGCGCCCGTACCCACCCAGTTCACGCCAACAGTCTGAAGCGTAACCTGTTGGGCATTGGTCAGTGCATATGCACTCACACCGTATAGATATGTCCAACTGAGCGGGGAAACCAGATTTGATGCCCCTGGAGCATAAGAAAGCGTTGCATGGAAAAACGCGGCTGGTGGGAACACGGAAAGCGGAGTTGCCGGATCTATCGCAACAAAAAACACCGACTTCGTGCCCTCAAATGCAACATAGGGCGCGGGAGAACCCGAAATAAGATCGCCAACAAAGAAATACAGTTGAGACGTTGGCGAGCTATGGGCCTGCGTAAGTGCCTGGAAATCTGCGTTGGTTGCCCACTCAACCGGCACAAGGTATGAGTAAAACCGCAGAGTCGGATTTGCAATATACGAAGTAAGCGCCGCAACGCCCGTTGTTACGTCCGTAGTGCCAAGCTCCAACACGTAAACGCCAATTGTATTTCCTTGGGCAAAAAAAGTATTTGCCATGCCTTGGAGTTCAGCAGCACCGCCGCCAGTGCCGATGATGGGGACAAGATCAGCCAACGAACTAAGGAACGTAACCGCACCACCGGAAGTGGTAGTGCCTCCCATAGAAATTAGAGCGCCAGTTTGCTGAAGCTTGGAAGGGACGCTCGCAACCTGTTGCGATACATTAACTGTGACAATATTGGGCATTGAAGCGCCCTCCCTATTAAAAGATTAGGCGAACGAAACGGAAAGCGTCTGCCCAGTGCCAGGGACAACCGCAATGCCGACATGAGCCGGAAAATTGATTGCATAAGTTCCGGCAGTCGTCGGCAGATACGCAATCGTATTGGCAGCACTGACAGCGCCAGTGGTCAGCGCATCTCCGATGGCTCCATGAGCACTACCGGCGACGACAACCGTAACCGTGCCGACAAAACCCGGAGCCGCTTTGACAACGGTTGCCGTAGTGATATTCAGACGGCTGTTGCCAGTGGCAGGGATAGACGGAAAAACTTGGGGACCGATAGCCATGATGTGTATTCCTTTAAACTACAATTGGAACAGGATAGTCGTGTGGAACCGGAGTCAAACCAATCAGCGCCTGCGTGATTAGTCTCCGGGCGATAGAACGGGTTCTTTCCTGGTAATAATTAACCTGAAGAACCATCGTTTTCTTTTGCGCGATGAATTGAAACTCGGCTTGAGCCACTTTCTCGTCCACGGGAACGGGCATGTTCATTATGCCGTAGTCCCCATATTCAGAGTTATCCAAAATCATTCGCTGGAAATCCAGCACCATATTGTTCCCCAACCCAAAAGTGGTGAATTTTATGGTGTCAGTTACCAGTTGCGATTGGGATTGAGTTGGGCTAAATACGGGCGATTGCCCCATAGCCGTAGTGCTTTGGATATCAGCCGTAATATACGGAGGCTTCAAGTTCAACGGAGAAAGAAAACTCGGATAAATTGGAGCGCATTTTTGCGACATGGCTAACCAGATGGGCAAACTGTTGGACACAATTTGCTCGCAATTATCCAGTTGGCGGGGATCATCAATAATCTGGGTTGCAAAAGTGCTAAATAAGGCACGACCCCGATAATGCCAAAGGCCTGCCAGTTGATAGCGGTTGGTTTGTGACCCAAAAGCAACTTTAGTGCCGTTATCCAGAGTCAATACATACAGTTGATCCGGCGCGATACGCGAAAAAATTTCAACCGGATTCTTGGTAGTAAAGTAAATCGTCTGCGCGACGTAGGTAGTTTCCCGTTCCTCGGACAGTTCTTGGGACAAGTGCAAACTACCCATGCTTTCAAACGTGAAAAACAATTGTTCTTCTGGCGTAAGAAACGCGGGGTCCATGTTTTGCGCGCGAACCCAGAACACAAAACCATCAATAGGCAAAACTACACGCTTATACAACGTAAAGTTGTATTGCTGCTCACCAGAGATAAGGCTTATACCCGCAATCAGCGGGCCAGCTTTATCATTGCCCCCGGATTGTGCCGTGGCTTCAGTAAGCGTGGACATTAGGGTTCAACCCAAACCCAAAGATCGTTGAACAGTTCGCCAGAGTCTATAAAAGAGGTACGACGGGGCCCAGGTACGTCACCTTTAAGCCGAAACAAACCCGCTAATGCGCGCTGGGTCGGGACGCCTGAAATAACTCCAGCCAACGATTCCTCATTAATGTCTTTTTGGAACAGTTGCAGAATTTCGCCTGAAGCCCCGTTGAATATATCTTTGGGGTCAACTTCAACCTTGGCGTCCAAAGCGTCGATGGCTTCAGCACAGGCAGTGTCGATAAAGCCGACAATACTATCCATATTGTTGTCAGCAAATTTGCTAAAAAGGCTATATCGTTCCTCTAGCTCCATTCCTACATCATAGGTAGTCTTATCCGACGTACCATCGAAATTGTACTCGGGTTTATCTTCAAGAACCCCAAGACACAGTTTCATTAGGTCAAGCCCCAGACCGTTCCCAGATCCATCAAAATGGCTAATGCAGCGCGCCCATAGGGGTCTTTAACCCGCTGCATATCGGTCAAGGTCATGTTCTGGAGGCCTTTGCCGATTGCCATGCTTTGGCTTGTAGCTTCGTTATGGACGCTGCTGATCGGGCCAGGCACAAAATTGTTGCTGCCAAACGCCTGCCGCGCTTGGGCAAAAAAGACTTCCCCCGGCTGATCCTGCTGATACTGTATCAACAGGCTTGCAGCCCAGTTATAGCTGGCTGCGGTATATAAAGCGGGACTTAATGAATTCAGGTATACCGGAATCCATTGATTAGCGTAATCCAGCGCAGTCTGGAATCCCGGATCCGCATCCGGCATTGCAGAAGTAGAAATGCCCACTACATTTCGGCAAAATGTAATGAAGCCAGCTAGAGTAGGCTTTAGATCCATACCCCGATTCTAATGCTAGTGCAAAAAAAAGCCACCTTTCGGTGGCTTTATGCTTATCGTTTTGAGGGTCGCCCGCGCCTGCGTGGCGCATCTGCAATCCCGTCTTTCACAACTTGAATGGTTTCGTTGAATCCGCTGCCGTTATCAGTCGGGCTTTTACCTTCTTCAATAATCTCAATTTCAAGCGGCGCAACCTGCCGTGCGCCCATTTCCTGAGCCTTGTTGGAGATAATCTGATCCGTTGCCGCAGCCGTATTTTTTCGGGTTTCCAGCGCACGGTTGATCATTTCCTGATCGCTCTGGTTAATACCGGATTCAATAGCTTCAATGGAAATCGGCTTTCCAATCCGGTAAGCCAGTCCACCAAAACCTGTTTTCACTTTATCTACAAGTTGCATACCGTAAATAGAGTGCTGCTCAATAATCTTTCCAAGGTCAAAATCCGAACCGTCAATCTTGATCTGTGCCCCCGCGCGAATCTTGTGGCTAAAAGGACGCGGGTTTTCCGGGATCATGTAAGTAAATAGATGTTCCTGTTTGGAGCAATTTGCAACGTAAAGCGACGGCATACGTGAGCCTCTGGGCTTGTGGATAGGTGAAGAAACTCTACCAAAATTTTAACCACAAGACAAAAAAAAAGCCCCGCACATGGCGGGGCTTTCCTTTCTGGGAAGGCTAATTAGCCCCCGTCAGACTCAATAGGCCGCAGACAGGATCGTCAGAGCCTCGGGACGGATCGCCCAACCCGACGTACTACGCAGGGTGTAGAGCGTCGTAATGCCGCCATCCGGCAGCGGGGTCGGGATCTCCTTGGGGGCCGCCATGTCACACAGCATCAGCGAAGTCGCCGTGGTGTTCGGCGTAAGCTGCGCGAACACGTTGGTATTGATCTGTGCATTGGCCTTGGGGACTTTCAGTTCCGGGGCGATCAGGACAATCGCATCCGTACCACCAGCGCCTTGACCAATCAGGGTATCGTCAGCGGCAAAGACCACTTCATCGCCACCGGCCCAACGGGCGACCGTTTCGACCAGGCCCGCAGCCGTCTCAACGCCCGCGCCGATGCGCTGGAACTGAGTCAGGCTC
>Ga0209777_10003740_pt1 | contig 18582 bp, 14 predicted proteins | sample FrelakmetHBP12HB_FD_187147 | JGI IMG/M metagenome (GOLD analysis project Ga0209777, IMG submission 187147) | Freshwater lake sediment microbial communities from the University of Notre Dame, USA, for methane emissions studies -HBP12 HB (SPAdes)... | ecosystem: Environmental > Aquatic >...
CGCTCAGATTTGGGTCAGATTGGGATGCGATCGATTGAGCGAAACCGGAGGCGTAGTCCTGCTACGGTGAGGATTTCGCGATTGAGGAGCGGCCCAAGATGGCCCGAAGATGAGATGGGAAATGGATAGATTATCTCTACGCGGGCACTAAAGGCGGGCCACAAAACAATCAAGGCCTGTGCGATGTCACTCGCACAGGCCTTGACTCTATTCGCTGGATGCGGTTGTTCCCCAACTCAGCGGGGTTCGATGCGGACCCGGCAGTACGGCGGCCGCTGGTTGGGGGGCCAAATTGAGGTTCTCAAGTTGCATGGCCCCTGCCAGGTCGTTGTAGGTCGCCTGCCAGACACTGATCCAGTTAGGTATCGGCGTCTGTCCGTCCGTCGTATCGCGCCTCTTTGGCCGCAAAGACAAGGCCAGGCCATCGATACTTCCGGCCACCAGACAATCTTCACCACACTTCTGTGCCCGCACAGCCCTGCCAGCCACGAGCCAGCCAGAGGCACACAGGCTTCCATCATTGCCCAGACCTATGCAGTTCTCCTCCGACGCCTGGAGAGGCGCTGCAAGAGAAAGCATACATGCAAAACTAGCCATCCTTCGCCAAGGGCGAGGCTGGTACTGATAACCAGGACCTACATACCTCGGGTGCCACCCGACATCGGGGACAAGACGGTGTGTTCTCCAAAAAAGCTGGCGTTATAGTTCTACCAGATAGCACGGCCTGCTGTCAATACCGCAGATCTCAGAATTACAGGCACACCATCAGGGCCCAGCCAACCCGCTCTCGCTGGCGGACAGTGCCGAAGACTGCTATCTGACGCTGATCAACTCGTAATCGCCACGGCCAAGGCCGATCCGCTCGGCGTGCCGGAGCTGATGGCTGGGATCGAGCAGGGGGTTCTCGATGAGGGTGCCGACCTGGTGGCCAGCCCGTCGTTCAACCAAGTCAAGGGATGCCTTGTCCACGGCCACCGGGTCCTCAGAAGCCAGGATGCCGATGTCCTCGACGATCTCGGGCATGTCCGGTCGGTCAAAGCAGTCGCAGTCCTTGGTCACAGACAGGACGAAGTTGAAGAACGCCGCCCGGCCCTCCTTGCCCTTGAGTACACCCAGGGCGTGCTCGGCCATGTTCTTTTGCAGGGTGGGGCTTTCCTGATTCCAGTCGAACTGGACTGCGTTGAATCGGCAGACCGCCACACACTCCGCACAACCGATGCACCGGTCCGGGTCTATTCGGGCCTTGCCGCGGTCCATGGCCACGGCCGTGGCCGGGCAGTACTTGACGCACTCGCCGCAGGCCGCGCAGGACGTGCGATTGACACTGGGCTTCAGGGCCGAGTGCTGTCGCATCTTGCCCTTGCGACTGGCAAAGCCCATGCCCAGGGTCTTGAGGGTCGCACCCATGGCACTGGCCAGGTGTCCGGTGAAGTGCGCAACCGACAGGATCGACTGACACCGGACCACGTCGTAGGCGATCAGGACCTCTTTGTTCAGCTCACCGTCGATCCGCACGGCGGTCTCCGAGGTCCCAAACAGGCCGTCCGGTGCGATGAAGGGCACGCCCAATCCCTCATAGGAGAAGCCGTGCTGCGAGGCAAGGATCGTGTGGTCGATAGCGTTGTGCCGCCGGCCGCTGTAGAGGGTGCTGGTGTCGGTCAGAAAGGGCTTGGTCTTGATCGCCACCAGTTCCTCGACGAGACCCTTCAGGCAGGGGGCCTTGATGTAGGTCGTGTTGCCCTCTTCGCCGATATGGACCTTGATGGCGGTGAAGTCGTTTTCCCTGAAGCAGCGGGCAAAGCCGCCGGCCTTGAAGAGTGATCGGGCCTTTTCCGAGAGGGCCTTCTCGCCGTCCTTCACGCAAGCCGCTATGAAATAGACCTTTGCCATACAATCGTACCCAGAAGTCAGAACCCAGAAGAGCCGGACGACATCAAGTGCTCTATCAGTATCTTAGTCCCTATCACGATCAATGCAAGCCCTCCGACGACCTCCATCTTGGTCCCAGAGAAGTGGCGCACGTGATGGCCGATGTAGACACCCACGAAGCAGATCGCGAAGGTGACGATCCCGATGACCACAGCGGCCTGGCCGATCGGCGTGGCGGCAATCAGCGGCAGGGTCAGGCCCACGGCCAGGGCGTCGATGCTGGTGGCCACGGCCAGGGTCAACAGGACCATCGGGCTCGTCACGTCCGTCCTCTCCTCGGCCTGCCTGATCTTGAAGGCCTCGTAGATCATCTTGAGGCCGATGGCGACAAGGACGGCAAAGATCACCCAGTGGTCGATGCCCTGGATGGCGGTCTTGAGGCCCACGCCGGCCAGGTATCCGATGACTGGCATGATCGCCTGGGCGGCCCCGAAGAAGGCCGCGATTCGAAAGGCATGGCGGACATGGAGCCGCTTGTATGCGCCGCCGCTGACGATCGAGATGGCTAGGGCGTCCATCGAAAGACCCACGCCTATGATGATGATCTCAAGCATGCCTCAATTCGCGACGGGTTCACCCAAATGGGACCTGATCTGACCGAGCTTCTCATCGAGCAGGTCCTGCGTCTTGGCCTCTATGTTCAGACGCAACAGAGGCTCGGTATTGCTGGGCCGGCAGTTGAACCACCAGTCCTTGTATCCGACGGTCACCCCGTCGAGGGAGTCGACCTGGCCGTCGCCAAAGCGTTTGGAAAGCTCGTCCATCTTGGCCTCTTTGGCGTCCACCTTGAAGTTCAGCTCGCCGCTTGCGGCATATCTCCGCAACGGCCTGACCAGCTCGCTGACCGGGGCCTCCGATTCACTGACGATATTGAGGATGTGCACCAGGGTGATCAGACCCGAGTCGGCGTTGAAGTTGTCGCTGTAGTAGAAATGGCCCGACAGCTCCCCGCCAAAGACCGCGTGGGAGTCCTTCATGGCCTTCTTCATGTAGGCGTGGCCGACCCGCTCGCGTCGCGGCGTTCCGCCGTTTCGGATGATCTCCTCCTGCACCACGCGGCTGCTCCGCAGGTCGTAGACGACCGCAGACTTGGGCCGCTTCTTCAAGAAATAGGGCACCATCAGGGCCGTCATCAGGTCGCAGCCGATCGTGCGGCCTTGCTCGTCGACCATCATCAGCCGATCGGCGTCGCCGTCGAAACAGAAACCGAAGTGGCATTTCCTGTCCTGGACGGTCTTCTTGAGTTCGGCCAGATTCTCTTCGATCAGGGGATTCGGGTCATGCTTGAAAGTGCCGTCATGCTTGAAGTTGATCTTGAGGATTTCGATGGGCAGATCCCCAAACACCAGCGGGACCATCCTGCCGGCCATGCCATTGGAGGCGTCGATGGCAATCTTGAGCCTCCGCAGGTTGGGATTGAGGAACTTCAGCACATGCTTCCTGTACTCGGCGGTCAGATCCATCACGTCGAGCGATCCAACGGGCTTACCCTTGGTGTGCACCAGCGACAAGGCCAGGTGCCGGATGTCGGTGAGCCCTGTATCCAGCCCGATCGGAACCGCGGCCTGGCCGCTGATCTTGAAGCCGTTGTACTCGGCCGGATTGTGGGAGGCGGTGACCTGGATGCCGCCGCAGGTGCGCAGGTAATTGACGGCGAAGTAGACCTGCGGGGTGTCGATCATGCCAATGTCGATCACCCCGATCCCAGTGGAGCGGACGCCCTCAATCAGGGCCTTGGCCAGGGAGGGGCTGTGCTTGCGCATGTCGTGGCCCACGCAGACCCGCTGGGTGTTGGTCTGGCCGCGATCGAAGCCTCTCACCAAGGAAGGCAGAAACCGACCCGTGGCACAGCCGATCTTCCAGGCGTCCTCCTCGTTGAACTGCTCTCCATAGATGCCCCGGACGTCGTAGGCCTTGAATATCGCCGGATCCATACAGTGAGTACTCCTTCCTGGTACCGCCCGCAGCGGCGGCCCGATCTTGTGCCTTGAACCACCCGGAGTCTACTATCTACAGTGGGCCTTTCTGAAAGTCAACCGCGAAAAGAGGCCGTTGCAGTGAGGAAATAGTAGGCCTATTTCGCGAAAAAGAGCGCATTGAGCGAGTCGTCGTAGGTGTATCTGAACCCAAGGAGGTCATGGATCGCGTCCGCCGAGACGGTGAGAATCTTGGCCGCATTGATTCGGGCCTGGCTCGATGGGACCGAGTAGCCCTTGCCTGCGAGAAACAACCAGGTTGTGCCGTCCTGGTACGACACGCTGCCGCCGAGGTACGTCATGAAGGCCTTTGCGTCGACGAACCATGCCCCCTTCGAGTCCCTGGCCGCAGAGCTCGGGTTGATGGCACGGCCGGGCAGATAGTCGCCGTACACGACCGCCCGCGTCCTGTTGAACCTGCCTGGGGCGGTGGTCATCGTACAGCAGGAGGGGTCCGCCTTGTCGATGGTGTAGGTGTCGATGGGCGTTCCATCCACCTTGAAGGCATTGACGGTCAGGCGAGAGCCGTCGATCCGGACGGTCAGGTAGCAACTCTGGTCCTGGGGATCGTAGAAGAAGGCGTCCCAGACCTTCCGGGTCAGATCGTTGTAGGACTTGGCACCGCTGCGACCGGTGACGTAGTAGACGGTCCCTTCGCTCGGCCTGGACATCATCCGGCTGTTCTTGATCGGGTAGGTGCGAGAGATGCAGTGGTCGTGGGCGTTGAAGACCAGATCGACGCCGTGGGACTCGCAGACCGAACCGATGACGGACTTGAGGACTTCGTTTGCACGAGCCGCTACATTGTAGTAGGGTGTCTTGTGGAAGAAGACGAGCTTCCAGATCTTCCCGGAACAGGTGAGGTCGTCAGCGAGCCAGGCCGCCTGCCTGGAAAGAATAGAGCCGGCGATCGCCGCCTCCTCGTCCTCCTGGCTGTCGAGGACCGCGATGTGGGCGTCACCATAGTCGAAGGAGTACGTCTGTCCACGGAGGCCCGCGGGACCGTTCCCGAAGACCTTGAACTGGCAGGTCAGGTAGGCCGGCCTGACCGTCGTCTTCTCATTCGCGTCCACGTAGGTCTCGTGATTGCCCTGGACCGGCATCTCGGGGATGCGAGCGATGACGTCCTTGGCGGCCGAAAACCAGTTGTTCCAGTGCATGGCATATTGGCCGACCTCGACGAGGTCTCCGACGTTCATGAGGAAGCGGGCGTCTGGGTTCCTGGAGTACGCGGCGGTCACGGTATCGTGCCAGGGGGCGTAGTTCGGCCTCAGCGCCTGGCCGCTCTGGCTGTCGCCGAACACGAGAAGGGTGAAGGGTGCGGGACTCTTGGCGAGGGGCCCTGTCGTAAAGGAGTACTCCTCGCTTCCGGCGGCCTCGGTTCTCACCGAGTAGAGATACGTCGTCATCGGATCGAGGCCCGTGAGGGTGACGGTCCACACGAGGCAGGACCCCTGGACCCTGTCGGTAGCAGCGGCATCGAACCTGGACGAGACCGCGGCGGTGGAAACCGCCTCGCTTGCCGCCTTGCCTTCTTTCCAGTACACGACCGAACCGGCGGCTACGCCGGGAGCGGTCCTGAAGGAAACGGTCTGGGTCGCGGCCGGATCGTCCGACCATGTCAGCATGACGTGATCGGGCCTGGCCGTGGCGTTCAGATTTGCATCGACGACCGTCCCGTCGAAATCCGCAAAGGCGAGGCCCACGCAGAGCGTGAAGGCCAGAATCATGGCCAGTGGCTTAACCTTCATGTCTATGACCTCCGAGCAGCGGCTTGGAACCCGTTGCCGTAGGCTGCGGGCCTATCCCGGTCAGGGCACGGGGGCTTGGCCGGGCAGCTCGACCGGATACAGGGTCAGAACCGAGCCGGCGGTCTGGGCCAGCTCAGCCAAAGCGGTGTTGTACTCGGCCACGGCACGGGCATGGGCGAGCAGGGACTCCGACAGGGACTCCTGGGCCTGCAGCTTGACCAGGAGGAATTCAGGTGTTAGCTTGTCTCGAATAGGCTCGGAGTCCGCAATGGCCTGGAGTTGGATGTTCGCGGCCTCGACGGCCTGCTGCTGGACCTGGATCTCGGCGAAGCTGGTCTGCACCTTTCGTATTCGCTGCCTGGCCTGAACGGCCACTTGGTCGGCCAGGTTCTGGACCGTGGCTACCGCCTTCTGACGCTCCAGACGCCTTCTCTGCAATTCCGCCTCGCGTTGCCGGTTGCCGCCCAGCGGGTATTCCAGGACCACGCCCACGGCGTAGCTGCCGTAGTCGCGAGCCAGGAGCCCGTCGTTGGCCCCGCTGATGTTCCGGTCCAGGGCTTGGGTGCTGGCCGAGGCGACCAGGTCCACGCGAGGCATGTCCTGGTTCCTGGCCACGCGGAGATTGATGTCGGCAATCCGGACGCCCAGATGCGCCTGCTGCAGCACGGGGTTGCCCTGCAGGGCCTGTTGCAGGACTAGGTGGGTATCGAGCTGACTGGGTGTCTGGCTCGGCTGGGTGTCGGGCACGATCTGGTAATCGCCGATCAGGTCCGTCTGAGGATCGGCCAGCAACCTGGCCAGCTCGTCCTGGGTGTCCGTGACACGGCGCTGGGCCTGGAGGAGTTGGGCCCCCCGGGCACTGACGTTGACTTGGGCCTGCTGGATCTGGACGTCGGTGGCGTCGATCTCGCGACGGCCCTCCACCTTGCCGAGGGTCTCGGTGGCCATGTCGAGCAACTGCTGCTGAACCCGCAGGTCCTCGCGGGCCTGGACGAGCTGCCAGTAGGCGGTGATGACCGCGGCGCCCAGCTCTTCCGCCCTCTGGCGGAAGGCCAGCAGGGCGATTCGGTGGTTGAGGTTGGCGATGTCGATGCCGGACAAGGTGACCTCCCTGCTCCCGTCTCGGACCAGGGGCTGCTTCAACTGGAACGCCACGACGGGTTCAAATCGCGTGGCCGGATTACGGTACAGCAGGTCGTCCCAACTGCGGGTCAGGGCATAGGTGAGGGACCATTCTGCTCCGGTGGTGATCTTCTGCTTGACCCCGGACTCCAGGGTCCGGACGTTGGATTGGCCAATCTCGCTGGGGGTGGTGGTAGGGACGTGTGTGTCTTCATAGTTGTAGCGGCCGAAGGCCGTGGGATCGAGGTCCGCCTCGCTCTTGATGATCGCTTGCTTGGCGACGGAGGCGTCCAGGCTGACGATGCGGATCTCGGGGCTGTTGGACAGGACCTTGGTGATCGCCTGGTCCAGCGTCAGGTGAACCACGCGGGCACCGGCACCGTTCGGCTCATGGGGTTGCTTCTCGCCAGGCGAGGGTGGAGACTGCGGATGCTCGAGGATGCCCAACGGATGGGCAGCATCCTTGCCCTCGGTATCGACCCGCGGCTGCGGAGCAGCCATGGCCTCCTGATAGCTGACGATGGGGTCCGCGGGGCCCCTCCGGCTGGCGAGGTGGCATCCCGGCGACGCCTGGATCACCAGGATCATGGCCAGGGCGCCAAGGGCGGCCCTGGAAAACCCCCATGGGACACGATGCCTCATCGTGCACCTGCCCCGGCAACGGCACCCGCAGGACAGACCACCCGGACCTGCTCGCCGGCCGGTCTGCCTGCCGGGTTGGGAACCTCGATGCGGGCCTTGATCGTGCCGCTGGCCGCATCGGCGACTGCGGCGATGAAGACGATCCGGCCCCGCGTCGATGCCGGATTCGGAGCCGGGAACTCCACGCCCACGGTACTCTCCGGCTTCAAGGCGGTAACCTGCACGACGGGGATGCTCGCATCGATCCACAACGGATCGATCCGGACCACTCGGATGACCTTATCGAGGGCATTGACGGACTCGCCGCTCTCGATGAAGACCTCCTCGACCTTGCCCTCGATCGGACTCTTGAGACGCATGTTCTCTACGTGGATCTTGGCCTCTTCGAGCTTGAGCTGGGCCTGACGGTGCTCGAACCGGGCCAGCTCCACGGACAGGTCGGCGATCTTGGCGTCGAGCCTGGCGTGCTCGACCTCGAGCTCCGTGGCGGCCTTGCGCTCCGCGGCCTTCTCCAGCTTCTGGAGGTCCAGCTTCTTCTGCTCCGCAGAGGCCTCGCTTGCGAGGATCTGGGTGGTGTCCTCGCTTTGCGCCAGGATCTGAGCCCGTTGGGCCTGCTCAAGGGCGTCATCCAGTTGGACCAGGACCTGCCCGGCCTTGACGGTAGCCCCCTCCGTAAACAGGATCTCGGTGATACGACCTGGCTGCACGAACGAGAGCGTTACATCGGCGCTGGGCCGGGTGATGGCGCGAATGCCGGGATCAGGGCCGGCAGAGAAAGCAGAGACTGCACAGGCGAAGCAGACCAGAACCGCAGTGACACGCAACGCTCTCTTGGCATCCATGCCTTGGATCTCCTTAGGAATACCATCCGTGGATTCTACTTGATCTGTGACCGGGGGCAATGGAATTCCCACCTTGTTCCCGGACGTCACGGAGAGGATCTGGCCATCGTCCGGGTGTCGGGTCTGGGCCGGTAGTAGACCGTCAGACCGTCCGGATAGACCTGTCTGTCCCAACCCTCGCCAGCGACCGCCTGAAGGGGTATCTCGAGAGATGCGAATCGTCGGTCTTCGGCCCCGACGATGACCGCACTGGGCGGGGATGCCTCCGCCAGACGGCGGAGCGACTGCGGACCCACGCTGTGGGTCTGCCTCTGCTGGGCATAGGTCAACTGATCGGCGATGCGATAGATGATCGATCCGCAGCTCAGCTCCGGGTAGATGGAGCAACCGCCCTCCAGGGCCAGCAGGGGGGCCAGGGTCAGGACCCGCTTGGGGGCTTGGGTCTTGGCTGCAATATCCTCCGCGATACGGTGTATCCTCAGCGGTTCCCAGGTCTCCCGGTCAGCGGCGACCGGTATCCGCCAGATCACGACCGGGTTGGTCGCGATAGCCGTTGCGGCAGCCAGGAGCGTTAGACTCAGTGCCCATCGAACCCGCCGCCTGTCATCGGATCGGACCAGGGCCGACAAGGGAAACGCCAGGGCCACCACCCAAAAAGGCACTGGGACCGCCCAGTACTGGTGCCACATGGTAGGCGGGATAAAGGCACTCAATGAGAACAGGCCGGCCAGTGCAATAGTCACGGCAAAGGACCCGTGGTGAGAGATCCCCCGTCTAGCCCCGGACTGCCAAACCAGGATAGCCAGGCCCAGGAGCAAGACGAAGATCGCCGCGTATCCGGGCCTGGTCAGGCACTGCCAGGTCAGGGCAGCCTTGTCGTAGGTCATGCCGATCTCCTGCAGCCATTGGCCGTAGAGTCTGGGGATCTCCACCAAGTCCAGCCAGAACGCCTGGGGCGACTGGGCCACGACCCACAGCGGCCATATCGCCGTTGCCACAAGACCTCCAGCCCATGGGACCATGCAGGTGGCCGCCCCGCCGGCCGACCGCCGGTGCCCAAGCCACAAGGCCAGGCCGAACACCGGGATGGTCAGGGCCGTGGTCGCACGCATGCCGGCCGCCAGACCCAGACAGGCCCCGATGGCCGCCGCCTTCCAGGCGCAGGACCGATGGCCCGGGTCCACGGAGACCAGCAGCCACAGCGAAAGCAGCACCAACAGAATCACCACGTCGTGGTTCCAGGCGTAGCCCTGGGCATAGTCCACCAGGGGGTTGAATACGTACAACACCGCGCCGGCAAGGGCCAACCCTGTAGGCGCCAGACCGGTTCCCACGATCCGTCTGTAGACCGCCACGATGAGCACCGTCACCAGCAGGTCACTGACCACGGAGACCAGCCTGCTGGCCAGCAGATAGTGGGTGGTTCCTGTCAGCCGGAACACAGCGGCACACAGGAGGGGGTGGTAGGGCAGTTGCGCGGCATAAGAGAAGTCCCGATAGGGCAACTGGCCTTGGGCCATCAACACGCCCGCCGTGCAATACATCTGTTCGTCGCGGCCGACCCGTTTGGTCATGCCATTAGCCAGCAGGGCCGCCGCCACGGCCGCGGCGGCACCAGCCCACAGGACCCAAAGGATCGGCCGCTTGAACAGCATTTCGTTCGCCCGTACCTGGTGACGAGGACCCAGTGATAGGTCACGTCGAGGACCCGGGGCTACCCCCATCCGAGCCCGGCCTGGGCAGGGAGATCTTGAACGCCGTCCCTTCCCCGGGCTTGGATCTCGCGCAGAGATGGCCGTCATGGGCCTCGACCACGGTCTTGCAGAAGGCCAGGCCCAGCCCGGTGCCAAAGCACTCCCCCGCCCGGCCGGCCGCGTGCTTCGTAGAGAAGAACGGATCGAAGATCCTCTCCAGCGTTTGGGCCGGGATGCCGACTCCAGTGTCACACACCTCCAGGGTGACGGCGTCCGACAGGGGGGCTGCCCGGATCGTCAGGGTGCCGCCCCGGTCCAGCATGGCCTCCCGGGCGTTGAGCACCAAGTTCAGGAGGACCTGCTGGAGTTGGACTGGGACCGCGTAGACATCAAGGTTCTCCGGGACCTCGATCTTGACGGTGATTCCGTCCTTGGCGAAATCTCGGGCCAGGCATACAAAGATCTCTTCGATGAGGGGTCTCAGCGGAGCCAGGACCTTGTCCTGCTGCCGCCCGTGCGCCATGGCCATCATGCTTTCCATCACCCTCGACGCCCTCCGGCAGTTGAGCACGGCCTTGCGAAGGGCCTTCTCCACAAGCTCCCGGTCCTCCATGTGGTTCAGGGCCAGCTCGGCATAGTTGCCCAGGGGTGTCAACAGGTTGTTGATCTCGTGGGCAATCATGCTGCTGGCCGAACCGATCGCGGCCAACGGTTGCAGGCCCTGGATCTGCGATTGAAGAGCCTCGCTATGCCGTTGGCCCTCCTCCAGAGACTTGTGGAGCGACCGCCGCCTCTCAATGACGCTTGCCAAGGTCCTACTCCTGAAGATAGAATCGTATCATCAGCCGACTTGCCGTCCCGGGCGAGTCGTCTCATGGTTTATATCGACCGGCGATTTCCCTTTTCTTGAGGAAATGGCCGGACGCCAACGTCCGAGAATGGTCAGGGACATGGATTCCAGATGACGGAACGGCGGATCCTGGATGAATTGGTCAGGCTGCTGGAGACCCACGGCGTGGAGATCCGGCGGGAGGCTCTGGGCGGCAGCGGCGGGGGACTTTGTACCATGGAGGGCAGGTCCGTCCTCTTTCTGGACGATCAGGCGGCCAGCGAAGACCTCTTGGACCTCTGCGCAGAGGCGGTCGTCAAGGTGGTGGACATCGAGACCTGCTATCTCAAGCCTCAGGTCCGCCAGTATATCGAGGCTCGCCGCGCCTGAGGGCCCATCCGGGCAACCCGGCCGTCGGCCCGGGCAGCCCGGCGAATCTGAGGGGTCGCCCGGACAGGCCACACGCCCTTGTCCCGGGTCTCTTGTGTCCAGGCTCCCGCGTCGGTATGATAGACGGCCGGTGGACATGGGTTATCGGCCGCGTTAGGAGAATGCCGTATATGAGAAAGCCCCCGCTCGATAAGCACGATGACAAGCGGTCCAGAATCCTGATCGTCGACGACAATCGACAGAACCTGGAACTCTTGCAGGCCTATCTGGAGGAACTGGACTGCGAGACCTTGTCGGCGACGGACGGTCTGCAGGCCCTCCGTCTGGTCAAGGACCACAGGCCCGACTTGGTCCTGTTGGACATCATGATGCCCCAGATGAGCGGCTTTGAGGTCTGCCGGAGGCTCAAGATGGACCCTGGCACCTCGGGCATCCCGGTCATCATGGTGACGGCCCTCAACGAGTTCGGTGACATTGAGCGGGGGATCGACTGCGGCACGGATGACTTCGTCTCCAAGCCAGTCAACAAGCTCGAGCTGCTGACCCGGGTCAAGACCATGCTGAAGCTCAAGCACCTCACGGACAAGCTGGAGAGGACCCTGGCCTATCTCAGCGAGATCGAAGGCCAGACTGCCGGCAGGGAGACCGCACCCCTGGGTTAGCCAATGCCGGGTTATCCGGACGAGGGTCGCCCGACCGTCGCCAAGGGAGTCCCGCCAGTCGCTACAGTACACACAATCGCCACGCGAGCGGTCCGCCCAGCCCGCCCTGGGGGGTTTTGTCTTCAATGTCTCCTCCGGAGCGGTCGATACCCTTCTTGGCGGCGGATGCCCGCCGTGCCGAGTGACAGCCTGCTTGGTCACGCGGCAATCTGGCTTCGGAGATGACGACCTAGACATGTTTTGACTTGATCGAGACCGCCATGCACAATTGTCTGCTGGAGATCCTCGGTAGGGGAGTCACCGTCGATACTGCGGAACTCCTGACCGGATGGCTCAACGAGTACGGCTACACCTTGGGCGACGGCGATGAGGCCTCCTACAAGGCATGGCTCGAAGCCGTGGTCAAGGACCTCCTCGACAGGCGATTCGGGGCCGCCGAACAACGGGTGCGATCCCATCTGGCCACCGATCCTCGCTCCCTGGCCGGCCACATGGCCCTGGCAGCCGTCTCTCTGCACGACGACGCGATCGCCCAGGCCCAGGCATCGCTCGAGACGATCTGCGGGCGCCGTCCTGACCACACGCTGGCCCTCTACGCCTTGGGGCACTGCAGCGAGCGTCTGGGCGACGAGGCGAGGGCCGTAGCCTGTTATCAGGATTGCCTCAAACTTCGCAGCTTCCTCCACCTTCCCTTGCTCCGCCTGGCCGCGATCCACGTCAAGAACCTTCAATACGAATCGGCCATCGAGCACTACCTGGGCCTCCGACAAATCGACCCGGAAGCCATGTCTGTCCATGTTGCCATAGGGACCCTGTACCTGGCCAGCGGCCAGTATAAACAGGCCATCCAGGCCTTCCAGAACGCCATACTCATGAACCCCGACGCCCTGGTCTGCCAGGACCCCCAGATCGACCGACTGATCCAGGAAGACCAGCTCGACAAGGCCCTTGAGGCCGTGGAGCATCAACTGGAGGTCTTCCCACAGAAGGCCGATCTGTTGACCAAACACGCCGACATCCTGTGCCTCATGGGCGTCCATGACCAAGCCATTGAGGACTACCACCAGGCCCTCCACGAATGTCCTACCTACCTCGAGGCCGCCGTCAAACTCGCCACGCACTGCTCGATCCTGGAGTCCTTCGATGAGGCAGCCAGGTACTTCAGCGAGGCCCTCGAAATCAACGACCAGATCATCGATGCATACGTGGGCCTGGCCACGTCCTATAACCTGGCAGGGGGCCAGTGGCACGTGTGTGGGGCCCTATGTTCCGCCTCGATGCTGCAGCCCCACGCCTCTCTTCTCCTGGTCCAAGCGGCGAGGATGCTGCTTAAAAGCGCAGACCCATGCCTGGAGCCATCGGACGACCCTGCAGTCGTGCAAAGCCTCCTGCAGCAGGCCTTTGATAACCGGTTGCACACAGACCCTTGCGATCCAATGGCCCACTACGCGGCGGGCCTGCTCGCATTCCATATCCAAGGACCTACAGACAGCATCCGCCATCTCAAGCACGCCGTGGAACTGCACCCGCAGTATCCGCGAGCAGCGACCAAGCTCATCCTGTCCCATTATGCCCATGGCGACAACACCCAAGCCATGGAACGACTGAACGCACAAGCCGTCGCCCCTGACCCAGCGACGCTGGAACTCTACTACAAGACCGCGTTGCTGTACTGCAGCCGCCCGCGATTTGCCGCCTCCATGCTCAACTTGACCCATCACCTCAACGACAACATGGCCGACATAGATCCCACGGCCCACATACGGATCGTGCTTCAGAGCGTGGGTGCCCTTGATCGTGCAGAGGCCATGTTCGACTGGCTTCGCGATACCATCAGGCCGTGCCTGACCGCACAAGATCAGGGGTAGTGGCCCGCGACGCCATCAGGATCAGTGTGGCCCAGGCGAGCCCCCCTCGTTGCCAGCGGCGACCGAATGAAACATAACATATCTTATGGGACCTAGGCAGGGCGGGCCTGATTCGGCTTTCGGGGAGCCGCCGCAAAGCGTAATGCGCAAAGCGCCAAGCGAGCCCGTTACCACGTGGCATTCTGCGACGGATTCTGGTAGCCTGTTGGGCCGGAGCGCGTAGCCGTGCTGGCTGGTGACGTATGTCGTGACACTCAACAAGGTAAGGAGTCGCCCCATGGTCAAGACCCGTCGATCGATCGTGTGCTGTCTGGGTGTGGTCCTCTGGTTCATGCCGCTGGTATGGAGTCAGGGTCTTCCCGTCACGGCCCCGAAGGCAGTTGGCTTGTCACAGGAACGTCTGGACCGTGTCACGGCCCTCATGAAGGAACAAGTGGATGACCTGAGGGTTGCCGGCGCCGTGGCCCTGGTGGCCCGGCATGGCAAGGTCGCATATCTGCAGGCGGCTGGCAAGCGGGACATCGCTGCGGGCGTGCCCATGAAGGTCGATACCCTATTCCGCATCGCCTCCATGAGCAAGCCGATCACCAGTGTGGCAGTCCTTATCCTTTTTGAGGAGGGACGATTCCAGCTCACTGATCCGGTCTCCCTATACATCCCTGAGTTCAAGGAGCCCAAGGTACTGGCCCCTGGGCCGAGGCAGGACCGAGACCCCAATGGCGGCGTCACCCGTGCCAAGCGGGAGATCACGATCAAGGACCTGCTCACCCACACATCCGGCCTGGCCTATCACTGGGACAATCGAATTGCGACGTACTATCGTGACGCCGGTATCCCGCACGGCCTGCTGCCGGAGCCAAATGACCTCTCTGTGGACATCAGAAAGCTGGCCCATCTGCCCCTCGTCCACAATCCGGGTGAGGCCTGGACATACGGGCTTTCCACAGACACCCTTGGGTATCTGGTCGAGGTCGTATCCGGCATGCCGCTGGATGCCTTCCTTCAGCAGCGGATCTTCAAGCCCCTGGGTATGAAGGACACCTGTTTCTTCCTGCCCCAGGAGAAGGTCGCTCGGCTCGCCACCGCCTATGCGCCCCAACCCGGGGGCGGACTGAAGCCCCTATATGACGAGCGCGTGGCAGAAGGTGGATTCGCCTACTGCGCGGACTATCCAGTCAAGGGCCCCCGCCGGTACTTCTCGGGTGGAGGCGGGCTCTGCTCGACCATCTCGGACTATGCCCGGTTCGCCCAGATGCTGCTGAACAAGGGCCAGCTCGATGGCGTGCGGATACTGAGCCGCAAGACCGTGGAGCTCATGACCACCGATCAGGTGGGCCCGCTGAGCCCGCAATGCGGCTTTGGCCTGGGTGTATCCGTGGCCCGGACCCTGGCCGAGTCCGGGGAGCTGGGCTCGGTCGGCACGTACGGCTGGGGTGGGTTCTGGTATACCACGTTCTTCGTTGACCCCACCGAGCAGATGATCGGAATCTGCATGGCCCAGCTCCATCCCGATGGCGAGGCCACGCTGAATAAGAGGTTCAAGACCCTGGCATACCAGGCCATTGTCGATTAGCAGCGGAGCAGGAGGGATCCCCCTTCCTTGACACTCCAACACTGTTCACTGGCTCGCAACACGCCCCTCCGTCAGGTCGAGCAGTAGGAGGCGGCGGATCTTGGCGGCCGACTCGTCCTCAGGGGGGACTTGGCTGCTGAGGCAGAAGAGATAGCCCTGTGCCAGAGCCTTGACCGCATCATCGTATTCCCGTCGATCCAGATGGTACTGGGCCTTCTCATAGTACGCTCGCTGGGGTTGGCTCAACTTGGCCAACACCCAATCAGCGGCCTTCTGCACGATGTCCCGCATCAGATCCTTCTTCATATTCAAATGGGTCGGCAATTCAAGGGGATCATCCTGGATCTTGCCCAGAGGGACCCCTCCTTGGAAGGTGTCTTGGGCCTGTCGATTGGCGGTCAGGGTGATGGCATCCTCAACCACGCGATCCACGGCAGAGAAGAGACGCACCGATACGACGATCATCCCCTCCATTCGGACCTCTCCTTTCTTGTACTTGACCTGTTGCAGGACGTCTCTGGTCACCAAGGCAACCGGCGATCTCGGCCACTTGCTCGTATCGTCACCGTACTGCTTGTGCATCTGGGCCATCTCCTGCTCATACCCCGGATTGGGCATGGTCTGAGGGACATTGACCCAATCGGTGATCTCTCGCTCAGACTGGTGCAGATCGACGCTCAGTGTCGAGACGTTTCCAAACACGGCCAGGTTCAGGCCCAGGACCTTGACGCCCTCCTTGAGGCCTTCCTTGTCAATGGCGAAGTCCACCTTCTCTCGCTCGTCGATCTTGACTCCATAGGGCAACCGGTGGGCAATCTGGGTGATGAGGGTGTCGGCGAACTCCAGGCCAGCCTCCTTCTCATTCTCAGGGGAGTGGAAGCTCGAAATCCCGATCCGGATCTGAATTGATTCGTCGACAAAGTCCGCACAGTCCCGATGGAGGACGAAGATGTCATTGCTGTCTGGGGCCAGGATCCTGGCCTTGACGGCGGCCACATAGGCGTGGAAATCCCGTACCTTGCCCTTTTCCTGGCGAGCCAGATCCTCATAGTAACGGCTTCCCTCGTGGCGGATGGTCTCCAGCAGATCCTCACACTCGGGTGCATTGGCGTCCAGGATGGTCCTGTAGGCCGTGAAGTACTTCTTCTGCTCCACCATCTCCATCGCGATCTGCCGGATGCCGGATCTCATGGTATCAGCCACAAGCGTGCGCAACGGCCCAGACAGGCCTGGCGGTGGAGGCGGCAGCTCAGACAGGAATTCTCTGAGTACCGATGTTGCACGTTCCCAATTCCCCTGTGCGCACAGGGTTCGGATTGACCGCTCATAGAATTGATCTCGCAACTCGAGGATTCTGGCCCTGGCGGCCAGGATCCCCTCATCCGTGGGGTGCATAGCCATGGCCTTCTCGGCCGAGGCAAGGGCGTCTTTCCACTGCTGGCGAGCCACGTGCTGGTTGGCCGTCTCCAGGTATCTCCGTGCCTCAGCGGCCATGGTGTCCCTTTCTTGTCGGCACCGCTGGAGTTGGCCCGCAAGGCGATTGTTCTTGTCGTCGTACCTGGCTTTGCCTTCGAGCAAGGCTGCCGCTTCCTCCCATTGAGGGACGGTCTTGGCTGAGTCCATCAGGGGCTTGGCTTCGGCCAGGGCGGCCTCTGTGATCTGGGCCTTCAGGGCGTCCACGGTCCGCTGCATCTCCTGCCGCTCCGTGTCGGACCGAAGGGTCGACATACACTGCTCATAGGCATCCACTGCCTCGGTCAGCTTGCCTTGGATCCTGAGCTGTTCCCCCGTCGGACAGGGTGCCGGCCCCTGGCAGCCTGACACGATCAGAATCCCCACCAGCACTGCACTACCGAGCACGCACTTTGTTCTCATGGGTTCCCCTGTCATAGAAAACCAGATACCGTCCTACGACGCATCCAGAACCTCCGTCGTCGAGTGGAGGTTGGTGCTCGTCGTGTCTCTTCTAGTCAATCTCACAGGCGATCCTAAACCCCAGGCTGCTCTCCCGGGTCGAGGGCTCCAGACCCTGGCGTGTGGCACACCGACACTCCGACGGGACCGTGTACCACCCCCCCCCTCGCACCACACGCTGCGTGCCCGTTTCAGGCCCGGGAGGATCGGAGACACCGAGATGGGAGTACTCGCCGTACCAATCCTGACACCATTCCCAGACGTTCCCGTGCATGTCATACAGCCCCCAGCGGTTGGGATCGAGTCTGCCCACCGGTTCAGCACGTCCGGCACTGCCTGTCTTGCCGTCGTAGCTGCACCATCCAACCTTCTTGAGGGCTCTCAAGCTGGTCCCATTGCAGTACGGGGTAGACGTCCCGGCCCGACAGGCATATTCCCATTGCGCCTCCGTCGGAAGGTGACAACGCCCGCCGGTCAGGCGAGTGACCTTCTGGCAGAACTCCTGGGCGTCATCCCATGACACGTTCACTGCGGGCAGAGGATCCCTCTCGGGTTTGGGGGAATGGAGATCCACACCCGTGACCGCTTGATACTCTGTCTGCGTGACCTCATACCTCCCGAGGTAGAACGGCCTGGTGATCTTGACCCGATGGACGGTCCACTCGTTCTTCCGGCTTCCCTCTTCCACGGAGGGGGCACCCATATCGAATTCGCCTGGCTCAACAAGGACAAGACTGAGGGTCACGCCTTCCCGTAGTGTGAGGACCCGCTGGCTTGGATACTGCTGAATAGCTCGAAGCAGGCCGATGGCCTTGGTATAGACACCGATCGCAGCATCATAATCCCCTCGGCCCTTTGCGTCCTGGGCAGCCTTCACCAAGGTCGCCAACTCACCTTGGATCTCCGGCAATCGTTTGGGCTTGGCGTTGAGCACCGAGTCGTTGTAGTCGATCTCGGCCTTGACCAGACGGCCCAGGAGTCCAGCCGTAATGTAGAGATCGCGGGCCTGTTGGAGAGCGACCAGCGCACCATCGAACTCGTTGGCTCGAAGGCAAGAGCAACCCCTCTCATACGACTGCTCGGCTTGGGCCCACTCGTCAGACGCGTAGCGGGAAGACTCGACACTCAGGGCTTCCTTCCGCGCCGAATCCGCGATCGAGAGGGCTCGGTCACACGCGGCTCTCTGCTCATTGATGGCCTGCACAGCCTCCTGGGCAAGGCCCCCAGCCTTGTTGTATCCATCCTTCGCTCCGGACCACGCCTGCTTGGCTCCACCAAAGTCGTTGCTGTCGTACGCCCTCTGACCCACTGCCACCTTCTGCTCCGCCTGATCCCACAAGACCTTCGCGTATGTCTCCGCCTTTAGGCTCGCCGCCTGCACCCGAGCAGC
>Ga0209777_10003741_pt1 | contig 18582 bp, 11 predicted proteins | sample FrelakmetHBP12HB_FD_187147 | JGI IMG/M metagenome (GOLD analysis project Ga0209777, IMG submission 187147) | Freshwater lake sediment microbial communities from the University of Notre Dame, USA, for methane emissions studies -HBP12 HB (SPAdes)... | ecosystem: Environmental > Aquatic >...
CTTAATGTCAATGTGGTAGCCGCGAATAATACCCCAACTGCAAATATCCCGCCGTTATCTTTTAATGAGAACGGACTTACTTTGTTTGTCGGAAACAGCGCCAATGTTTCGGTAACAGGCAACGGGGGTTATTATATTTCCAATAATTCCAATAATAACACCAATACCGGAGCCACTACCGCATCAATCAGCGGTTCTACTATAACTGTCAAAGCTTTGAATGCGGGCAATTCCACAATTACGGTCTGCCAATCCGGCGGGCAATGCGGCAATCTCTATGTCAATGTGGTAGCCGCGAATAACACGATAGCAGCGACTAATCCGATAGTCTCAGCCTATACTCCGGTTGCCGGCGATTTAGTCAAATCCAACGGCCTCGGCAGTAAAGAGGGCGAAGTCTATTACATCGGCTCGGATCTCAAGGCGTATTTGTTCGCTACCAGAGGCACCTATGGCTCTTGGTATCCTGATTTTTCGAACTTAAAAAAAATCAGCCAGACTGATTTTGCCAAGATTGTAATGGGTGGCAATGTGACGGCCCGGGCCGGCGCCAATCTGGTGAAATTCGCCAACAGCAACACCTATTATGCCGTGGCTCCGGGAGCCAAGCTTTGCGCTTTAAACAATGCTACTGCGGCCACGACTCTTTATGGTGCCAGTTATGCTACCAGAATCACTGATTACGTAATCGGCGGCCTGCCTTCATTGCTGTTGAGCAATTATACGGTTGATTCGTCCTGCGCTTTGAATAACTCTTCCAACCTGCCTAATGGAACTGTGTTCCAGTATGCCGGCAGCGCCCAGACCTATTATGTCCAGGATGGTAAGAAGCGGGCTATCTCCACTGATGCTTTCAACGCCAATATGCTGCGCGACAATATGATCATTAGGAACGTGTCGACTGCCATGACATTTACTGATGGCCCGGCGCTTACTACTAAGGAAGACGCGATTGCTAATCTTCATTAATCGCAGTCTTGCCATTCATTCAGATTGACTAATTGTTCGGTTATTTTTTAAATTATGCAGATTAAAGACAAAATCGCCTTTAGCTTGAGGCGATTTTTTGTTATTAATGAAAAAAATTAAAGGTCTTGATTTATTCAGAGATAATTGCTAATATGCCGGCAGTCTGGGGAGGGCAGGTGCTCTTTCCATTTTTTTGATTAAGGCAACAAAAACGGAGGTAAAAAAAGAATGGTTACGGTAGGAATTAACGGTTTCGGCAGAATCGGCCGGCTGGTATTGGCGGCCATGGCGGAAAAACGGATGCTTAGTAACAGCGTCAAAGTGGCGGCTGTTGTCGACGTTACGACTGACGCCAAATATTTCGCCTATCAGCTCAAATATGATTCGGTGCACGGCCGATTCAATGAGGGCATCTATACGTCAAGAAGCAGTGGGGCGGCCGAAGACGATCAAATCTCGATTCAAGGAAACGTCTTCAAATGCGTGCTGGCGACCAAGGATCCGGCGCAGCTTCCCTGGAAAGAGCTGGGTGTGGATTTTGTCATCGAATCCACCGGGCTTTTCACCGATTCGGAAAAGGCCAAAGGGCATCTCGCGGCCGGAGCCAAGAAAGTCATCATCACGGCTCCGGGCAAGGGCGATGTCAAGACGATCGTCATGGGCGTCAATGACCAGGAATACGATCCGGCCAAGCATGATATCGTCTCCAACGCGTCCTGCACCACCAACTGCCTGGCGCCGATCGTCCATGTGCTGCTCAAGGAGGGCTTCGGCATCGAGACCGGCCTGATGACCACGATCCACGCTTACACGGCCACGCAGAAAGTCGTGGACGGCCCGTCCAAGAAGGACTGGCGCGGCGGCCGGGCGGCGGCCATCAACATCATTCCCTCGACCACCGGCGCGGCCAAAGCGGTCGGCGAAGTGCTACCGGCCACCAAAGGCAAGCTGACCGGCATGGCGTTCCGGGTGCCGATTGCCGACGTTTCGGTCGTGGACCTGACGTTCCGCACCGAGAAGGATACTTCGATCGAAGAGATTGATGCGGCGCTCAAAGGCGCGGCGTATTCGTATCTTGAAGGCATTCTGGGCGTGGCTGATGAGGAGCTGGTTTCTTCGGATTTCATGCACGATAAGCGGTCATCCATCTATGACTCGCTCGCCACCCTGCAGAATAATCTGAAGGGCGAAAAGCGGTTTTTCAAGGTCGTTTCCTGGTATGACAACGAGTGGGGCTATTCCTGTCGGGTCGCCGACTTGCTGCGGCTGATGATCAGTAAGGCTTAGGCCTGGAAACAACTTACAAATTGGCGCCTCAATTACATTCTGTAATTGAGGCTTTTTTTATCCATTGATTTTACCCGGCTGGTTATGTTAAAATATACGCATGTCAGATTTGCTTAATGATTTAAATGATCAGCAAAAGCAGGCCGTGATCCATGAAAGCGGCCCGCTTTTAATTGTGGCCGGAGCCGGTACGGGCAAGACCACCGTGATCACGAAAAAAATTGCTTATCTGATCCTGGAGGGCAAATGCCGTTCCGAAGAAATTCTGGCGCTGACGTTTACGGATAAGGCGGCCGGGGAAATGGAAGAGCGCGTGGACCGCTTATTGCCTTATGGCTATGTGGATTTATGGATTTCCACCTTCCACGCCTTCGCCGAGAGGCTTCTGCACGAGCATGGCCTGGAAATCGGCCTGCCCAATGATTTTAAAGTTTTGAACACTACCGAGCAGTGGCTGCTGGTGCGGCAGAATCTGGACAAATTCGATCTGGATTATTACCGCCCGCTGGGCAATCCCGCGAAATTCATCCACGCCCTGCTGCGGCATTTTTCCCGCGCCAAAGACGAGGCCATCTCGCCCCAAGAGTATTTGCAGTATGTCGAGGAGTTGAAGCTCAATTCCGATTCGGCTGATTTTATTAAATCCCTGATCACGGAAGACGAAGCCAAGAATTTGAGCCAGGCGGAAAAAAAGGAGCTGCTGGCCGAGGAAATCATCAAACAGACCGAAGTGGCCAACGCCTATCATGTCTATCAGAGACTGCTACTCGACAATAACGCCATGGATTTCGGCGATTTGATAAATTATTGCCTCCGGCTGCTCCAGAAGAGAAAAAATCTGCTGCTCCGGTACCGCCGGCAATTCAAATACATCCTGGTTGATGAATTTCAGGATACCAATTGGGCGCAATATGAATTGGTCAAGCTTTTGGCCGCGCCCAAAAATAACATCACGGTCGTGGGTGATGACGACCAGTCCATCTATAAATTCCGCGGCGCTTCGATCTCCAATATTCTGAAATTCAAAGATGAATATCCGCAGGCCAAAGAATTATACCTGACCGCCAATTACCGCAGCCGGCAAAATCTGCTGGATTTGTCCTATGGCTTCATCCAGCTCAATAATCCCTATCGTTTGGAAATCAAATTGGCCGATAAGGGAAATAAGTTGTCAAAAAAGCTGATGGCGCAACAGCCGGGAGCGGGGGAGATGCTGCATCTGCACGGCCGGACCTTGGCCGATGAAGTGAAATTAGCGATCAATAAAATGATTGGATTGTATAATGAGGGCCAGGACAGCCACTGGTCGGATTTCGCCGTGCTGGTGCGGGCCAATGCCAGCGCCGCTGATTTTTGCTACGCTTTGGAACAAGCCCGCCTGCCCTATCAATTCGTGGCTTCCAAAGGGCTCTACGGCAAGCAGGTAGTGTTGGATCTGCTGGCTTATTTGAAGCTGCTGGACAATTACCATGAAGGCCCGGCCATGCATCGCGTCTTGTCGCTCCCGATTTGGGGCGTGCCGCAGCAGGATATCGTCAATTTCAATTATTGGGCAAGCCGCAAAGGCTGGTCGCTCTATGAAGCCTTGAAACAGCAGGCGCAATTCGCCAATATTTCCGCCGCGGCCCGCCAAGCGGCCGAAAAAATCCTCAATCTCATCGCCAGGCATACCCAACTGGCCAACGGACATAAGAAAACCACGGAAATCATCCAGGCTTGGCTGGCCGATTCGGGATATTTGAAAAATTTGACAGTCAGCGAGACCGCCCCTAATCGCGAGCAGCTCAATTATCTGAATCAGTTTTACAAGAAGATCGAGGCGTTTGAGCGCCAGGCGGTTTCCGCCACGCTCAAGGATTTCCTGCGGCTCGTGGAATTGGAATTGGAAGCCGGAGAAGAAGGCGATCTGAATCAGAATTTCGAAGAGGCCGGCCCCGAGGCGGTAAAAATCATGACTGTGCACGCGGCCAAAGGGCTGGAATTCAAATATGTGTTCCTGCCGAATTTGGTGGACAAGCGCTTTCCCGCGATCGGCCGCCATGAGCCGATCGAATTGCCGGCCCAGCTGGTAAAAGATATCCTGCCCGAGGGCGACATCCAGCTGCAGGAAGAACGAAGATTGTTTTATGTGGCCATGACGCGCGCCAAGGAGGGAATTTACTTTTCTTCGGCGGACGATTATGGCGGAGCCAGAGCCAAAAAGATTTCTCGTTTTCTGACAGAGCTGGCCGCCACCGGCCTGCAGCTGGCCGCCGGCGTCCAGGCCGAGCCCGCGGCCAAGATTGAGAAGAAAAAATCCTCTGGAGGTCAGCCGGCCGCGCCTCGGCCCAGCAGATTTTCTTTTACCCAATTGAAAGCTTTTGAAAATTGCCCCTATCAATATCGGTTCGCCCATATCCTCAAGGTGCCGGCCAAAGGCAAGGCGCAATTTTCTTATGGCAAGACCATGCATGCCGCGCTCCAGAAATTTTTCCAAGAAATAAACGCCAGGCGGGATTTGCAGCAGGCGGATCTTTTCGGCGCCCGGCCAAATTCTAAAGAAACGGTCAGCTGGGAAGAATTAAAAAAGATATATAAGCAGTCATTCGTGGACGATTGGTACAAGGATCAGACAGAAAAACAGAAATATTACGATCTCGGGCTCAAATCACTCAAAGCTTTTTACGATAATTACCTCAAGGCCAGGCCGCAGGCCGAACATTTGGAATATTCTTTCAATATCAAGATCGATGAAGTCAATACCCTGACCGGAAAAATAGACCGGGTGGATAAAATCGCCGGCGGGCTCAAGATCGTGGATTATAAGACGGGCGCGGCCAAAGGCAAACTGACGGCCGAAGACAAGGAGCAGCTGCTGCTTTACCGGTTGGCGACCCAAGCTATCTGGCGCGAACCGATCAAGGAATTGGCGTTTTATTACCTGGATAATAATCAGGAAATCAGTTTTCTGGGCGAGGCAGAGGATCTGGATAGGCTCCGGGATAAAATCAGCGATATTATCGGACAGATAAACCAAGGCGATTTTTCGCCGCGGCCGGGCGAACTGTGTAAATATTGCGATTTCAATTATATTTGCGAATACAGAAAATTCTAATTTTTTATATGGTTTCAACTTTAAGCCTGGCTTTTAAATCGCTCAAGCGGAGCAAACTCCGGACGCTCTTGACCGTGCTGGGCATTGTCATCGGCATCGCCGCGGTCATTATCGTGATGTCGGCCGGCGAGGGGCTTAAGGGTCTGGTTATGGATCAGATCAATGCCTTCGGCTCGGATTTCATCCAGATCGAAATCAAAGTGCCGGCCACGGCCAAGAATTCCGTTTCCAATGCCGGCGCTTTGGCCCAGGGCGTGCAGGTGACCACACTGACTCTCGATGACGCCAAAGCCATCGGGCGTTTGCCCAATATCACTAATTATTACGCGCTGATTATGGGGCAGAATGTGGTCTCGTATCAGGATCAGAATAAGACGGTCAATTATATGGCAGTTTCACCGGCTTTTTTTGACATGGACCAGTCGGAAATCGCCCAAGGCAGGTATTATTCCGCCGATGAAGACAATGAACTGGCCAAAGTCGCGGTTATCGGCTCCAAATTAAAAGCAGACTTGTTTGGCAATCAAGACGCCGTGGGGCAGAATCTCAAGATCGGCAATACCATCTTCAAAGTCATCGGCGTGCTCAAGGAGCGGGGCGCCACTTTCGGCTTTGATTTTGATGAACTCATGTATGTGCCGGTGCAGACGGCGCAGAAGCTGCTGCTGGGCATTGATTATATCATGACCATCACGGCGAAAATGAAAGACGTCAGCCGGCAGGACGTGACGGCCGACGATATTACCGCTTTGCTGCGGGCCCGGCATGAAATCAGCGATCCCGGCAAGGATGATTTCAGCGTGACCACGGTCAGCGAGGCCAAAGACATGATTAATACCATCTTTAACGGCATAACCTTCCTGCTCATCGCCATTGCCGGCATCTCCCTAATCGTGGGCGGCGTGGGCATCATGAGCATCATGTACGTGTCGGTGACGGAAAGGACTTTTGAAATCGGTTTGCGCAAGGCCGTCGGCGCCAGGAAAGGCCAGATCCTCTGGCAATTTCTCTGGGAAGCGATAATCATCACGCTCTTGGGCGGCCTGATCGGCATCGCCGTGGGACTGGTGTTTTCCTATCTGGTCAGCATTGTCGCCCTGCAATTCGGCTTGGTCTGGCATTTCATTTTGCCGCCGCAATCGATACTCATCGCCTTCGGCTTTTGCGGCGCCGTGGGACTGATTTTCGGCTACTGGCCGGCGCAAAAGGCCGCCAATCTCGATCCGATCGTGGCTTTGGGGCACGAATAATTCCGGCTTCGTCGCGGCCGGCATTTGCCGCCGCTCGAAGATAATACCTAAAAAATGAAACGATTTTCCGATTTTTTTGCAATTTTTTATAAATTCGACTGGGTGCTCGTCACCGCCGTGGTTTTTCTGATCGTCTTCGGTTTGGCCGCCATCTACAGCGTGGCGCTGGGTCGGGGGACGGGAGAATTCTGGAATTTTTACAAACAGCTGATCTGGGTCGGCCTAAGTTTTTTGGCGCTCATTATTTGCGCCAATATCGATTATCATTTTTGGCAGAAAATCAGCTGGCCGGCTTACGCGTTTGCCGTTTTGCTGCTGGCGCTGGTGCTGACTCCATTGGGCACGACGATCAATGGCACGCGCGGCTGGTTTTCTCTCGGCTTTTTCAGCTTTCAGCCGGTGGAATTGGCAAAAGCAATCCTGATCATCGTCTTGGCGAATCTCGCGGCAAAATATTCGCGCACCATCCATAAGCTCGGCGAAGTGATCATCATCGGCATTGTGGCATTGATACCATTCGCATTGGTCCTGCTGAATCCCGATTTCGGCTCGGCCATGGTGCTGTTTTTACTCTGGCTCTTTTCTTTCTTGCTGATTAATAAAAACAAGTGGCATCTGCTGATAATCTGCCTGATTATTTTGGCGCTGGCGCTCACCGCCTGGTTTGTCGTTCTGCATGATTTTCAGAAAGCGCGCGTCATGACTTTTGTCAATCCGTCGCTTGATCCCTTGGGCCGCGGCTACAACGTCAAGCAATCCATTATCGCCGTCGGTGCCGGACAATTGCTGGGCAAAGGTCTCGGCTTCGGCTCGCAGAGCCAATTGAAATTCATTCCCGAGAGCCAGACTGATTTTATTTTTGCCGTCATTGCCGAAGAGCTCGGCTTTATTGGCGTCGCTTTGATTCTGGCCTTCTTTTCGCTGCTGCTGTACCGCCTTTATCGCATTGCCGCCAGGGCGCCGGATGACTTCGGCTTGTTTTTGGTCTTGCTCTGCGCCGGTCTGATTTTCATCCATCTGTTCATCAATATCGGCATGTGCGTCGGATTGCTGCCGGTTACCGGCATTCCCTTGCCCTTTATTTCCTACGGCGGCAGCTTTTTACTGACTGTCATGATACTAATGGGAATAATCTTAAATGTTTATAAATCGAGCATCATTTCCAGGAAATTTTAATTAATTTGGGAATTATTTATGAATATCAATATTAGAAATTTTTGCATTATCGCCCATATCGATCACGGCAAATCCACTCTGGCTGATCGCATGCTGGAAATCACCGGCACTGTCAGTCGGCGTGATATGAGGGATCAGCTGCTGGATCAAATGGATATCGAGCGCGAACGCGGCATCACCATCAAATTGCAGCCGGTACGCATGAATTGGCAAGGCTATGAATTGAATCTGATTGATACGCCGGGGCATGTTGATTTCACTTATGAAGTATCACGCAGCTTGATGGCGGTCGAGGGCGCCCTGCTGCTCATTGACGCGACGCAGGGAATCCAAGCGCAGACTCTGGCCAATCTATATCTGGCTTTGGATAATAATCTGACGATTATTCCGGTCATCAATAAGATCGATCTGCCCAATGCCGATATCCAGCGATCAAGGGAGGAAATCATGAATTTATTGGGCTGCCGGGCAGAGGAGATTTTATTGGCCTCGGGAAAAACCGGACAGGGAGTGGCGGAAATCCTGCAGGCGGTGATCGAACGGGTGCCGCCGCCCCGGCGGAATGAGGACCAGCCGCTGCGCGCGCTGATCTTTGATTCGACTTACGACGAATACCGGGGCGTTATCGCCTATGTCAGGGTTTTTGACGGCCAGCTGAAGCCGGGACAGAAAATAAAATTAGTAGTGGCGGCGCATTCGGCGGAAGCGCTCGAAGTCGGCCATTTTTCTCCCAAATATATCAGGGATGCCCAGTTGTCATCCGGCGAAATCGGCTATATTGTGACCGGCCTGCATGATGTCGCGCAATGCAAAGTGGGCGATACTATATCTTTGGCCGCCGCGCGCGTCGAGCCCTTGCCCGGTTATCAGGAAGTCAAACCCATGGTCTATGCCGGAGTCTTCTGCAAGGATGGCAGCGATTTCAATAAATTACGCGAGGCCATCGAGAGATTAAAGCTTAATGACGCGGCGTTGAGCTATGAGCCGGAAAATTCCCAAGCTTTGGGATTCGGCTTCCGTTGCGGCTTCCTGGGCTTGCTGCATCTGGAAATATTTCAGGAACGCCTCAAGCGCGAATTCTCGCTGGAACTCATTGTCACGATTCCCAGCGTGGCCTATCAGGTGCATTTCCGCAGCGGCAAAGTCGAATCGGCCTATAATCCGGCATCATTTCCCGATCCGTCGGCAGTTGATTACATCGAGGAGCCGATTATGAAAGTCGACATCTTTACGCCCAAAGAATATCTGGGAGCGATTATGCAATTATCGGCCGAAAAAAGAGGCAGTTATCTGAATACCGAATACCTCGATGAAGAACTCGCCATTCTGCATTATCATCTGCCACTGACCCTATTGATAGTGGATTTTTACGACAAATTGAAGTCGGTCAGCTCCGGTTATGCCTCGCTCAATTATGATTTTTACGGCTATGCCAAAGCCGACGTAGTCAAGCTGGATATTCTGGTGGCCGAGGAAAAAGTCGAGGCTCTTTCCGTTATGACTTATCGCGAAACGGCTCATCTGATCGGCAAGAAGATCGTGGAGATACTCAAAGAAACGCTGCCGCGCCAGCAATTCGTGGTCAAGATCCAAGCGGCTGTCGGCGGCAAGATCATAGCGGCCGAGAGATTGTCCGCGCTAAAAAAAGACGTAACCGCGCATTTATACGGGGGCGACTGGACGCGCCGCGCCAAACTGCTGGAGAAGCAGAAGAAAGGAAAGAAAAAAATGATGAATATCGGCAAAGTGGATATACCGCCTGAAGCATATCTCGCGGTGCTGAAAAGGTAAATATACCACGAATCAACGAATTTTCCACGAATAATACGAATTAATTAATTAATTAATTAATTAATTAATTATTAGTGGTATTCGTGGAAAATTCGTTGATTCGTGGTAATAAAAAAATCCCACCAGGTAGCGGGAATCAGTAGAAGCATAAACACGGAGAAGTCCTCTTATCTCATGAATAATGGCATCACGGTAAAGAAGATCATGGACAGGACCATGATGAAAGAGAGGATAATCCAGATGATGTTCATTACTTGTTTCCTTTTGAGCTTCATGATTATATTTTAACTGAAATAATAACGTTTGTCAAAATGAACGCAATAATACTCTGCGGCGGGCTGTCAACGCGGCTCGGCGAAATTACCAAGTCAATTCCCAAGGTACTGCTGGACATCAAAGGCCGGCCGGTTTTGGATTGGCAGCTGATGAAATTGAAGGCAGTCGGCATCGAGGAAGTGATTTTGGCCGCCGGGCATTTGAGCGAGGTCTTGCGGCAGGAAATTGGGGAGGAGCGGCAGGGAATCAGGATTATTTATGCCATTGAGCCAGAGCGGCTGGGAACCGGCGGTGCCATTAAATTCGCCTGGGATTATGCCAGCCGGCCGGAAGAGCCGTCAATCATCTTAAACGGCGATATCTTGACTGCGATTAATCTGGCCGCCATGATCAAATATCTGCGTCCCATGAGCGATGGCATAATATTGGGAGCCAAAGTGCCTGACGCCGCCAGTTATGGCACTCTCGATTTTGACAATACCTATCATCTCAATGCTTTTAAGGAAAAAGAAGGATTGCATCAGGAGGCGCATATCAACGGAGGTTTTTATCTGTTTACTGCCGCCGCGCGTCAGTATTTCCCTGCCGCTAAAAATGTTTTTTCCATAGAATATGACGTTTTCCCGCTAATGAAAGATCTGGATGTTTATGCTTCGGATCGTCCTTGGATCGACATCGGCGTGCCCGAGAGGCTGGAGTGGGCGAGGGAGAATTGGGAGGAAAATTAATAATTCTAATAATAAAATATTGAATATTGAATATTAATTATCAGTTACCAGTTATCAGTTACCATCAAGTTAATCAGTTACCAGTTATCAGTTATTAATGATATAATTGGTTATTGGATATTGGTAATTGTAATGCAGTTGTCAGCCGGCCAGCGCAGGCAGGTTATCAATTGTTAGTTATCATCAAGTCATTCAGTTATTGAGTTAAATTGATAACTCCATAACTTATAAACTAAATGAAAACTGATAACTGAAAACTGATAACTAAAATCCAATATCTTAATATCTAATTACAAATTACGTTTAATTAACTTGAACTTTGAACCTTGAGTCTTGAACTTAAATTAATCATTCGTATCCATTAGTATCATTCGAATCCATTAGTATATTGGTATCTCTATAATATCTATGACTAAAATCTGGCAAATAAAACCGAAAATCAGTGCCGAGTTGGCCGATAAGAATCCGGAAATCAATCCTTTGGTCTTGCAGCTGCTCTCTAATCGCAATATCAGCGAACCCGAGCAGATTGAAAAGTTCCTCAATCCCAATTATGAGGAACAGATTTTTGATCCTTATCTGTTCAAGGATATGGGCAAAGCCGTCGAGCGGCTCTTTCTGGCCATCAGCAATCGCGAAAAGGTCATGATTTATGGCGATTATGACGCCGATGGAGTCTGCTCCACGGCAGAGCTGCATCAGACTTTGACCGCTTTGGGGCTTGATGCCGATACTTACATACCGTTCAGGGAAAGTGAGGGCTACGGCTTGAATACAAAAATTGTTCAGCAGATTATCGAGCAGGGATTCAACTTGGTCATTACCGTCGATTGCGGCATTGCCAATGCCAAAGAAATCGCCATGTTTAATGAGCGGCAGATAGACGTTATTGTATTGGATCATCATGAAGAGCCGCTGGAGCTGCCGGCAGCTTTGGCCATCATTAATCCCAATATTAAAAATTCCGGCTATCCGCCGGTACGCCTCTGCGGCGCCGGGGTGGCTTTTAAATTCATCCAGGCGATCATCGCCCATCAGGAAAAGATAAACAGTCCGGTGAAATTGCCGCCCGGTTATGAAAAATGGCTGTTGGATTTGGTGGCTCTGGCTACGGTGGGTGATATCGTACCCCTGCTATCGGAAAATCGCATTTTCGTCAAATACGGCTTAGTAGTCCTGGAAAAAACCAAAAATATCGGGCTTAAGAAAATACTGGAAACGGTCAATAATCGGACGGGAAAATTGGATTCCGAATATTTAGGCTGGCGTCTGGTGCCACGGATCAACGCGGCCGGCCGGATCAATCACGCCTCGGTGGCTTTTAATCTGCTTAGCAGCAAGACCGAAACCGAAGCCGACAAATGGATGCAGATGCTAGAAAGCAATAATCGAGAACGCCAGCAGATTACCGAAAAATTAATGGCCGAAGCGCTGGAGCAGCTGTCGAAAAATTTTGACACCGACAAGATCCTGATCGTCTCCGGCGACGGCTGGCCGGCCGGAGTCGTCGGGCTGATTGCCGGCAAGATCTGCGACCGCTATGGGCGGCCGGCGTTGGCCTTCGGGCGGGAAAAAGAAGGCGCTGATTGCAAATATGTCGGCTCGGGGCGCAGCCTTGATGTCTTTGATATTACCGGAGCCCTGAAGGAATGCCATGAGCTTCTGTCCCGTTTCGGCGGTCACCCCCAGGCCTGCGGCCTGACCATCATGGGCGATGAAAATTTTCAAAAATTCAAGGAAAAGATTATCAATATCGCCAATGATAAGCTGGCGGAATTAGATCTGACTCCCAAAATAAACATTGACGCGGAAATCCGGCTCACGGATATCAGCTGGCAGCTGCTGGATGAGCTGGAGCAATTCGAGCCGTTCGGCGAAGGCAATGAAAAGCCGCTGTTTTGCGCCACCAAGCTGATCATCGAACAAATTCAGACAGTAGGCGCCGACGGCAAACATTTGAAAGTCCAGGTAAGCCAGGAGGGGAGTCCGGATATCCATAAGCTGATCGGTTTTTCCTTCGGCGACTGGTGTGCTAAACTGAATGCCGGGGAGGAGATTGATATTGTCTTTGAGCTCGGGGTCAATGAGTGGAATGGAAACAGGGAAATACAGCTGAAGATCGTGGATATCAGGAAGAGCGAATAATCATTGTCATTCCGAGAAGCGAATCCCGCCTTGGCGGGATGAGCGACGTGGGGATCCCGTGGGCAATTGATTAATTGTTTCATTCTTATATTGCTTCATTGTTAAATTTGTTGCTATTGTGTGTCATCCCGGCCGGAGCGAAGCGGAGAGCTGGGATCCAGGTTGCATTGTATTATACTGAATATAATTAAATTAACCTGGATCCCAGATATCCGCTAAATCGCGGATTCTGGGATGACAATTAACTAAGAAGTTAGTAAGCTAACAAGCTAACAAGCTATGGATTGTTCCCAAATCAAATCAGCTCTAACCCATCTTATAGATCTTCGCAATCAGTTTTCCGAGGTCTATTCCCGCGTGGACGAAAATCTTGGCTCTCATGACCCAGCCAATAAGCAGGCCATGGAATCAGCTGAATCGCTGATGAAAGAAATTAAAAGGGAAATGGAGGCTTGGGAAAGCCAGCTTAAAGAAATGACTTTCAATCAGCTAGCCAAATGGCTCAAAGAAACCAAAGTAAAAGGCCAATCCTTGGAATCCAAATTGGAAGGTGGTTCTTTAGAATCTCTGATCAATAGTCAAGAACAATTCTATCAGCAGATGTATGGCCCCGACTTTAAAATAGACAGATCCAAGATTAAAATAGATAAATCAAGATTGCCGGCCATCGCCCAGGGCCTGGAAACAGGAGCTGTCAATTATCCCTTAATCATGGCCACACCGGAAACTCTCACAGAGGAAGAATTAGCCCAGACCGAGGCCCAATTCGCCTACCATAAATTACTTGAGCCATTAAAAAAGCAAGGACTGAAGATTTGGGCCGAAACCGGTATGGACAGATGGACCAAGCTCACTTTGGAACAAGTGCTTGAGAGCTATATCTCCGTAGAATTGTCTGATTTCGATAATACTCCCAACCAAGCAGGCCAAATACCTCTGGAACAGGACTGGGTCAAGGAAATCCAGAGAATAATTAAAGCCAAGAAACAAGCTCCCAAGATTCAACCAAAACAAATCAAGCTAATCTTTACTGACGCCCACCAAGACATACCCGCAAACCAGAAACCCGTCACTCAATCAGGTGAAGTCCTCTCTGACGAGGAATTCAATCAGATCAAAGATACCTATAGATTCACGGAAATGATCAAAGCCCAAGTCAATGTCCTAAATCCCCAAGAATGGATTACTCTGGCCGCCCAATTATATGCTAAAGATAAGACATATTTATCCAGAAATACCTGGGATTGGCTCATGGCCGTACTCAAAAACCGAGCAGATATCAACCCTCCTATATCCGCCGCTGATGCGGGCTCGATTGTTGATGGGGTGTTTTTGGATTCTGGCAGGGCTGGCTATGGCAGTAGTATTTGGCGGTGGCGTACCTCTTTATAATCTTTGGGGAGGCTTGGGCTTGGGTTTGGACTTGGGATACTTAACAATCTAACAATTTAACAATTTATTCTTTATGCCAAAAAAAGCAATCATCCATACCGACGGCGGGGCACGGGGCAATCCCGGGCCGGCCGGGATCGGCGCGACCATTAAGATCGGGGACAAGGTCCACGAAATCAAAAGATATATCGGCGAGGCCACCAACAATCAGGCCGAATATCGTGCTTTAATTTTGGCTCTGGAACACGCCAAAGAGCTGGGCGTGACCGAGGCCGAATGCCGGCTGGATTCCGAGCTGGTAGTCAAGCAATTGAATCGTGAGTACAAAGTCAAAGACAAGGATTTAGCGCCGCTGTTTATCAGAGTCTGGAACCTGATGAATGAGTTTAAAGCAATCACCTTCAAGCATATCTACCGCGAACAAAATAAGGAGGCGGATCGGCTCGTCAATGAAGCCATCGATGAGCATTTGAAGAAATAGAGTTTGATAAAGAATAATCTTAGTGTCTGGATGAGATTTGCATTTTGTGTCATCCCGGAATCCGCGATTTAGCGGATATCCGGGATCCAGGTCAAATTAATCTAAATGGTTAAATAAAATGAAACCTGGATCCCGCATCAAGTGCGGGATGACAGCCGGGTCAAGCCTGGGATGACAATACTTAAAAGAAAGGATCAATATTTAAATTCAGCAAAACTAATGATAATTTATGCAAATAAAAATCATCGGCGCCCGGGCGCTTAATCCCATCGCCGATAAAAAAATCGTTAAGCATGCTTCCGTCCAACTGTGCAGCCGGGGACAATGCCTGCAAATAGACACGGGTAATGAATTTTCCGGATCGGCCAGACAAATTCTAATAACCCATCTGCATTCAGATCATGTCGGCGCAATCGGCAGCATCCCGGAAAATTCCCAAGTTTTCGTGCCCGATAAAAGCTTTGCTGATTATTTATCGGCCAAGACACGGGCCGCGATACAAATTATTAAGCCGGAAGAAAAGACAAAAATAGAAGATTTTATGGTTACGGCTTTCCCCGTGCGCCATTCGTCACATACCAAGACTTTCGGCTATCGCGTTGAAGCAGGTAATAAAGCCATTGTCTGGCTGCCGGATTTCCGGCGGCTGTCCGGCAGTTTGAAGTATTTTAGGAATTTGGATATCCTGTTTCTCGGCGCTTCGTGCTTTGAGAGAAATATCAATCATGGCCGATCAGCCGAATACGGCCACCAATCTATTATTAACAGCTTGAAGATTTTAAGTCAGAACCGGATCAAGCCCAAAAAAGTTGTTTTGATCCATATCGGCAGGCAGCTTTGCCCTCTCAATGAAAAATTGAAGATTTTGCATGAAATATTTCCGGATTTTTCCTTGCAGGCGGCGTTTGACGGAGAAATATTTAGATAATTTGTATAAAAAAATAATCGTAATCTCGTATAATGCCGCAAATCCGGTTAATTAATAAGTCCATTAGCTTGACAAAATTATCAGCTATGCTATAATGACACTGTCCAAACAAGCCGGATGATCGCCCCGATGTAACGTCGGGGAGGAAAGTCCGAACACCCTTGCCGCTTCCGCGGCAAGTCGCGGTAGTGGGTAACGCCCACCCTGGCCGGTGCGAATCGGCCGGAGGACCAGTTCCACAGAGACGATACTAGTCCCGCCTTTGGCGGGACAAAACGTGAAAAGTGTGATGGTGTTTTGAATTGAGTCAGAGATATCTCCTCAAATTAAAGCTACGTCACTCGGCCTCTGGCGACAGAGCGCCCGTGGTAAACTCTACCTGGTGCAATCCCAAACATAGTCGGGAGCTTGATTCCGCCAGCAATGGCGTGAACAGATAGATGATCATCATCCCCGCTTTCAGCGGGGATACAGAATTCGGCTTACAGGCTTGTTTGGACGCTAAAAGATTCCTCCTTGACAGAGGAATTTTTTATTGGTAAAATACGGTTTGCCGTTAGTACCGGACCTGCTTGACTTACTCCTCAAGTTTCAATTCTGCTGACAGGAGGCAGGATTTGAAATAAAGATGATTTTGGTACTGACGGCTTTTTTATTTACCTACGAATCAACGAATTAACAACGAATATGCGAATAATCTAATCAAAATAGCCAGTTAATTACAACAAACTCGACTTTATTTTTATTATTATTTATGGTAATATAAATAAGAAATAGGAAATAATGAAATAAGAAATAGGTTATTTATTTCCTATTTCCTATTTCCTATTTCCTATTTCCTATTTCTTATTTCACGTAATATATATTGTTTTATTGTAATAATACAAGACATTTTTAGAAATATTAATAGGCTAATCAACAAGTTATGAAACGTTCGGAAATCGCCATTTCGGCCAGCCTGGTGCCCATCGATTATCTGGCAGTGATTCTGGCCGGCATCGCTTCGTATTACAGCCGTTATTGGGAGCCGATCAAAGCCATCCGTCCGATTGTTTTCAATCTGCCCTTCGGCCAATTCCTGGGTTACCTCTGGCTGATCGGCTTGATCTGGATAATCTGTTTCGCGCTGGCCGGGCTTTATTCCATGGACAGCACCCGCCGCACCATTGATGAAATTTCCAAGATAATTTTGGGCTGTTCCACCGCGGTCATGATTTTGATGTTCGTGTTTTTCTTCAGCCGCAATCTTTTCGAATCGCGCTATATCATCATTTTGGGCTGGATTTTGAGCATTATTTTTATCCTCATCGGCCGGGGCTTGGTGCGTTCCTTCCAGCACTGGCTTTATCGCTTCAATATCGGCGCACATCGCATGATCATCATCGGCGAGACGCAGACGGCCGACGAGGCGGCCAAAGCCTTTGCCCAGAACAGCAAATCCGGGCACAAAGTGGTGGATCGCTATCCCGATTTCGACGAGAATGTGGAATCCAAGCTTTACGAGCTGCACCAGCAGGACAAATTCGATGAAATCCTGGTGGCCGCCTCCAATCTGTCCACGGAAAAGCTGGAGCGATTGAGCGATTTCTCCTATGTCAATCACGTCGGTCTCAAATACGTGGCGGATATTTTCGATTATCCGGTCAATAATTTCCAGATCAATACCATTTCCGGCCTGCCCATCGTGGAGCTTAAGAAAACCAGCCTGGACGGCTGGGGCCGCATCAATAAAAGGATTTTCGACATTATCGGCTCGTCAATTTTGATAATCCTGCTGTCGCCGGTGCTCATCATTATCGCCCTGGCGATCAAGATTGATTCGCGCGGGCCGCTGTTTTTCGCTTATAAGCGGATCGGGGAAAGGGGCAAGCCGTTCACTTATTTCAAATTCCGCTCCATGATTAAAGGCGCCCATCAATACCGTTTTGATCCGGAATTCGTTAAGCAACACGAGAACGTGCGCCGCGGCACGCCCATGATGAAATTCAAGGATGATCCGCGCATCACGCGCGCGGGCAGATTCATCCGCCGCTTCAGCCTGGATGAGCTGCCCGAGCTGTTCAACGTGTTTATCGGCAAGATGAGCCTGGTGGGGCCGCGGCCGCATGAAATCGAGGAAGTGGAAAGATACAAGACTTTCCATCGCCGGGTGCTGACCATCAAGCCGGGCATGACCGGCATGGCCCAGGTGTCGGGCCGGAGCGATCTGGATTTCGACGAGGAAGTGCGGCTGGACGTCTGGTACATGGAGAATTGGTCGCTGCGGCAGGATCTGATGATTCTTCTCAAGACTCCTTTGGCAGTGCTCAAGAAAAGAATAGCGGCGTGAAATAATTAGGAAATAAGAAATAAGAAATATGAAATAAATAAGAATTTAGTATAAATAAAATTATATTCAAAAAAATAATTATTATTGTCCTGATTGTGCTTGCCGCAATGGTCGGCTTGATTTTGTTGAGGGGCGATGAGGATACCTGGATCTGCCGCGATGGCCAATGGGTGAAACACGGCCATCCTGATGCGGCCAGGCCGGCGCCGGAAAAGTGCCAACCTAATATTTAGAATGAAAATAGGTAGAGACGTGGCATGCCCCGTCTATTTATATTGCATTGTGTAGAGACGCGCCGCGGCGCGTCTCTACGGTCGATCTGATATGTTGAAAATGATATTTTGTAGAGACGTGGCAGCGCCACGTCTCCGTATTAATTAATTTTGATTTTTACTTTTTTATCATTTCTGCTATAATTCAGCCAGAATTAATCAAATTACATTTTATCAGATTTAATATTTGAAAATTATGGCAGGCAAAATATCAATTATTTTAGCATTTTTAAAAGCTAAATTGCTTCGTTTTAACTCTATTTTAGCATTATTGGCTGTTCCGCTTATTATGGGCGGTTTTTTTGTTGCCAGCGGATCGGTTCAGGCGGCCGGCGGCGCTAGTAAAATCGTGGAATGGCCTTTAACAACCTCTACCGGCGTTGTGGCTAATTATTTGAATCCTAATATTAATGCCTCGGATTTTACGGATAGCGCCGGCAGCAGCTCAATTAAATTCTATACAG
>Ga0209777_10003742_pt1 | contig 18579 bp, 15 predicted proteins | sample FrelakmetHBP12HB_FD_187147 | JGI IMG/M metagenome (GOLD analysis project Ga0209777, IMG submission 187147) | Freshwater lake sediment microbial communities from the University of Notre Dame, USA, for methane emissions studies -HBP12 HB (SPAdes)... | ecosystem: Environmental > Aquatic >...
GATCTCAGGTAAACCGCCACCCAGGCGCCCTCCAGGCCGTGGCGGCGGAGGAACTCGCGGTCGAGCCCCGCGTCGAACGCCGCCACGTCGACGCCCGTCGGGATGAAGTGGACCTTGCCGGCCGGCACCCCGCGAGCGACCAGCCGGTCGCCCATGCGGCGGCTGATGGCACAGACGGCGGCCGCCTTGCGGTAGAACCATTCCTCGAAGAACGTGCTCACGGCCACCAGCAGCCGGCTCTTCAGGAACCCCGCCTCGAACGGCACCTCCGGCCACAGGTCGCGGATCTCGAAGACGTAAGGGATCCGCCGTAAGTACCACGACACCAGCCCCGTCAGGCCAACCGTCAGCGGCGTCGAACTCGCCAGCAGCACGTCGTAGCGCGGCAGGCGCAGCACCACTAACATCGAGAGCAGCGTGAAGGCCAGGAAGGAGGCGATACGGCGGGCGAACCCCATCCGCTGCCGGTAATCGACCCCCAGGCACACGACCTCGACGCCATCGAAACGCAGGCGCCTGACCAGGCCGCGCGGCACGTCGGTGCCCTGCGCCAGGTACCCGCGCCCGCAGATGACCGTTACCTCGTGACCCGCGCGGACCAGCAGGCGGGCCATGTCGTAAGGCTTCGTCGAGCCTACGCCGTCCAGCATGAAATGTTGGTACACCATGACGATGCGCATAGGCTCACACGGGCTCAAGTGTTCAAGCACTGCTCGAAGGCCGCCAGGAGCGTGTCCATCTGTCGTCGGACGTCGCCGCCGCGGACCACGACGTCGCGGCAGACCGGGGCCGCCCGGGCCCGCAGGCCGGCGTCGGCCAGCGACTCGGCCAGGCGGTCGGCCAGGGCCGCGTCGTCCCCCGGCGGGAAGAGGTAGCCGCTGCGGCCATGCTCAACCCACGGCCGGTTGGCGGCGATGTCGCTCACGACCGGGAACGTGCCGGTGCTCATCGCCTCGAGCAGGCTGCTGCTGGTGCCGTCGCTCAGCGAGCAGGAGACGTACACGTCGGCCCCGGCCATCAGCGCCGGCAGTTCGTCGAGCCGGTACCCGGGGAGGAACGTGGCCATGCCCTCCACGCCGGCGTCGCGGACGAGGTCGCGCGTGGCCTCGGCAAACGACGCGTTGGCGAAGGTGACGTGGCATGCGATGCCGCAGCCCCTCAGCCGGGCCATCGCGCGGACGAGCGTGGCCTGGTCGTACACAGGCGCGTGGGCGCGGGTGCAGAGAATCCGCCCTGCGGCCGGCCGGGTCGCCGGATCGACCAGCGCGAACCGCTCCGTGTCCACCCCGATGGGGCAGACGAGCAGTTTCTCCGCCGCCACGCCGACCCGGTGCTCCAGCGTCTCGGCCAGGGGGGCCGAGACCACATGGACGAGAGCTGCGCGCCGGCCCTCCCACCGGAAGACGCCGCGCCACAGGGCACTCGAGACGTGCGTCACGACATCGCTGCCCCGCGCGCTGACGACCACGTGCGGGTGCCCGCTCAGGCACGCCACCACACCGGCCGAACTCATGTACAGGGCGAAAAGGATGTCGGGCCGGAGCTCGCGCACCGCGCGGCGCACGGGCAGCACCGTCTTCAGGTACGCCGCACGCGACGGGTCCCGGTTGGGCACGAAGCCTGCGGGTCCCACGACGCGGGTCGCCACGCCGGGCTCCCCGGCATCGCACGGGGTCAGCGAGAGGAACGTCACCTCGTGCCCACGCTTCAGGAAGGTGCGGGCGTAGTGCCTGCCGAAGAGGTTCTCGCCGTGCGTCAGGATGCTGATGTGCATGGTCCCAGGCCGCGCGGCGGCTCCTGTTTGCCCGAGGAAACCTACTCCAGGATCACGTCGGGAGGGTTCCTCAGTTTCTGTATCACCTTGACGCACATCGCCCGGAGACGCTTGAGGGGCGAGGCGGCCTGCTTCTCGAACCGGACCCGCATGTCGCCGAAAGCCGCGGCGTGCCGCGGGAACGCCTTCTCCAGGCCCGCGAGCAGCGCGATGTGGGCCTGGTGGTAGTACGGGCTGGCCAGGTTGCCAAGGACGTCGTAGTACGACCAGTAGCCTGCATCATACTTCGGCAGCGAGGCCGCCAAGGCCTGCACGGTTTCCTCGAGCGCGCGGCGGGCGGCCTCGTCGTCGGCCACAAGGGTCAGGTCGTACAGGCCGAACAGCGCGTAGACCCACCCGTTGAGGACGCTGTTGGGCACCGACAAAGGCAGTTCCTCGAGAACCAGCCCTTCGGGCACGCGGCGGCTGCACCCGCCGTCGTCGATGGGCACGAGGATCCGAGCCGTGCCCCGCCGCGCGGCCTCGAGAAAAGCCGCGGCGCCCGTGGCGGCATGGGCCCGCACGAGCACCGACACCCCCTGCCCCTGGGTCATGGCCGAGTAGGCGGAGGCGTAGCGGACGCCGAGGGCCATCCACGGGGGCCACCCGCCGCGCTCGTCCTGCGCCGTCACGGCCCACCGGGCTATGGCCAGAAAAGCGTCGCGGCGGACAGGGTCGTGCCGGTCGCCGTCGAGCCACGAGTCCCACTCGCCAAGGGCCTTCTGGAAGACCGTCGTCGAGACGACCGCCAGGCGTCCGTCGCTGGTGCGGCACAGGGGCAGGCCGTCGGCGTCGACCAGCCCGTCCCAGCGGGTCTTGGCCCGGTAGTCGCGGACGTAGCCTTCGAGTCTGCCGGGGACGAAGTGCGGCCCGACGTCGGGCGAGACGTGCCAGTAACTCGTGCCGGCGAGCATCCGCCACCAGGAGCGGAGCATCGCGCCGTAGAGACCGAGTTTGCCGGCCTGTGCCATCAGACCATCCCCTGTGCCACCCGTGGGCGGTCGCCGGCCGCCGGACCCTCGGGCGGGGCACCGGCGGCGCCCCCATACACGGCCAGGAGCCTCGCGCCGAGCGCCTCCATCGAGAAGCGCCGGGCGACGTGCTCGCGGGCCGCCCTTCCCATCTGCTCCCGGCGCGGCGGGTCCGCGAGCATCGCGGCGATGCGCGCGGCCATGGCCTCGTCGTCATCCACCGCGACGAGGTATCCCGTCTCGCCGTCCACCACCACGTCGGCGGCGCCGCCGTGGTCGGTCGAGACGCACGGCACGCCGGCCGACGCCGCCTCGATGAGCACGTTCGGCAGCCCCTCCGATACGCTCGTGAGGACGCACACGTCGGTGGCGCGGAAGAGGTCGGGCACTTCCTGGCACGTGCCGAGGAAGCGGACGCAGCCCGTCACGCCCAGGTCGGCGGCGGCACGATGGAGGGCGTCCTTCTCGGGCCCGTCGCCGGCGACGAGGAACCGCGCGGCCGCACCGCCCTCGACCAGCCGCTTCGCCACCCGCAGGAACATGGCGTGGTTCTTCACGCGGCGGAGGTTGGCCAGGATGGTAACGACCGCTCCGTCATCCGGGCCCACGCCGAACCGGGCCCGCGCCTCGGGCCGCGTCAGGCGGCTCTCGAAACGCTCCGCCACGACGGCGTTGGGCACGACGTGGACCTTTGCGGGCGGCACGCCGTAGGCGTCCACGAAGGCCCGCTTCAGAAACTCGGAGTTGACGATCCACCCCGGCTGGCCGCGCGCGAGCAAACGGTTCGCCCACCGCGCCGCAGGCCCGTCGCGGGTCAGACCGCGGTAGCCGGCGAAGACCCGCGGGACGCCGGCCAGGCGTGCGGACAGGCGGCCCGTGTAGCCGGGTCCCTTGAACACGTGCACGACGTCGAACCGGCCGTCGCGCAGGTACCGGGTGAGCCTCCACACGCGTCCGGCCCGCAGCCTCCCCCCCGAGGGCATCGCGACCAGACGGACCCCGCGGTCACGGATGAATTCGGCGTAGTCGTTTCGGGGGTAGGACGTGACGAGGACAACCTGCTCGCCGCGGCGGATGAGTTCGGCGGCGCTCAGGACGGACTGCCACTCGGCCCCGCCGATGACGAGCGCGTCGATGATGATGGCGATTCTCAAGCCGACCTCCGGTCCAGGCGCCCTTTGCCCAGTGTCGCCTTCCGGTTGCGTAGCCGCCCAGTGGCCGTGCAGGGCGGCCCTGACAAGAGCACTTCGCATCGCGGCTTGGGAAGTCCTTGCCCAGGGCAACGTGCGTCGGAGCAGGAAGCAGAGGCCACGCCATGACCATGACCGGCGGCACCAGCCATCACGTTGAAACGAGTGCGACACCGTCCGAACTCCTTCCCGCAACCGGACCAGGCGCCAGCCGCAACTGCCCCCAGACGGTATGCGTGTATCCGACGAAACCGGCCAAGACGATCCACGTGGCCTTTTCCCACGTAATCATGTTGGCCCAGTTCGTCACAAACACGGTCAGGAGAAAGGCCTGCGACAACCCGCCGATGCGGCGGACAACGGGATCCTGTGAGTACTTGGCCAGCCTTGAGCCCCGCCACCACAAAACCACCATGAGGCCGAAGTACAGGAGCACGCCCGGCAAGCCCGTCTCGGCTGCAATCGTTCCGTACTGGGAATGCGCGGCAAGCATCTCCCCCCCACCGTGAAACCCGAAGTTGCCCAGCCCCACTCCCGTGAGGGGATGTTGAAGGAAGATCTCCCCTGCCTTTTGCAGGAGCTGCACCCGAATGGCAACCCCTCCCCCTTCGTCTCCCGCGCCCCTCGCGTAGTCCGCAATCGCAACCAGTCGGCCGGCAGCACCGCTCGAAACCAAGTAGTTGGCGAACAGGTAGGTGCCGACTCCGGCAAACAAGATCACTGCAATCGTCACTCCAACACGCCTCATGAACAGCTTGCGGTAACAAAACCAAAACCACGCGACGTAAAAGACGCCGAACCCGATAATGCCCATGCGGGAGCCGGAAAGAATCGTCGCCGCGCCTGTTCCCAACATTCCGGCAATCAGGATGACCGCGCGTGCCAAGGGCCATTTCGAGGGCATCATCCAGAAATAGGCCAGGGCTACGGTAACCAGGACCATCTGCCAGCCGAAGGTGTTCGCATTCTGCGCCAGCCCCGCCACACGGCCAGCTTCGTGCTCCAACATGGCCTCGGCCTGGGCAAATTCCCCGGTCAAGATGGAATACGCCCCGAGCACGGCACCTCCGACAATGAATGTGCCGAGGCAGATCGAAAGCCCCTTGCGATTGCTGATGAACGTGGAAATGATAAGAACCAGGCCCGCCATCTGAAGCACGCTGAACCAGGCTAGCCAGAAAGCCTCGGCGCTGAACGCCCCGAACAGCCCGGTCAGGGCCCACGCCACCCACGCGAAGTACATAGCCACTTCAGGCGTGACCCGCAATCCTCCACGGAATGAAACCACCACAGCAGCTAAGGCGAGGAGCCATCCCAGGACCTTTACCGCAATGCTCCAACCCGGAAGGTAAGTGACCGTGACGGCCCCGAGAACGAACAATACTACAAGGCCTATCAGGAGAGAAACCCTTTCCCTGGCCGGCGGCTCGTAGATGTATTCCGTACTGGGCGTGTTAATCAGCGTACTTCCCATGTCGCTCATCCTGCCTATGTGGTACGTGCATTCACACTGCCCCGCTTGTGTCGGCTAAGAAGTATAGCCAACTTGAGGAGAACTTACAAGAGCCGTCTTCCTCCCGGCCAACACTCTTGCTTCAAGATGCCCGTACCACTAGAATATCGTGGGCGTAGGATCATCAGCAGAAAGCTCAGACATGCACGAACTACCCGTTGGTCTGGCAACCGAACCGTTCTCTCGCACTGCCGGCCCCGAAGCCTGTTACCAACAGCCCGAAACCCTCGGTCGCCTGATCCGCGATGCGGCCCGCTTTGCCGGCCTTGGCCGGAAGGATCCCGAGGCGCCCCTCCAAGATGTGATCCAACCCGGCATGAAAGTCCTCCTGAAACCAAACTGGGTCCGCCATCTCAACGCCAGCGGGCATGGCATGGCCTGCATGGTAACCCAGTCCGCGTTCATTCTGGCCGCTCTTGAGGAGGTCCTCAAGGCAAACCCCGCCCGAATCGTCATCGGAGACGCTCCCGTCCAGAGTTGCCAGTGGGATGCCCTGGCGACACCCGAATTCCGGTCGCGTGCAGAAGCCCTGGCGGCCTCGCGAGGCGCCAAGGTTGAATTCATTGATTTCAGACGTACCATCGCCACGCAACGGAGCCTCTCCGAAGGAATCAAAACCCGGGTGCGAGACCTCAGCCGATACCTCTTGTTCGACCTGGGCAGCGATAGCCTCCTGGGGCCGGTCTCGCAGCCTCAGGGCCGGTTCAGGGTCACCCAATATGACCCCGACAAGTTGGCCCAGACCCATCATCCCGGCACTCACCAGTACCTCTTGTGCCGCGAGGCATTCGAGGCCGACGTCATCCTTTCGCTCCCGAAACTCAAGATGCATCGCAAGGCCGGCATGACAGGCGCCCTGAAGAATCTCGTCGGCCTGAATGGAAACAAGGAGTACCTGCCTCATCACCGGCTCGGCGGCACGGCGTCCGGGGGCGACTGTTATCGCGGACGCGGTTTCCTGAAACGCATGGCCGAGTTCTTCTACGATCAGGCCAACAGGAATATCGGGAATTCCCGTTACCAATGGTGGACTCGGGCGGCTTCCCTGGCAGGGTTGTCAACCACCACGGCCCAAGGGGGCCTCGAAGGCGGTTGGTACGGTAACGACACCTGTTGGCGCATGGTGCTGGACCTCAACCGCATTCTCCTCTACGGCCGGCCCGACGGCACAATGGCCGACGGCCCGCAACGGAAACTCTACTCGCTGACCGATGCGATCGTCTGCGGCCAAGGCGAAGGCCCGCTCGCACCATCGCCGCTCGTGGTTGGCGCCGTGACGTTCTCCAACTGTGCCCCGGCGTCCGATGCGATCCATGCGGCCATGCTGCGGTTGGATTACCGGCGGATAGCCATGATACGCGAGGCGTTCGGCCGGTTCCGCTGGCCGCTTGCTCCCGAAGGGGCCGTTCCCACGGCGGTCTGCAGCGGGCGATCGCTTTCGGTCAACGAGGTGGCAGAAACCGTGGGCGTCAAGGCCCAGCTGCCGGCAGGCTGGGCGGGGCACGCCGAGTGGAACGGTTAGCCGCGAGGTTCGCTCACGCAAGGGTCGCCAGCAGGTCCTCGATGATGGCGTCCTGTGGCCATACGTTCCCCTCGTGCCAGTTCAGCCGGTCATCCCAATATCCCACGCATTTCTGGACGGCCGCGGCCATATAGCAGTACGAAACCTCGACGATCACGGGCCGGCCGGCGTCCAGAAGGAAATCGAACGCCATGCTCTGCGTCCCGACTTTCCGGGCCACCTCATGCGCGATCCGCACGCACTCGGGATCGACGCGTTTCAGGTCGTAGTCGATGCTGCCGCTGCCCGAGGCCCGGAAATCGTTCGGCCTCACGTTACGGGTAAAGCCGAAGGCGCGGTTCCCGATCACGGTTACGCGGATGTCATAGGCATTGCCCGCTATGAAATCCTGGCAGTAAAGGTACCCCTTCTCGGGCAACATCTCGGCCCGAAGTCGAAAAGACCGCAAGAGGCTTTTCGGGGCGCGCTTCAGTGCCCCCACCAGGTCCCCCCTTCGGCGGACCTTTGACACGCGGGTGCTCGCGTCACTCGTGAAAGACGGAGTGGGGCTGAATCCCCGGCCGAAACACTTCCGCGCCAGCCGCTCCATCTCGCCCGGTTTCCGGACCAGCCTAACGTTCGACGACCCGGCGCCCCGACGCAGCTTGAACACCTTCGGGTAGGTGGTGCTGCGGACCCAGGCCAGGGCGTCCTCGAGTGTGTAGAAAACGTGCGTGGGAACCAGCGGCGCCCCGACCGCCTCCAGCAGGTACTTCTGCGCTACCTTGTCGTCGAAGTGCCAGCACGTAGGCGTGTTGGGAAACACTTTCAGGCCCAGAGCCTCGGCCCCCATGATGACGTGCCGGGCCATCAGTAGGTCCTGAAACGAACCGTGCGTCCAGTGCCACAGCAATGCCTGCGCGCCCGTCAACTGGCTTATGATGTCCGACTGGTAACAGTCGACAACCTTGCTCGGGATGCCATGACCGGAGCAATACTCCAGCCACCGGTCCGAGAAACTTCCCGGCCGGTGATGAACAGCCACGCAAATACCCATCGTCTGCCTCCTCAGCCGACAATGCTCCGTAACTCGCCAACTTGACCCGTGCTTCACCACCCATCAATTGAGGGGCGGCACGGCTACAGAGCTATCTATTGTTTCAAGTGCAACCGAGCACGCGTCGGTGCATTCCGACTGGCGTTCCACCGAAGCCTTGGTACAAACGTTCCAAGTACGTGCTCGCGCCAGTGTTACCGCGTAGACATCGGCGACCTCCATCGATCATCGGATCCAGCAATCGGGGCCGCTTCGGCCAACACCCTCGGGCGACAAGGGCCGGCCGGCGACAGAGATTCCCACGGCAGCGGCAGCCTCCGGCACTCGGAAAGCCAGGCCCCGGCACTGCTCGAGTGTTACCCGGTGCCTACCGAGAACCGGGTCATTCACGTCTCCGACATCAATCCGCAGGCGGCCGCCATCTTCGCGCACCGTGTACTGGAGGAAGGTCCGGACCCGCGTCCATTCCAGGAGTCGCCCGAGCGGGGCCACCCAGATTCGGCCGGCCTCTCGGTACTGGCGGAGCAGATGAAAATGGGCAATCGTCTCATCCTGGAGCGGAAGCGACGGCCCCATGGTCCAGTGTGTGGCCAGAATGCACGTGCCGGACTCGGCACACAACCGGTCCAGATTGGCCCGAGAAAAGAGGACCGAAGTGTCGAAGACATTTTTCGCCTGGCGCAAGCCCATCCAGGCGCCCGGCGCCGGACTCTCGCTCCCGAAGCACCGGTCAAATCGGAAATACTGCACGCCATCGTCCATCTTGACGACGTCCAGGACCGATGACCGCCCCTCCCAGTCCCGTTCCGGCAAGGCGATGCGGTTGCAATGGGTGTCTCGCCCCAGTCCAATATTCAGCCAGACGTACCGCAGCCCGTTAGCCGCCAGGATGTCGTTAAGATAGTAGGGGCTGCCAGGCGTGTCGCCATGATACCAGGCGAAGGCATGGCGAAGGGGTCGCCGGCTTCGGCCGAACAACGGCCCGATCAGATAACGCGCCGCCTTGCGTGCCAGCATCACGGCCCGGTTCGGCCGGAACCGGCCGGGACACAGGCCGGTGGGCGACACCGCAACAGAGTGGTTGATCCAGACGCGCGGCTTCTCGACCCCCTCGCCGTTGCACCAGCGATAAAACTCGGTCAGGAGCGGCAGGACCTTCTCCCGCGGGTAATGGAGGAACGTGTGAAACGCATCGACCTGGCCGCTCTTAAGCCAGCCGCGCGTGGCCTCGCACACGTTCCGGCCGTCGCTCATGTCTTCGTTGAAACGATCCGCGGCCGGATCGTAGCGATACATGCCCATGCCGATCGGGTCGCCGATCAGCCAGAACGAATCGGCCAGATCGAGCCCCAAGCCGCGCACGCCCCCTGCCGTGCCGTCATACCACGCGCTGCTCGTCAAGAGGCCGAGCGTCTGCCAGTCCCGGCTGCCGGGCAGGATCACCTCGCTACCGCAGAAGAGGGCGTGGACGGCTGCGAAACGGTTGTACGAGGCGTTGTCGATATCCGACGCCACCGTCACGGCCGCCTGGTACGGGTAGGGAAACTTCATCAGCGTGACGGCGGCCGGCCTTGCCGGCGCAGCCTCTGATAGCCCACCCGTCATCGTTATACTCCCTGCGGCGATCGGCCGATGCCCCGCCCGCCGGCGTCCGCCGGCCCGACTTCGGCGGGCCCTTTGATCGCCTGCACGAAGAGGCCGGCGGTCCGGAGGTCTTCGTCCGAAAGGTCCGCGAACCGCGCAGCCAGCCGACGCCGCGCAAGGTCCGATGGCCGCGTCATTCGAACCTCGCCGATCACTTGGAAGCCGAACTTGGCCAGGCACTCAAGATGCGCGGAACACGGCAGGCGGGTGATGAACGACGGCCGCTTGCCGCGTATCAGTTTCCAGACCAAGTCCGAGTAAGTCCAGTGTCCGTTCCACGTGCGGGCGGCCCCGTGGCAATGAAACGCGATCTGGTGCGACATCAGGCCGCCCGGCTTCAGCCACAGTTGCATCGCGTCGTACGTGCCCTCGAGGTCGTCCACGTATTGCATGACGGCCTGCGAGAAGACCATGTCGACCGACTCGCGCTTCACGACGCCGGGGTCGTGCCAGGGCACGAAGTAAGTGACCCGCCGGTCGCCCGGGCCGCTTCGTCGCGCGCCCGCCAGTTCGCCCCGGATCGATTGAATCCGCTCCTCGGCCAGGGCGCGCCCCAGGACCGCCTCGGTGAGGATGGCGTGCGGAAACTCATACGCCTCCAGGGTCGGCTCGACGCGCGGAAACTCGGCCTGGTCCGGTATGGGCGCCCGACGCCGAAACAGATCCGCCAACTCGTCAAGGACCTCAGGGTCGCGGGCAGGATCGGCGTATTCCAGCACATCGAGAGCATAGTACGTCTCGGCCCCCGACAATAGCGCCGCCAGCCCTGTCCCAAGCGACATGCCCGGGCCCAGTTCGGCCACGCAACCCGGGATACGCTTATAGCCGTGTTTCCAGGCCATGGTCAGATGACGCAACCAGACCGAGTAGCCGTATCGCGCCAGGAACCTGCTGTCGGGCCGCTGCCATCGCAGCCGGTATAGACCGGGAATGTATGTGGCGATGCCCTTCAGGAGAACCTTAAGCAGCGTCGTGTTCATGATGCCGTCGCCTCCGCCTTGTCCCGACAAGTCGTAGCCTTCTCACGCACACGAGCAGCGGCCCGGGCCAGCCGCGCCTCCCAGAATCGCCGTCTCGTCCGCCCGATCTACGTCGTCGTTGTCAAACGCCACCAAGCGCCCCAACTCTGGGGAACTCATGAAGATCACGTCGGGCCAGCGACGCCGAACGGTCCCCAGCAACTCGCGCAGCGCTCCCAGGCCGCGGTCGCGGTTGGCCGGCGAGACCGCCCCGATGTAGTGGACGCGGTGCGACTCGATGATGGCGGGCTTGCCGAGCCGGAAGGCCCTCGCCATCTGGCGCAGGCACCGCGACACTTCGTTGCCGTCGGGCCGCTCGGTGGGCTCGAAGCAGCAGTTTCGGATCAGGTAGATGCCTCCCGCCGCGCCGCGCTCGCCGATAAAATGCGGCCGCCGCCGCGCCTTCGACCCGATGCGCTGAAAGACCTCGCCTTGAATATACCGCACCCCCAGGTCGGCCCAGAGGCGTTCGACGTGGTCCGTCCAGCAGCAGTTGGGGGCGATGGCGCTCAGCGAGGTGTATCCGAACTGCTTCTTGAACAACGCCGCGCCCTCGCGAACCATCGCCTCGATGTCGACCCCCTCACGGGCCAGCGTCTCGTCGTCCAGGTACACCGGGCGGAAAAATCGCTCGCCCTCCTTCGGCGCCGGTAGCGGCGCGCTGCACATGCCGAGTTCGAACGGAAGGCGCTCCTCCTCAATGCCCTCCTTCAGGGCCGCCATCCAACGCCACCATTGGCCGTGCTCGCGACCATGCAGTTGAGGCACAAAGACCTCGCGCCGCAAGCCTTCGGCCCATCGCTCCGTCACGCCGCGACGCTCCGGCCGGCGCGACAGCGTGACGTGCGACGGTTCGTAGGCGTACCGCGTAAAGCCCGACTCGCGGATCCGCTCAAAGTCCGGGTTGGCCATGATCATGTTGGCCGTCAGACACGCCGGCCGCCCGCGCGAGTCGCCAACCCCCTGAAGGACGTCGAAAAGGCGTTCCAGGTCTTCATCGGTTTCCAGTGCATCGACCCCGTAAGGCATGGCGTCCAGGGCGTACCCTGCGGCCACCAGGCGGTCATAAGCCTGCCGGTCGGCGGTGCGGATGCCGCCCCAGTCGTCGCTCTCGATGACAACAATTTGCCGCCTTGTGCGCCACCCGCGCAGATAGGCCTGCGCGATCCCCCAGGCGCTCCGGATCTTTCTGAAGACGACCACTGCGCCTCTCCCTTGCCGTGCCCCCAACAAGACAGGCCCGCCGTACACGAAACGCGGACACGATCTCAACCAAGTTTGCCCAGCCTTCGGGCAAGCCGCATCAGCGCGCCGCCGAAAACGCCGAGCGACCGGCGGTAGTAGGGAATCATGTAAACGTAGTCGCCGCCGAACTCGTACTTGAATTGCCACACGCTGAAATTGGGGTCGCCCGGCTGCGGCTCCGGTCCCGGCGACCCGCCCAGATCATAGAACGCCTTCCCGTGGTCGCGGCACCATTGCATGATCCCGAAGTGCAGCGCCTGACCTGTCGGCGGGACCCCCTTCTCGTAGGCGCCTGGCGTCGCCACGCCCAGCGTGTATCGGGGGATGCCCAGTGCGTCGACGAGCGCCATGTTCTGGACGTGCCCGTCATAGCGTGCACCGAAGAGGCGGAGGTGGCCCGCCTCGACCATCGGCCGCATCCCTTCGTAGACGGCCTCGGACACGGGCGGCAGCCCTTTTCGTCTGCACATCTCCCGGTGTGATTCGCAGAAGAATCCGAAGTCTTCGCGGGCATCGAGAGGCTCGTTAGTCACGCCCTCTCGAAGTCCCTTTCGGGCGTCCCGACGACACTTGCTCCGAAAGGACTGCATGAGCGACTCGTCGTCCACGTCGATCCGAACCATGTACGTGCCCTGACGGGAGTTCGTCTCGGCATAACCCGCCTGAAGCAATTCCTCGCGCACGTCAGCATGGAAGGGGATCCCATTGAGGACAACGCCTTCCGGGATCAAGCACCGCGATTCGATTTCGGCCGCACGCAGCCGCCGGGCGAGCGCCCGCACCGCTGCCAGCAAGGCCGAAGCCGTTGCCGCCCTGTCTTGCCCGCCGCTTGCGAAAGTTGTGATCCTTGCCACCGTCCAGGGCAAATGGGGCAACTTCTTGGTGCATGCGACGGCGCCGGCGACCACCTCCTGGCCCTCGAAGGCCCCAAGGAGGTGCTGAGACCATCCGCTCGCCTGCCACGCCTTCAACCCGCGCGTGGTCGCCATGGCCTTACCGAGCGGGTGCGCTGCAATGAATGCGTCCCACCGTTCGGCATCGGCGTCCGTCATCAATCTAATATTGTCTTGAGTCAAAGCCGATTCCCCCGCGGTCGCGCCGATGAAAGCCCGGCCGCCCGTGTCCCTCCGATACACCCGTGCCCTGCTGAGGCCATGGCCGCCCTTTCCTCTCGGGTCCGATGGATCTCACCGCACTCTAAGCCGACCGTGCGCAAACAAAAACCAGGTCCTGCGTCAGGCTCGTCAGCAGGCCGCAGGCCGTGGCAGTGCGCTCAATCGCCCCGAGCAGGCGCCGCGGGAGCAAGAGGTGCTTCTCCGTCGCGGGCATCAGCCCGATCCCGTACGTCTTGACGATTTTCAGCCCCGCGGTGCGTACAAGGTCGTCGACATCCGACTGCGGCATCCCCTCATGGCCGCCGCGCCCCAGCAATCGGGCCGCACGGTGCATCGTGCTTGTCAGGTTCAGGTGGTTGTTGAAGACGAGATAACCGCCGGGGGCCAGATGTTTCACGAGGGCATCCGCCGCCTCGCGACGAAGTTCCGGCTCCGCGTTGGGAAAGAACCGGAAGGCGGTGATAAGGTCGAAGGCCTCCCCGCCCAGCACGTCATCGCGGGTCAGGTCTGCCAGAATGAGCCTTGCGCCAGGCGCTTTCTCGCGCGCCACATCGAGCATGCTCTCGGACAAGTCCACGCCCACGCTTTCGGCCGCGCGGCTGCGGAGGTGAGCCAGGACGCGCCCCGTGCCGCAGGCGAAGTCGAGGTGCCGTATCCGGCGTCCGGCTGGGAACCGGTCGACAATCCGGTCCAGCACGCGCCGCTCGATCTGCCAGATCAGCGCCCGGTGCGGGTTGCTCTGGAACTCTTTATCGTAGGAGGCGCCGTAGCCCTCCGCCTTGTGTGAGTCTCGGTAGGTATCTGACATATGTTCAGTCCCCAACCTTAGCCCCCGACGACCGGCCCGTCACAGGCGGATCGATTCCATGAACGCGCTGAGCCTGGCCCAGCGCGGCGTCAACGTCACACGCCTCCGCCACGGGGCACTCTTCCAGACGGCCCGCTGGATGCCGATGAAATTCTTCATGTAGCGGCGCAATTCGCCTTGATTGTAGTCGCAGCCCGCGGCCCGGAAATAACTCCGAAGAAAACGTTGCGCCCGAGGCCCCGGCGGCTCGCAAATCGGATATCGGTGAACCGGCAGATCGAACATGCCCAGCACGAACCAGGCCAGGTCGAAGTACCTGGTCCCGTACGTGGCACGCTCGCCGAAACAGAACGTCATGCGCCAGTCCAGGATGACGATCGGTTCCCCGCATCGCCTCATGAACACGTTGTCGGTATTGAAGTCGCCGTGCAAAAAAACCTCGCTCGAACCGGGCATGGCCACCTGTGGCGGCAGCGGGATCCGCATCTCGTCCGGAAGCGTCAACTCACGGTGGACGGCGGCCAGGGACCGCCCAAGCGTATCAACGAGGCTGTTGCATACGGTTCCGTTCGCCAGCATGTGGCGGACCGGCCGGATGTTGTGGAGCCGCTCAAGAACGACCCGCCCTTCTTGGTCATCATAATCAAGCACCCGGGGCACCTGAAAGAGCCCGCAATCCTGCGCAATGCGATAGGCGCGCGTAAGCTTCTCCACCTCGACCCGCATGAGTTCGGGCACGTGCGTCTTGATCACAACATCCGCCCGGATTTCGATATGGCGCTCAAACATGATCCCCTGCATCCTCTACGCGGCGGCCGTTACGGGTGTCGGAGGCCGGTCTACCCCGCGCGGCCCGCTCGCCCTGTTACCCGGCCGGCCTTTCGACGGCATGTTATCCTTTACCCCGCAAGGCGCACAATAACCGCCCGGGCATCGACCGCAGAAGGTCGACCACCTGCGACCAGTCCGCCCGCCGGGGCTTCCACACATCCATCAGGCCCAGGCCGCTCAATCGATGAAACACCGCCGTCAAGGCGACCGAGGTCACCAGGTAGTTCCCGGCCATTGCGATGGCGGCGCCCATCAGCCCCATCACGGGCAGCAGAAGCACCAGGAGAACGAGATTAGCCACCACCCCTGCTGCAATCGCGGCCGACGCGATGCCAGGACGGTTCACGCAGGTCAGATACGCCACGAAAACCTTGGCGGTCGCGATCAATAGTGTCGCCGCCGCCAGGAGCCGAATCAGCGGGACCGCCGGCAAGAAGGCTGACGAGAAAAGAATGCCTACAATTTGAGGCGCAAACACCCCCATCACCAGCAGCAGCACACCGCAAACCACCAGCGTCACGCGGGCGCTCTGGGCAACGAGTTCCCGCCGGCCCGACGGGTCGCCAGCAACGCGCGGCATAAGGATCGTCACCAGCGCATCGGGAACCGTCGTTACGCGCATCGTCAACTGGTTGGCGACGTCGAAGAGGCCGATCATCTCCCGGGAAGCAAACATCGACAGTACAACCGTCCCCAACTGCACGTTGAGGAGGTTGCTGACCTTGCCTACGTAGAAGCGGATGCCGTAGGAGAATGTGTCGCGAAGCCCCTCCAGCGTGGGCCGCGCCCACTTGAGTTCATAGCGCCGCCGGAACAGCACCAGCGAAATCGCCACGCCGAGGGCCTGGCTCGCGATGACCGCCAACACGGCCCCGGTAACGCCCCATTGAAGGCCAAGAACCAGCGCCAGCACCAGGACCAACTGGCACGCCGCGATGCTGACCGAAATCAACGCAGACCATTGAAAATCCCGAAGCGACGTGAAAAGCGAACTGAACGTGCTGGCGTAGAAGCCGACCGGAACGAGCGCAAGAGAAAGGTGGAGCGACAGCGGATCGGCCTTCTGGACAAACTCCAGGGGAAGACGCAGCAGAACCAACCCGACCGCTATGGCGACAAACGAACCGAGCCCGCCCGAGACCAGCGTCTGAGCGACCCCCTCGGAGAGGGTGAATCGCTTCGAAGCGACGTAGTACATGCAGGCGATGTCGCTCCCGAGCATGAATACCAGGGTCAGGAGCGTTGCGAAAACCATGCACACCGCATAGGAACCCCGGTCGCCCGGGCCGAGAACCCACGCCAGACAGGCCTGCGTACCGAGGCTTATCAGCATGGCCAGCAGGCGCGAGATGAACGTCGTCGAGAAGTCCCGTAACCCTGATGACATACCTTGTCCTCAGTGACCGTCGGAATGCGCCTGCCGGGAGCCTCCGTGGCTCACAAGTCCGACGGAGCCGTTGCCCCGCACGTCGCTGCAATCTCCAGTGAGGCGCTTAAGAGTACCCCGCGAGCCGGACAAACGGCCGCCGGCAAACACGGCGGCGACGGTCCGCTCGGAAGCCTGAGAAGGCGGACCAGACGGGGCCCGCTACCTCGCCCCGCAAACAATGCGTGCCTTGCTCCGGTTCTCGAAATCGTAAAGCCTTGTTCTGCAATGAGTTGCGGTCTTGGCCACATGGCGAGAGAGCTAGCCGAAGCGGCTTCAGAAACCAGCGGCGCTGTAACCATCGGCAGCTAAACGAGTTACCCGTCGAAGAACCGGAGCAAGTCATAATGCCGCGAGGGTTGCCTTCTCTGCACGTGCCTCCTACTCGCCCACCGCCCTAAGCACTGCCCGCACGACTTCATCCTTCTGGGACTGCGTCAACTCAGGGTAGATCGGAATCGCCAAGACTTCCTTGGCCGCCAGTTCTGCGTGCGGCAGATCGCCTTCCTTGTATCGGAGATCGGCGAAACACTCCTGAAGATGAAACGGCACGGGATAGTAAGTGGCATTGCCGATCCTCTTCTGGTTCAGGTGGGCCTCGACCTGGTCGCGCGAGGCACCCTTGCCGGACCTGATGCGGATGACGTACTTGTTGTAGATCATACGGTTATGCGGTTCGACGTGCGGCATCACAACCGCCGGGCATCCCGCGAACTCCTAGTTGTAGTACGCCGCGTTGGAAGCCCGGGCCGCATGCCACTGTTCCAAATACTTCAGCTTCACGAGGATGACCGCGGCCTGGATCGGGTCGAGCCGGAAGTTGCCGCCGACGAACTTGTGATAGTATTTCGGCTTGGAGCCGTGGTTCCGCATGATGGTGCACATCTCGGCCAGGGCATCGTCGCTCGTGACGGTCATGCCGCCGTCGCCGACGCCGCCGAGGTTCTTCGACGGGAAGAACGAGAAGCAGCCGACCGTGCCGATGGAGCCCGCCTTCTTGCCCTTGTACGTCGAGCCGATCGCCTGGGCGGCGTCCTCGACCACGGCGAGGTTATGCTTCTCCGCGAGGGCCAGGATAGCGTCCATGTCGGCCACCTGGCCGAAGAGATGGACCGGCAGGATCGCCTTGGTGTTCTTCGTCACGGCCGTCTCGACGAGGTCCGGGGCGATGTTGTATGTTCGCGGGTCGATGTCGACGAACACGGGCTTGGCGCCGGTCCGGGCGATGCAGCCGCCCGTGGCAAAGGACGTGAAGGTGGTCGTGATAACCTCGTCGCCCTCCTTGATCCCGAGGCTCATAAAGGCGTTGAGGATCGCGTCGGTGCCGCTGGAGACGCCGATCGCGTGCTTGCAGCCGGAGTAGGCCGTGATCGCCTTCTCACACTTCGTGACCTTCGGCCCGCCGATGCACACCTGCGTGTCGAGGACACCGTCAATGGCGGCGCGGACTTCCTCGCGGATCGTCTTGTACTGGGCTACCAGGTCCAGCAGTGGAACGGCTATGGGTTCTCCTTTATGGGGCATCGCGCTAGCCCTGGAGCCTTGCCAGACGGAGGAAGTACCCGGCCGCCGCGAAGTCGGGTTCCTTCCGCGTGATGTCGGCCAGCAGGTTGGCCGCATCGGTGAACCGTCCGCTGAAGTAGTAGATGTAGGCCAGGAGGAACTTCATGTCCCACCCGTTGGTGCGCATCTCGACGAGGCGCTCGAGGTTCCGCAGGTGCTTCTGGTACTCGGACGCGTCGCCATAGAACTCCTGGAGTCGGAACTCGTACAGCCCCCAGTTCGGCTCGAGGGCGAGGGCGGCCTTCAGGTATCGGGCGGCCAACTGGTACTCACCGTTGGCGTAGCTGGCATGCACGAGCATGAAGAGGGCGAACGGGTCCTGCGGCCGGAGCTTATGGGCGGCCCGGTAGGACTCGCCGGCGAGCGTGAAATCGCCCATGAAGAACCGGAAGTCGCCGATCCGCATGCGGTCTTCGTAGGAATCGGGCCCGGACCGCAGGGCGTCGGCCAGTTCCTTGCGGGCCTCCAGGCTCATGACCGGCTCCTCGAGGCCCGTGCGTTCCTGGATGGCCTTGCGGACGGCCGGGTCAGCCGCCCGCGAGATCGTGACGGCCACGGCCTTGTCCTTGAGGGCTTTCGCCAGGGCGGCGGCGGCCGGGTCCTTCGGGCCCAGCGCGGCCAGGCCTTCCTCGGCCGCCTTCCAGTTGCCCATGAACAGGTCGACATACCCCGTCAAGAACTTCAGGTCCGGATCGTCCGGCTGGGCCTTGAGCTGGGCCGCGAGCTCGGCCTGGGCTTCCGCGAGGTCCCGGGCGCTGGGGAAGACGTCCTGCCAGTTCGACCCGGTGACCTTGAGCTTGTCGGGCCATCCCGGCGCCGCCGCGAGCGACCGGCGCGCCTCCGCGGCCGCCTTCTTGTTCTGCCCGGTGGCGAACAGGCCGAG